>Ga0209909_100260_pt1 | contig 56990 bp, 51 predicted proteins | sample FECB22metaG_FD_188302 | JGI IMG/M metagenome (GOLD analysis project Ga0209909, IMG submission 188302) | Cyanobacterial communities from the Joint Genome Institute, California, USA - FECB-22 (SPAdes) (version 3) | ecosystem: Environmental > Aquatic > Thermal springs > Hot (42-90C) > Microbial mats... | reverse complement strand
GAAGGTCGTCTATGCCGCCTCCTCATCGTGCTACGGGCTGGCGGACACACCGACGCGCGAGGATCATCCGATTCGCCCGCAGTACCCTTATGCATTGTCCAAATACCAAGGCGAGCAGGCGACGTTTCATTGGCATCGCGTGTACGGGTTGCCGGTTAATTCCGTCTGCATCTTCAATGCGTACGGGACACGGGTGAGGACCACCGGCGCCTACGGGGCCGTTTTTGGCGTGTTCCTGCGCCAGAAGCTGGCCGGCAAACCTTTCACGGTAGTCGGCGACGGGACGCAGCTCAGAGATTTCATCTATGTGACGGATGTGGCGACCGCCTTCCTGGCGGCGGCCGAGACACGCGAGACGGGCGAACGGTACAATGTCGGAGCCGGCAATCCCCAATCCATCAACCGCCTGGTCGAGCTGATTGGCGGGCCGGTTGAATACATCCCGAAGCGCCCCGGCGAGCCCGATTGCACCTTTGCGGACATCGCCAAGGCGACAGGGCGCCTCGGCTGGCGCCCGACGGTGCCGTTCGAACGCGGCGTCAAGTTGATGATGGATGAGATCGAGCATTGGTCCAACGCTCCGCTGTGGGACGCCGATTCCATCGCCAACGCAACCCGAACCTGGTTCACGTATCTCGCGCCGAAAGGAGCAGTCGGCGGATGACAACCGAAACGCTGCATGCGCGCTACGCTCACAAGATCAAGACCGCCGAGGAACTGCGAGCGATCCTCGGCCCGTTCCCGCGCGAGCGTCGCGCCATAATGTGTCATGGAGTCTTCGACGTGGTGCATCCTGGCCACGTGCGGCACCTGATCTATGCCAAGGGCAGGGCTGACATACTGATAGCGAGCATCACCGCCGATCGCCACATCTCGAAGGGACAATATAGGCCACACGTGCCGCAAGAGCTTCGCGCCCTCAATCTCGCGGCGTTCGAGATGATCGACTATGTTGTCATCGACCCGAGCGCGACGCCGATTGCCAATATCAAGGTTATTCAGCCGGACTTCCTGGCCAAAGGTTACGAATACAACGCCAACGGCATGCCACCGCGCACGGCCGAGGAAGTGGCAGCTCTCAAGAGCTATGGCGGTGAGATCGTCTTCACGCCGGGCGATGTCGTCTACTCGTCGTCCGTGATCATCAATGCGAACCCGCCCGACCTGAAGCTGGACAAGCTGCAGGTCCTGATGGACGTGCGTGGCCTCACCTTTGATCATTTGCTGCGAACGGTCGACAACCTTGCCGGGCACAATCTGCACGTTGTTGGCGACACGATCGTCGACAGCTTCACCCATTGCATGATGATCGGCGGCCAGACCAAGACGCCAACCATGTCGGTTCTGTTCGAAAAGCGGACTGACTTTGTCGGCGGCGCCGCCATTGTGGCGAAGCACGCGCGCGCGGCTGGGGCGAATGTCACCTTCTCCACCGTTCTCGGCGAGGACGAACACAAGCAGTTCGTCTTGGACGATCTCGATCGCGCCGGCATAAGTGTAAATGCCTTTTTCGACAATCGCCCGACCGTTAACAAGAACGCGGTCGTCGTCAGTGGATATCGCCTACTGAAGATCGACACGCTGGATAATAGTTCGATCTCCGACGACATCCTGGGGCGGTTCACTCAGTGCATCTCGTCGACGCCCGCAGAGGCGGTGGTGTTCGCCGACTTCCGGCACGGCCTTTTCAATCGCCGCACGATTCCGACTTTGATTCGATCCATTCCCCCGGGTGCGTATAAGGTCGCTGACAGCCAGGTGGCGAGCCGTTGGGGCAACATCACGGAATTCGAAGGTTTCGACCTGATCACGCCGAACGAGCGCGAAGCGCGGTTTGCGCTGGGCGACCAGGACTCCGGCATCCGACCGCTGGCCTCCCAGCTCTACGACAAGGCCAAGTGCGCGCTCCTCATCCTCAAGCTCGGGGAGCGTGGCGTGCTTGCCTGTCTCGACTCCGATCATGAGTCTCTTGACAGTTTCTGCGTGATCGACAGTTTCGCTGAGAACGTTGTCGATCCGGTAGGGGCGGGCGATGCACTGCTTGCCTACTCGACGTTGGCGATGCTCGCTTCGCGTGACGAGGTGCAGGCAACGATTCTCGGTACCATCGCGGCGGGCTGTGAATGCGAGTTCGACGGCAACATCCCGATCACGCCCGACCATGTTCGAGAGCGTCTGCTCAAGATCCGTGACCGGATGAGGTATTCAGAAGCCTCATGAGGGTCATTGTCGTTGGATTGGGGGTGCAAGGGCACAAACGACGGCGATTCGCTGGCGCCGACTATGTCGCTGCCGTTGATCCGGTGAATCCGGAGGCCGATTTCAAGACTGTGCGCGCCGTGCCGGTGGACAGTTACGATGCAGCGCTCTGCTGTGTGCCGGACGAGCCGAAATTCGAGCTGCTGTCCTACCTTCTCGGTCATGGCAAGCACGTGCTCGTCGAGAAGCCGCTATGGTCGGATGATGTGGCGCAATTGCGCGAGATCGAGTCGGTGGCTCGTAGCCATGATCTCGTCTGCTACACCGCATACAATCATCGCTTCGAGCCGCATTTCGTCCGGATGCGCAACTTGATCACATCGGGCGAGCTTGGCCCAATCTATTCCGTACGCCTGTTCTACGGCAACGGCACGGCTCGCCTGGTCCGCGACTCGGCCTGGCGAGACGAGGGGGCCGGAGTGTTGCCAGACCTCGGCTCGCATCTCCTCGATACATGCCGCTTTTGGCTTGGCAATATTGACGCGCCGTTCCGGGTCATCTCGGCGAACCGCTTTGAGAATAGGGCACCCGATCACGTCGTGGTAGCAAGTGGCACGGCCAGGCAGCGGATCGAGCTGGAGATGACACTCCTATCCTGGCGCAACCACTTCACCTGCGATGTCTTCGCAGAGCGAGGTAGCGCTCACATCGAGTCCCTCTGCAAGTGGGGCCCTTCGACTTTCACGCGCCGGACCCGGATCCTGCCGAGCGGGTATCCACCGGAGGAGCGGGTCGTCCTGGTGCAGGACGACCCGACCTGGGCCGCCGAGTACGCTTACTTCAAGCGGCTCTGCAAAGACCGAGCGCGAGCGGACCTCTCGGGGGATATCTGGCTGCAGGCCACGCTTTCGCGCCTCGCCACGGCCATCCCTGCGGCGTCCGCAGCATGAAGCTGCTTGCGCCTGAAGCCGCAGCCCTGGTGGTTGGGTTCGCCGGCATGACCCATCTCGGACTTGTCTCTTCGAGCGTGGTCGCGTGGCGAGGCTTCGAGACGATCTGCTACGACCCCGATAGCGCGCTGGTCAAACGCCTGCGGGGCGGCAAACTGCCTGTGAGCGAACCGTCGTTGGACGACATGGTTGGCGCAAACAGCAAGCGGCAGCTCTTTACGAGCACGCTTGCCGACCTCGGGCGCTGCAACATTGTCTACGTTGCGCCTGACGTACCCACGGATGACCACGGCCGAAGCGACTTATCGGGCATCATTGCGCTGATCGACCAGGTTGCCGGTATGCTGCGGCCGGATGCGCTCCTGGTGATCCTCTGCCAAGTGCCTCCAGGTTTCACGCGCAAAATCACGTCAATCGCTCACGAACGTCTATACTACCAAGTCGAGACGCTGGTCTTCGGCATTGCCGTGCAGCGTGCCGCCCAACCGGAGCGCTACATCATCGGCTGCGCGACGCCAGAGAAGCCGCTCGATGCGCGATTTGCCGCTTTCCTGGGGGCGGCCGGCTGTCCGATTCTGACGATGCGCTATGAGAGCGCCGAACTCGCCAAGATCGCGATCAACTGTTGCCTGGTCGCTTCGATCAGCGTCGCCAACACGCTGGCGGAGATCTGCGAGGCGATCGGCGCCGATTGGCAGGAGATCGTGCCATCGCTGAAGCTAGACGCGCGCATTGGACCTAAATCCTATTTGACGCCAGGCCTCGGCATCGCCGGCGGCAACCTCGAACGCGATCTCGCCACAGTGATGTCGATTGCGGGCGAGCATGGCGCAAACGACGACGTCGTCCGGGCCTGGATTAGCAACAGCCGTCACCGTCGGGGATGGGCCGCGCGCACCATCGACAAAGCGCTGTTCAAGAAGAAGCCCGATGCGACGGTCGCGGTGTGGGGCTTGGCCTACAAGGAGAACACTGCGTCGATCAAGAACTCCCCTTCGCTCGCCACCCTTGCCGCATTGCCCGGCCATTGCTTCGTGGTTCACGATCCCCTGGTCCGCTCGGAGCAGCATCGCCAGGTGGATGATCCCCTTGAGGCCCTGGAAGGGGCGGATGCCCTGATGATCCTGACGCCGTGGGATGCCTATCGTCACGTCAGCGTCCCAGATATCGCGCGCCGCCTCCATGGCCGACTTGTCCTCGATCCCTATCGCGTGCTCGATCGTCAGTCGGCGATCGCCAGCGAGCTCGACTACCGCACCCTGGGGGTCGCTGGGCTCCTCGAACGAGCGGATGACTGAATGCTGACACATCGCTTTTCGAGTCCGACCAAGCCAAAGCGCGTCGTTGTCATCGGTGCGGCGGGATTTGTTGGCGGCGCGGTCGTCCGGCGCCTCGTGGCGACCGATGTCGAAGTGCTGCCGCTTGGCCGGCGCGACGTCGACCTCCTGGCGCCGGACGCCGCCACCTCGCTGGCGCACACGATTCGCGCTGGCGATTTGGTTGTCTTTGCATCGGCGCGGGCACCCTGCCGTGACATCGACATGATGGTCGAGAACATGACCATGGTGCGGGCCGTGATCGCAGCGCTGGTCGAAGTGGGGCCGGCGCATGTCGTGAATATCAGCTCGGATGCGGTCTATGGCGACGAGCCGGTTCCGATCACCGAGGCGAACCCGGCGGCACCCACGACCATGCATGGTGCCATGCATCTTGCGCGAGAAATTGCCTTGGCCGGCATCTTCGGCGACCGGCTCGCGATCGTGCGTCCGACGCTGATCTATGGAGCACAGGACCCCCACAACGGCTATGGCCCAAACCGCTTCCGGCGCCTCGCCGCCCGCGGCGAGGAGATTGTGCTGTTCGGGGAGGGCGAGGAGCAACGTGATCATGTGCTGATCGACGACGTCGCTGAGCTGGTGGCGCAGATCCTGACGCGCGGGTCGACAGGGGTTCTCAACATCGCCACGGGCGAGGTTTATAGCTTCCGCTCAATTGCGGAGTCGGCTGTCGCCAAGGCAGGCTCAAGTTCTATCATCCGCGGAACGGCTCGCAGTGGTCCGATGCCTCACAAGGGGTATCGACCCTTCGACCCATCCGCCACCCGTTCGGCGTTCCCGGATTTCCAGTATGTGAGCTTGCCGGCGGGCATGAGCCGTGTTGCTGCCGAAACGGCTAAGGAGGATCAACGTGGCTGAGGTCAATCTGCTGCGGGGGCTGCCGCAGACCAAGCGCAATGTCCAGCAACGCCAGACGGCCAAATCGCCCGAAGTCATCGCCGCTTCCCGCGAGTACGGACAGCTCTATTTCGACGGACCGCGGGACTATGGTTATGGCGGCTACCGCTATGACGGACGCTGGGTGCCGGTCGCCCGCGACATCGTCGAGCATTTCGACCTGAAACCCGGCATGCGTGTGCTGGATGTCGGGTGCGCCAAGGGTTTTCTGGTCAAGGACCTTATGATCGCCTGCCCGGGCCTCGAGGCCTTTGGCCTAGACATTTCGAGCTATGCCCTGACGCATTGTGAGCCCGAGGTCGTCGGTCGGCTCCATCTCGGCTCAGGGGATAGCCTGCCGTTTCCAGACGGCAGTTTCGACTGCGTTCTCAGCATCAATACGATCCACAATTTCGATCGCGCCGGTGCAGCCCGTGCGCTGGCAGAAATACAGCGCTTGTCGGCCGGACGCGCCTTTGTCCAAGTTGACAGCTATCGGACGCCCGAGCAGAAGGAAATATTCGAGAGCTGGGTGCTCACGGCCAAGTTCCACGACTACCCGGACGGCTGGATCGCTCTTTTTAACGAGGCTGGCTACACGGGTGACTACTACTGGACCATCGTCTAGTGATTGGGAGCGACACAACAACCATGGGATAAAGGGACATGGCCGGCAAGACGTATGCAATCTTAGGTGGCGGCGGCAGCTTCGGTATTCATACCGCCATGTATCTGCTCGACCACGCCGACCCCAAGAAGGTGATCGGCATCGGCCGCAATCCGCTTCGCGGATCGGCATTTTCGCTCGATATCGACAAGCGCGCGGGCTACGAATATCATGCGCGTCACGTCACCTATGAACTGGATCTCCTGCTCGAGCTCCTTGACCGCGAGAAGCCGGAGGTGATCGTTAATTTCGCAGCACAAGGCGAGGGGGCGGTCTCGTGGAAGCATTCATGGCGCTTCTTCGAGACGAACTCCGTCGGGCTCTCCCGTCTTGCCGAAGAGCTGATGAAGCGCGATTGGCTGGAGCGTTTCATCCAGATCGGCACGTCCGAGATGTATGGCTCGGTTAACCATGCAACCAAAGAAGACGAGCCCATCAAGCCGTCGAGCCCCTATGCAGCCTCCAAGGTTGCCTTCGATATGTATCTGCTGTCCGTCGCAAAGTTCCTAAAGTTCCCGATGAACATCTTGCGGCCGTCTAACGCTTATTGTTCAGGCCAGCTCCTGCATCGCGTCGTTCCGAAGACCGTGTTCTGCGGCCTGACTGGGCAGAAGCTGCCGCTGCATGGTGGCGGCCGCGCCGAGAAGTCCTATATCCATGCACGTGATCTTGGCCGGGCGATCCATCTGACCGCCGAGCGTGCGCCGCTCGGCAAGATCTATAATGTTGGCCCAACCGAGCCGACTTCGATCCGCCGCGTGGTTGAGCTCTGCGCTGAGTCGCTCGGTGTGCCGTTTGAACAGATTTGTGAAGTGACAGGCGATCGCCTCGGCCAGGATTCGCGCTACTGGCTGGATTCCTCGGCCATCAAGGCCGATCTCGGCTGGGAGCCTGAGATCGACTGGAAGGAGGGACTCGCGGAGGTGATTGCTTGGGAAAAGGCGAACCTGGCCGAGCTGAAGCGAGCTCCGCTTGATTACACGCTGCGAGGCTGAGGTGACGATCGCGAACGCATCCGACTGGGACAAGGCGCGCGAGCGCTGCCGGCACTATCGGCGGGGATTCTCCAGATCTCCCAGCGCATTTCGGCGCTTCACATCGCTCCTGCGTTCTCTTGCCTGGAGATGGTGGACGCGATTTACAATATCCTGATGCCGCGCCCTGGTGGCACCCCATCCGACACCTTCGTGATGTCCAAGGGCCACGGCGTCATGGCGCAGTATGTCGTGCTGGAGGATCTGGGTATCCTTCCGAGCGAGGCGCTCGAGACCTACTGTACGCCCAAGGGAAAGCTGGGCGCCCATCCTGACTACGGAGTCCCCGGCATCGAGGCATCGACCGGCTCTCTGGGGCATGGGCTCGCGATCGCGGCAGGCATGGCCTATGCGGACCGCATCCGCAAGCGCAACCGCACCACGTTCGTGGTGCTCGGCGACGGCGAGATGCAGGAAGGCTCGATCTGGGAGGCCATCATGATGGCTCCCAATCTCAAGCTCTCAAATCTCATCGCCCTCCTGGACTTCAACAACTACCAGGGGCTCGGTAAGACCACCGAGACCCATCCGCATTTCCTGCCGATGTCCGAAAAGGTCGCGAGTTTTGGTTGGGAGGCGGTCGATATCGACGGGCATAGCCACGAAGCTCTAGTCGAGGCGATCCGCGGCCGGCGCGGCGACCGGCCACTCTTCTTGACGTGCACAACCACCAAGGGCAGGGGCGTTTCTTACATGATCGACGCACCGATCTGGCACTACCGCTCGCCAAATCCGGCTGAATATACCCAGGCGCTGATCGAGCTGGGATTCGAAGCCGAGGCCAAATGAGAAATACCTTTGCATCCACTTTCTACGATCTCGGCAAGGTGGACGACCGCCTTGTCGTCATCGTGGCAGACATCTCGCCAGCCGGCTCAATCGCCAAGTTTCGCGATGACTTTCCCGAGCGCTTCATCAATACAGGCGTTGCCGAGCAGGTGATGATCGGGCTGTGCGCCGGCATGGCCCAAAAAGGCATGCGGCCGTTCGCTTATACGATCGCGACCTTCTCAGTGTTCCGGCCCTACGAGATGATCCGCGACGATCTTTGCTATCAGGATCTGCCGGTGTCGATCGTCGGCATCGGGGGCGGTGTGTCGTACTCGACGTTGGGCGGCACCCATCATGCCATGGAGGACGTGGCCCTGATGACGGGCCTCCCCAACATGTCGGTGATCGCCCCTTGTGACCCGACTGAGACAGCGGCTGCGACCCGTTTTCTGGCGACCGAGAACCAACACCCGGCATATTTGCGGCTCGGCAAGGCCGGCGAGCCAGATTTGACCGCCAGCGCAACAGACCCGTTCGTGTTCGGCCGCATCCGTCGATTGCGTGTCGGCAAGGGCACCGCGTTTCTGACCTACGGCCCCATCACCGCGACGGTCGTTGAGATCGCTAACCGAATGGCGGAGCGCGACGGCTATTCGCCCAGTGTCGTGAATGTGCCGACGTTAAAGCCCCTCGACCGTGACGGGCTTGCCAAAATCCTGACATCGCACGATACGGTCGCCGTCATTGAGGAGCATGTGCCGCACGGCGGGCTCGGCTCACGCGTCAAGGAACTCGCTTGGGACATCCGCGCAAGCTGCGATTTGCGCGTGTTTTCGCTAAAGGACGAGTTCATCCACACCTACGGGTCGCACAAGGACGTACTCATGCCGCATGGACTGGATGCCGATTCAATCATGGTAGGTCTGGCGGCGCGCTCCTGAGGTTTTCGGTGCCTATTTCGCGCCGAAGAGCCAGCGCAGCCGGTTGATTGCGCTGCCAAGGCGCCGATTTCCGGCAACGCTGAACTCCGGCGGAAGCCCCGCCTTGAAGAATACCTTTTGTCGATCGATGCTACGCACCCAAAACGGGTGGTTGCGGTGCGAGACTGCTGGCTTAGAGAGTTGCGCGTGGAGTGCGGCCATCCAAGCGCCAAAGTCTAAGCGGGCGTTGGCCAAGCCAGCCGGCCAGTCGGCGGCGCGGAACACCACGTCGCGCAATGCGTAGTGCCGATGTTGCTCTGTGGTCCAAAACGACAACCTAGGGGCATAGCTTTCGGGCGCGATTTTTGGACCCTCCTGGATCGTCTGAGCTTCGCTGCTTCGAGCCTGCAATTCCAAGATGAAACCGTCGTCCGAACTTGTAAGGATATCCAGCGTGCCGGACGGCACCAGCTCCGGGATAAACGCGTAGTCGCACCAACCAGTCGAACGAACGAAGGGAACTTCCGGTCGGATGCACAGCATGAACATCAGAAAATAGCGGCCTAGCAACGTCGTCTGGTCAACCTGCCAGAAGAACTGGTTGGCAACTGCATTGTATAGTGTGCTACGGTTTATGATGCTCGCCCTGACCGTAGGATGCGGATGATCGAGAGCCAAGCGCACCAGTTCGGCCGGACCTAAGCACAAGGTTCCTTCCACCGCCGAGACCTTGGTCATCAGATGCGGCGCTGCGTCTTCCTCAATGCATCGAAGGCTCGGCGCCATGACCGCACTGAAGCCGCGCTCCAGCCGGTTCAGGACTGTCGTCAGCAAGCCGTCGGAAAAGATGAAGTCGGCATTGACGAATATGAATGACGTGTCGCACTGCCGCTGCCCCATGGAAGCGATCCCGCGCCCGTACGCGACGGTGAGGATGACTCCGTACTCGTCAAAGGTGAGCAGATCGTCGATAGAAATGAACGAATGTGCACAGACGCTCGCGAGCGGCGCGAGCGACCCGTCTCGTTCGATCTTGGCGCCGCTTTGCGCCGTCGTGAGTACGATGACTTCGCACTCGCCTTGCCGTGCGAGTGCCGGAAGATTGCCGTCCGCAAGCAAGGCTGGCAACGCGAGCTTGCAGAACTTGTCGACATAGCTCTCTCCCCAGATCGGAACGAGAACCCGGAAACAAGTCTGAGGCCTTTGGCGCCGACTGAACATGCTGAGACTCGACTCCCTGTGAGGCGGCTCGATGACCAGCGCCGAATGTATCGCGGTTCAAGGCGATATGGTACGGAACTCAGAGAAATGCGGGTTGGCAGCAACGCTCACCGCGTCAATCGGAGGCATTTGTGACAGATGAGTCCAATCCTTGGGTCACGCTCTCTTCGCGCCGCTGTCACGAGGACCGGTTTGCCTGCTACGAAGAAGATACTGTGCGCCACCGGTCTGGCCGCGTTCATCCATATACGGCCCTTCGTTACAAGACATTCGGTATTGCCGTTGCTCCGATTTCTGCGGACGGCCAAATCGCGTTGGTTGGGCAATATCGATACGTTATCGCGCAATACAGTTGGGAGGTGCCGAGGGGGTGTGGCCAGATCGGGGATGATCCCTTTGAGGTCGCTCGACGTGAACTACTGGAGGAGACGGGCTTCAGGGCCGACCATCTCGTCCAGGTGCTCGGCCTTCGGGCCTCTTTGGGAATCAGCGATGAGCAGGCTCCGTGCTTCGTTGCATGGGGATTGCGGCCTGGGGAGGCGCAGCCCGATCCTGAGGAGACTGTGTCGGTCAGAATGGTTCCCTTCTCTGAGGCAGTCGCGGAGGCGCTTTCAGGAGCGATCGTCGATGCACCTAGCGTTGCCCTTTTGCTGGCCCTGAGCGAAGGCGCGCGGCGCGGACGCCTTGCGCCCGAACTGACACGTTTGATCCGTCTCAGTGACTGAGCTGAGAGGATGGCCCGCCACGTCTTCGCCGCAGGGCCGACATAGAGATACCCTTGGCGGGGCGCAACCTAACCCTTGCCCTCGCGTTGAGTGTCTCGCACTCGCGCTGAATAGGGTGTGTGAGGAGAGGAAATTTTCGCTATGATTTCCTATTATGAGACCATCCACGGGGCGACTTGGGCAGTCGTCCTGAACGAAAAGGGTGAGGTGATTAGCCGCCGGCAGGTGCCTTTCAAGAAGGCGCCTTATTTGGGTGTTTGGGAACGTAAGGCATCCAACAAAAACGACCTCCCAGACCCGCCCAAGGTGACGTCCTCTCGATAGCGGATACCCTCGTCGCATCGCGAGCAGAGAGTTGCGAGTGGGGCTAGCGTGGATGCACACTTCAAGATAGACTTTTGGATCGTCTTTGATCTTGAAGATCGACGCCTGAAGAGCGGACGCGGCTTGCGGCGTGTTGGGTTTTGAACGCTGGCTCAATGTGAAGGTTAGATGCGGTATCTCGATTCAAATCCCAGCGCACCGACTCCCCTAGATCCGGCCACTACTCCAATTCGTTTTTTGCACATTCCCAAATGTGCGGGTGCCATTGTTAACGAAACCATCGTTCAATGGTACAGACCTGAGGAGGTGATCTGGTTTCCGACGCCTAAGGAATGGATCCTCTGCGAGGAGGACTTATCCACCTACAAATGCGTGGTAGGCCATGGCGGTTTCGAGGCTAGTCATTTCGATATCGGCCGCGCGCGGTGGCGCATTGCCAGCATCTTTCGTGATCCTGTCGATAGGTTTCTCTCGAACTACTTTTTTCATCGCGCCATCGCGTCAAACGTCGGGGAGAGGGATTACCTAGCGGCTGGCGATGATCCCGTACGGAATCTTGAAGAAGTTCTCGATCATCCAAACCTGCCGGTGTTTGGGCTGCTCAACATCCAAACATGGATGATGTCGTGCCGGACGGCACTCGAGTCCATAGGATTGTTCGGTCCCCTCCTACAGCCCATTGAATCGCTCGACGATCTGCGCGTTCCGCAACCATCGCCGGGTCAGCAGGCACACATCTTCGAATGTGCCTTGAAGCATCTGTCGCAAATCCACGTCATCGGTACGTTCGAGCACATAGACAAGTTCTTCGAGGGACTGAGCGATGTGCTGAGGAAGCCGCTGCAGCGACCCGACCGTCATTACAATGCCAGCCGAAAGGACGACTATTTCGCGCCGTCGCATCCCGATTACCATCGTTTGTCGCGCAAGGTGCGTGAGCGAAACTACTGGGATGTCCAGCTCTACGAGGCGGCTTGTCTTAGATTTCGGTGAACCGGCAAGAGCGCGGGGCCCTTGGTTTGCTTTCCGAGAGTAATAACGCTCTGACGTTTGCACGCGATGCCGATGACGGCGCCACCGGGCACATTCCAGGCACGACGTCTGGTCCGTATCCGGCTCGCCCAGGCAATCTGGTTCGTCCATTGGTCGACGGCCAGGAGATTAGCAGACGAATCTATGAAGCGATAGAGCAGGCGCGTCGAAGCATCTGGCTGACGGTAGCCTTCTACTCCGACGACTTTCGCTTTCCCAACGGCGGTGGACCGTTGTTCGATGTCCTTGACCGCGCAGTCGCGCGAGGACTCGACGTGCGGCTTCTTGCTTGGCGCGCCAATCCCGAAACAAGACCGAGCCAGCGCATTTTCGGTGGCTCGGCGGCTCACCGGGAGTTGCTTGCCGCGCGGCGCTCACGCTTTCGTATTCGCTGGGACCGAGCGGCAACTGTGTTCTGCCAGCACCAAAAGAGTTGGGTGATCGACGCCGGGCTGCGCTCGGAGACGGCTTTTGTCGGGGGCCTGAACCTGTCGCAGGCCGCCATGGAGCGACACGACATCTACGTCGAGGTCGCCGGGCCATCTGCCACAGATGTGCACCACAATTTCGCCGAACGCTGGAACGAGGCCAGTGAGCGTGAGCAGCCAGATGGCAACTGGGCGTGTGACGCATCCGACACGCTTGTCTTGCCACACCGCCCATCCGAGCCGCGGGGGCCAAGCATTGTCCAGATTCAGCGTATGCTTGATCCCCGCCGTTACGCGGAAAATCGTGTTGAACGATCAATCCTGGAGCAATACCAGCGCGCCATCGATGGCGCACGTCAGACGATTTACATCGAGAACCAGGCGGTGCCGATTCCGGCCGTTTCGCGCCATTTGCTCTCGGCGCTTAAGCGTGGCGTCTCGGTCGTACTTCTCGTTCCGGCGATCCCGGAACATTATGTCTATGCGGCCCGTCTGGATCCGCGCGAAGCGGCGCTCTTCGAGGCTATCGAAGAACTCGGTCGTTACGACAATTTCATGCTCGCCGGTATTGCAGAACACCACTCCGGAGGCCTTCGCGCGGCCTATGTTCACGCCAAGGTGATGCTCGTGGATGACGCCTGGGTCACGATCGGGTCGTGTAACTTGCACGCCTTTTCGCTCGCTGGTCATTCCGAAATGAACGCATCGATATGGGACACCGGCGTGGCGCGGGGGCTACGCTGCACACTGCTCAAGCAGCATATCGGCATCAATACTACATTATTGGATGACCGCGCTGCGCTCAGCCTATTCACGTCGATCGCCCGCCAAAATCGGGCAAAAATGGAAAAGCGTGACCTCAATTGGCAGGGTTTGGCCTTTGCCCTGTCGCCAGAAGCCTACGCTCGAGAAACGGGCGTGAAGGCAAATCTCGCATAGGAAAATGGCGCCCTACACTCAATAAGGGGCTACGGCACCTTTTTGCTGCAGCAGAGGACGAGGACGTAGTGGGCCATCGCGTGATACCCCGTGTGCAGGACTTCGTCATTCATCGCGAAGGCGAAAACATTATGGAAGTACTTTTCCATCAGCTTCTTGAGGTCACGCTGATCCTTGCAATTGACGTGACCTTCCTTGCTTTGCTTGGAGGCATAAGACTGCGACTGCAAGGACGGCATCCCGATAATGACGACGCCCTGGTCCTTGACGGGCATGATCATGTGGCGGATGAACCGATCCTCGACCTCAGCGGGTATGTGCTCCAGCACGTCGAGGGCATACGCGGCGTCAAACTCGCCTGAAACGGGGCCTTTCAACATGTCATGCCAGGCGAACTCGATAGGCCATTGTTCGGACCGGTTGGCCTCGGCATCTACGATCAGGGCAGGGTCGAAATCGACGCCTTTAAGCTCACCCACCTCCTGCCGCACGACGCGCGATATGAAGCCGTCGCCACAGCCTACCTCGAGGACTTTGCCGGCCCCGGAGAGCATCTTGGCTACGAATTTGTATCGCGCAAAAGTGAAGGCCAGTCTCTTGGGATCATCCTGATACGCCCAGGTCGTCATCAGCCCCAGCCGTTCGTGACCGGCTGACTGCACCCTCTGGATTGACTCCTGATATTGATTTTCGCCTTGCATTTGGTCTGCTGCAGGTCCAGCTAAGCCCCCACCGAGGCAGTGATCGTGCAGTGATCGTATTGACTGGCCGTTGCCTTGTCTAGGCAGAGGGGAAGAGCTGAAAACCATTGGGATGACATGGCCAGAGCACTAATAGTCGGCGGAGATGGCCTGATTGGTGGTATGCTGGTGCGGAGCTTCTCGGCGCACGGCTGGGAAGTCATTGCCACAACCCGGCGCCGCTCGGCCGCCAGCTCGAACATCCATCTTGATCTCAGTGATCCGCAAGCGCCCGGGGCGCCATTGCCAGCTGCGGATGTCGCGATCTTCGCGGCTGCCATGACCGGGTTTGCCGATTGCAGGGCCGCGCCAGAGCGGGCGCGTGCCGTGAATGTTGATGTACCGGTAGCGCTGGCCGAACGGCTCGCGCGGCTAGGCACGCGTTCGGTGCTGATTTCGAGCAATGCGGTATTCGACGGCTCTCGCCCCCGACAGTCCGCAGACACACCGCCGGCGCCAACCTCTCTTTACGGTGCCCTGAAGGTCGACGCAGAGCGTGGCTTTCTGGCCCTTTCAACTGGCAGCGTGGTTCGACTAACCAAGGTGTTGGATCCTAACCACGCGCTCTTCACGCGATGGCGCGTCGCCTTGATGCGCAACGAGCGGATCGGTGCGTTTTCTGACTTGCGTCTCGCGCCGATCGCACTATCGGATGTCGAGACCGCGATCCTGACTGCGGCCACCGGCGGTGGAATCCTCCAGGTATCGGCGTCCGAGGACATGACCTATTACGCAGCGGCCCTTCACCTCGCTCGTGCTCTCGGCAAACCAGAGACGTCGGTAGCCAAGCAGAGTTCTGTCGATGCTGGCATACCCGAAGGCGATCGGCCCCTATACACGAGCCTTGATTCGACCGAGCTCGCGACGCGAACGGGCTGGACGCCGCCTCTCCCTCAGGATGTGATCACATCCGTGTTTGTCGGATCGCGGGGCACGTGAAGCAACGAACCCCGCCGGGATGAAGGCAATTGGTCGTGCAGGACAAGCCCTGGACTGGAGCGGTCGCGGGTGAACCAAGGGCTAAAGTACGGATCGTTGAAGGATTGCGTTTGATGACGCGTACGAAGCATCTGCTTTTCCTTGTCAAACCGTTCCCGATTGGCAGGCGTCTCGTCGCTGCCCCGCGACGCCGATTCGTGGTGTATTAACGTGGCAAAAGGCGTCCACACGGTGCGAAGTCCCCGGGCTGCGGCACGTAGACAGAAGTCGACGTCATTGTAAGCCACCGCAAAGTGTTGCTCATCGAACTTGCCGACATCTTGCAAGCAGGCTCGAGATACAAGCATGCACGCGCCAGTTACAGCCGAAAGCGACTGTCGCACGTTCAATCGACCAAACGGCCCTGGGAAGTTGGCCATGGCCCCTTCGTACCAATGGCCCGCCAGTCCACCCAAGCCAACGATGACCCCGGCATGCTGCAGGCGCTTGTTGGGATAGAGAAGCTTTGCTCCGACTATTCCGACGTTCGGCAGCCGCAGGCAAGACACCATCTCCTTAAGCCATTCGTCTGATATAACTTGAATATCGTTGTTGAGCAGGAGCACGTGCTCGCCATTGGAAAGATGGATCCCGCGATTGACCTGTCTTGAAAAGTTGAACGGGCTCTTCTGGATGTCGACACGGATATGCGAATGCCGCTCCTTCATTTCGTTGTAGAATTGCAGGACGCGACGGTCATCGGAGCCATTGTCGACCACGATGATCTCATAGTCGGGATAGTCGGTCCCGGTGAGCAAGCCTTTCAGCACGGTCGTCAGTAGACTAAGGGAATTACGATTTGGAATTACGATCGAAACGCGAGGCCATCGCTTTATGGAGGCGTCAAGGCGGGGGCGGTGAAGATTGATATCGATCGCAGGGTCGACGGTAATGGAGCCTATGGAAGCGTGAAAATGCTCGGCGAGCGCCTTGCGCGCGTTCTTTACGGACAAATCTAGGTTGTTCGTCGAATACGAAGTCCCAGCCCGTCGCCAGACATAGGCAGGATATGGAACATGCACGATTTGGCGATCGTCGAGACCCGTGGTGTATCTCAAGATCAAATCGTAGTCCTGGGATCCGTCGAACCCATCCCGGAGACAGCCAATTTGCCTGAGGCGGTCGGACCGGTAGATCGTGAAGTGATTTATGTAGTTGACGCCAGACAGCAGCACCGGATCGAATGATGGTTTGAGGATGTAGCCCTGAGGCTCCAGGGTCGCGTCCGCGATGACTTCGTCCGTATAGAAGAGCATTGCCTCGGGGTGTTCGAAAATTGCTGAGATCACCTGTCGCAAGGCAAATGGTGCCAGTACGTCATCATGGTCCAGCAGGCCGATCCAACGTCCACGGGCGGAGTGAATGCCAGTGTTGGTGGCGTTGGCAATACCTCGATTGGTTGCGCCGAAGTGAGTCTGGATGTTTGCCTTGCCAGCGAGACCTCGCAAGAAGTCGAGCGTCGCCGTATTCGTGGAACCATCGTCGCTCAATATGAGCTCGGCAACGTTCGGTTCCTGAGCATCGAACGACTCGATCAACGCGGCTAGATAGTTTGGTGGGGTGTTGTACGTAGGTACGACGATCGACAATGTCGGTTGAGGAGTCTTGGCAAGAGGCGATGTCTCACCGATCGATCGCTTGGGAAGCGCGATGACGTGGGAATAATGGGCTTTGATACTGGCGGCGACGACCGACCGGCGTTGAAAGTCAGTGCCGTCGACTGCGCCAAAGAATGCGAAGCTAGGTGTGCTGTCGGACGCGTCCTTCGATAGACGCCTTGCTAGGGAATCCAGGGAGATTGGAAAATAGACCCTTCGTGTACGATATTTGAATCTGACCGGTCGAGTCGCTGGGTCGAGGCGGACCTGCTTGACTCCGCGCATTTCCTTCAGGAGAAGCACGTAGAAGTTGTCACCAGGGCGCTCCTCCAGGGCCATGCAATCTTCTTCGCTGAAGCCCTGGCCACGGTCGAAGTAGAGAACGGGGTCGAGCGCCTCATCCAGTCGGCTGAGCTGGAAGACGAGATAGGTGGGGCGCAGCAAGGGCAGAGTGATGAGTATCCTGGGATCACTCCCGGTCGCCCGAAATACTGCTGCTTCTTCGCGCACGATTTCTGAAAAGCGGGCTCGCATTGTCCTACTGTAAAATGAGAAATCGCCCCCGATACAACCGTTCGATAAGGAGAGCGGCAACAAGCATCAAGACCGCGAATGAGACTGTATACTCCTTGTCGAGTATTGACCCGTAGCCGTCGTAGTATGCAGATCGCATCCATTCGACGGTCTGCAGAACGGGATTGAACGACAGATAATAACGGATAGTCTCCGGCATGGTGTCGACAACGAAGAAAATGCCTGAAACCATATACAGGAGAATGTAAAAAAGGGTCGCTCCTGTCATCCACATGGGGACTGCCACCACGATCAGAGCGTTGAGGATGCCGTAACCAAAGCCGAGGACCATGGCCACGACGAGGGCCCAGACTGCATCACTGGGGTTGGCCGGGATGTAATTTACGCCGAGGGCGCTCAGGAAGACTGCCAATATGATAATTGTGCAGCAGAATGACAAAACCTCAAGAATGGCGGCAGCAAGCAACAGATCCATGAGCTTGACAGCGGGGAATGCCAGCAATGGACGATTGTGCAACACCGCGATCATAATAAATCGCGACATGTACTGAAAGCTCAAGAACGGCACTAGACCGGTTGCAAAGAATAGAACCAAGCTGTCACCGAAGGGAGGGGCCCGGTCGATCGCCGCATGGATCAGAAGCAGGAGAAGGATGTGGGCGAAGGGCCAACCGATCGAGAGCAGAAATCCAGCGCCATGGCCAAAGAACCGCGTGCGGATGATGCGCAGCATCAGCGCAACGATTGTCCTGCCTTGGTCGCGTAGTGCAGCCGTAGGCGCTACATAATATGGCTGCATGTGCTGTTAGCTCTCTCGCTCTGGTAGATTGTCAATCATGATTCAGTTCAGCAATGTCCTGAAGTTCTACAAGACGCGCCAGCACGTCAAGGTCGTGTTGAACCACGTTTCGACTGTATTTGAGACTGGTTGGTCCTATGGGGTGCTTGGCGTGAACGGTGCTGGGAAGTCGACGTTGCTGCGCGTGGCCGCCGGAACTGAGCTTCCTAATTCAGGAAAGGTGCGGCGTACCGTTCGGGTATCCTGGCCACTGGGATTTGCTGGCGGCTTTCATCCCCAAGTGACTGGTCGCGACAATGTGAAATTCGTCGCGAGAGTGTATGGGGCGGACGTCATGAAGGTCTGCGACTTTGTTGAAGATTTTTCCGAGTTGGGTGACTACCTGGATGTGCCGGTATCGACCTACTCCACGGGCATGACGGCACGCTTGGCATTCGGCCTTTCCATGGCCATCGAATTCGACTGCTACCTCATCGATGAGATTACAGGAGTCGGCGACGTTCGGTTTCAAAGGCGCTGCGAAGACGTATTCGCAAGCAGGCGCAAAAATGCCGACGTCATCGTCGTGTCCCATTCAATGTCCACGATAAAGACCTATTGCACAAGAGGTGCCGTGCTGGTGGACGGACATCTTCTCATGTTCGAGAGTGTCGACAAGGCCATTGAAGTATATAGTAAGCTAAACCGCTGAGCGGGCCGTGCAAGTCACACTCACTGCTTGAGGCTGACATTTGACCAATGACGTGCAGGCGACGGGCGGGGGCGCCCTGGCGAGGGCGCAAAGGGTGCAGGCGGCGCTTGCGGAAAGTGTTCGGCGCGCGCGTCAGTCGAGCAAACGAAGGAAGAGCTACGACACTGCGGTCTTCTCGCGACGAAAAGGGGCAAGAGTCGCCGCGATCGCCTATGCTCTGGCCTTCGTGCTGTTGTTCGTTTTTCCCATTGCCATAGCGACTGTCTATTTCGTCTTTGTCGCCTCGCCGCAATATCAGGTCGAGGCGCGGTTCACGGTGCAGGGTGGCGAAGCCAGGAAGCTCGATGGAATTGGTGTACTAACCGGACTTCCTTCGATCACCATCATCCAGGACACGCAGATCATCGCGAACTACATTCGAAGCCGTGCAATGGTGGAGGAGCTGCAGGAGAGAATTGACCTGCGCAGGATCTATGGCTCGCGGACCATTGATTGGTTCGCCCGTTTTGATTCGGAAAAGCCGATCGAACGCCTTCTCGACTATTGGAAATCGGTTGTAGACGTTTCAATTCAACTGCCGGGTGGAATTGTGATCGTCACAATCAAGGCGTTCTCGCCGGAAGATGCCCTGCTTGTTGGCCGCACTGTTCTGGAACTGAGTGAAAAACTGGTCAATAAGACAAACCAGCGGATGCTCAAGGATAACCTTGACTCCGCTAAGCTGGAGCTGGAGCGGGCCGCAGTACGTTTGGGCCACGCCAGGCAGGCCCTCGAGACGGCCAGAAATGCCGAGGGAATACTGGACGTCGGTTTGGCGAGTAGGGCACTTACCGACCTCACCACCGGCTTGAAGGGTGACCTGCTCAAACTGCAGCAAGAATATGCTAGCCAAAGCCGATCGGTTTCAAAGGAGGCGCCTCAAATGCGCGCTCTCGAAAGCCGGATAGCAGCGATATCCCTTCAGATTCGTGATCTTGAAGCCAAAATGACGAACCTGGGATCGCCGCGAAGTGCCAATCCGTCGCTTTCCGGCTCCTTTACAAAGTTTGCAGAACTGGAACTGGAACGCAAAATCGCCGAGCAACACTACGGTTCGACGGTTGCGGCGCTGGAGGTGGCGAGGACCATAGCCGAGCGGCGACTGGTCTACCTTCAGATATTCGTTCATCCGTCTCTGCCGCAGGCGTCGGAATATCCGCGGCGAACCGTGAGCATTCTTGTTGTTGCAGGCATTGCTTTCATGACATGGGCGGTTCTTGTCGGGGGTATCACATTGGCTCGCAATCACATGGCCTAATCGGATGACCGACCTGTCTGCGCTGGGAGTTTTGCGCCAGATATCAGTTCGCTCACGTGCCTGCGAATTGAGTTACGGGATATCGCTGTAGACACTAGGCGGAGGCCGCACGACTATCCGACCGGGCATTCTTCGCGAACGTTTGTAGAGTCGCTTCAGGTTTCCCATGTCGTGGTTGGCATCATGAGATCCGAAGATTGTCTACACATGTGGCGGAGAGACTGTTGGATCGCCGTACGTCTTGTACAGATTGATTGGTGGATTCTCGGCGTAGATCCCGCCGACACACAAGCGCAAGCCGCGCAATAGGGCCCCGAATCCTCCCATACTGCGACCACAAGTATAAAGACCACGACTCTGAGGAAACCGCCGCCGAATCTCTGCTAAGAGGTTGTCGATTAGTTCGAAGACAAAGTAGTCTCCCCTTTCACCCAACCACCAACAGCCGTGGCGATTGACGCCGAAATGGTCCAACGGCTGCACCACGATCATTTTTTTTGCCACTTTCTGCAGGTCTAGTCCCCCGGAAAGCGTATGAAAATAGAGAAGAATTGGGACCTCCCGATGGGTCGGACTCGATCCACACTGAAATAGATTCTGCGTGCTCCACATTGCAATGTGTTCTAGCTACTCCCCACCCAAGACTTTTCTCCGAACTGTTCCTTCCACGAGGCCGTCATGGAAATTCCTCGTTAGCAGACGCTACATGCATTGATATTAGTAGGCAGCACCTGCGAGCGTGCCCGTGATGATGAACTGGGACCCACTGATGGACGAGAGGTAGGCTAACGTCGTTCCTTGGGCCACTGCGGTTGGATTTGCCGCTGTGAGCACGCAGGCCCGGGGTGGAATCGGGATGGCATGCGCGACTTTCTGGCCAGGCCGGTCCAGATGACGTTGCGCTGTTTTGCTATAGTGGCCACGATTCGCCAGCATGCACCTTACCGAAAGCGCAGCTTCAGCCAGAGGATCGTCGACGCAAGGACGAATATGATCGCGTTGGTGACCACGATAGGCACATCGGCGCGAAGCCAGCCGTAGACCAGCCAAAGCACACTTCCGCTGGCGACGGTCAGGAATGTCGGGAGCGACAGGTCGCCGGTCGATCGGGTGCGCCAAGTCTTGATGACCTGCGGGAGAAAAGCGAGCGTGGAGCAGCAAGCTGCGACATATCCCAGAATTGCGATGCCCGGCACTTCCCAGCTCCCGATCAAGATGGCCGTGGCATCGCGGGGCCGTGCGCGCCTGCCCTTCGAAGCCTCAGCCAGGACCGGTGATTTAGTCGAAGGCCTTCAACGATACAAACCATGAGCACCGAAGCCGCGCCCCGCTCGCACGTCGGCTTCCAGCTCCACCGGTCAGTGCTATCGTAGCGGATCTTGCCAAGCACCTTGAAATGGGAGACGCTTTGCGGCGGCATCTGCCGCAGCTTGTCGACCGCCGCCGCACACTGGCGCAGCGTGGGGATCAGGCCTCGGTCCTGGCGATGACTTCGCTGGCATGCATGGTTTCCTCGCTCGATGCCTTGTCTCGGCGCTCGACGTTTCGGTCCAGGCGCAGGTCCTGAACCTGCTCCTCGAGCTGCAGGCCAGGCCGAAGCTCACCTTCCTGTTCGTCGCCCACGATCTCTCGGTGGTGCGGCACATCTCCGACCGCATCGCCGTGATGTACGTCGGCCAGCTGGTCGAGCTCGCGCCGACCGATGTGATCTTCCACCAGCCGCAGCATCCGTACACGGCGGCCCTGATGCGCCGTGCCCGCCGCGGATCCGCGCTTGAAAACTGGCGACGGCGCTCTGGGCGGCGAGGTGCCGAGCCCGGCCGCGCCGCCGTCGGGCTGCTACTTCCACCCTCGCTGCCGCCATGCCCAGGCGCGCTGCAAGGTCGAGCCGCCGGCGCTGCGCGAGGTGGCGCCTGAGCATTTCAGCCGCTGCCATTTCGCCGGTGATGGAGCAATGGAGGGGAACTCCCGTCGCTAGTTATGTGGCCGGCACTGCCCGACGCCCGTCATCTAGACAGAGGAAAGCCCCGAGACGAAGCACGGAAGGCGGTAGCCAACCCGCGGATAAGAGCTGATCAACCGTCGTCTCGACGCTCTGTCCTCAACTTTGCGCAGAACACATCTCGATCGTCCGGTGCCCCACTGGCGCCGACAAACTCTTTTGTCTTCGCTCTTGACCGGGGACATAAGAGATTAATTATAGCCTGCCTTCCACGGACTCGTGCCAATACCTCGATGCGGAAAAACCCCTTCTCCTACCGGGCATCGCGAGGTCGTCCTCCCTGATCTACCATCAAGCACAGCGGCGGCGACGGTCCGCCAACTGGTTGCTGTCCTCAAGTCCATACATGGACTCCTAGATAAGCCAAGGACATCACCTCTATGTCCTGTGATCCTCTACCGTCTTCCACAGAAGAGCGAGGATCGCCCAGGCCACTAGGAAACCGAGCGGAAAGATCAACGAGTAGGCGAGCCGTTTTGGCAGCAACGCCCTACTGGGAAGGGTGGGTGGCACAAAGACCATGAAATAAAGGATCTGGCGATCCGCTCGAATGCGAGCACGCTCGAGGCCATCCTCCGATATGGTCAATAGCTTCTCGGCAAGAAGCCGCCGCGTTTCGAGTTCCTCGAATTTTCTGAAGGAAGCGGCGACGTTCGCCTTCGACGTCGAATCTCCCGCCAAGCTGGCACGAAGGGTTTCAATCTGGCGATCGAGGATTTGGACGCGCGCAGTGAGTTGGCGCACCGTCGGAGATTCCGAGCTGAGCGAACGCGAAGCAACGTAGAGCTCGCTGTCAATACGGACCTTCTCTGCCATCAGCTGCATCAGCAACTTGGCTGTCTCGTCGGCGGCCTTCACTGGATCGAGCATGCCTTCGCTGTTTCGTGCCTGCTGCAAGGCCAACAGGGCCGCACGCAGCTGTTCGTCGGCCCGTCTAACTTCTTCCTCTGCTGCTTGCAGAATGTCCTGCCGGGCTTTGTGGGACATCTCGTTCACGAGGTTCTCGCTTGCCGCGATTAGCGCCTGCGCTATCGCATAGGCATCAGTTGCTCGAAATGCCTTTACTTCGACAGTTATAATTCCCGACGGGGCATCGACGTAAGCGCGCGTCATGGTAAGCCAGTACCTCGTGAGCTCTTCGATCGAGGCATCTTTCTTGAGGCGTGACAGCGGGTCCGTATCGCCACGCGTGTAGATTTCCCGAAGGTCCACTCGCTTCAACAGATCTTCGACGGCGGCCTGGCTACGGATGTAATGGGCAACGATATGGGCAGGTTGAGCGGCGGCAGAATACGACATTGCGGCGCTTCCCCCGACGGCAATGTCCGGTTGGTCACTTCCGGACCCGCCACCACCTAGCTCCGCGGCGCGGACGACAAGTCGTGTCTCCACCACGAACTGGGGGGCAGCAATGAACGCGAAGTAGATCACTGATGCCAAGCCTGGCATAAGGACGCCGAGGATGAAGCTCACGCCTAACCACGGAAACCGTGGGCCCTCCTTGCGGAAGAATGGAATTAGCGACTTCAGTCGTGAGTGCGATCCATCCAATCGGATAGGCTGCAGCGAATTTTCCTGGACATCAGGCAATCTTGCTTCCCCGACGTCCTCATTTGGGCGGGTCGGTATGTCCCTATCCGAGGGCTTGATCGCAGTCGCCATTTGAGACCACTCGCGGAAAAAAAGACGTAGTTCGATACTATGCAGCACCTAAAAGCTGGCAGCCAATGCATCTCTAACCGTTTCGTAGACTTGGATATCCATGTCCAGAAGATCGTGTATAATTGGCAAGCTGCGCAGGCTTTCAGCAAGCCTGTAGGCTCCGTCGGCGGGCAGTGTAGGCTCGCCGCCAAGCGATATCCCCAGCATTTCCTGAAGCGGCTCGAGATATGTGCTCGGTTGCTCATAGATGCCAACGATGTCGAATGTCGACAAGGACTCCAAGGCGGAAGCAAGATAAGTAGAGCGGGCACTTTCGTCCGAGGTTCGAGCAGCGAGGAGGCGCGCCAACTGATTGGCCAACTCGACTTCGACGTTCGATGGCATGCTGACGAGGGCGGCTCGGAGCGCCGCTTGGTCATGGATGTCAACTTCTGAGAAGAAAGCCATGCAGTCCTCGAGCGACAACTGTTCTCGAAGGCCAAAGGACGATTCTTGCGCTTCCGCTCCCTGCCTTAGGGCTAAAATCGTTTGTGCAAGTTCGGCATGGGGCTCACGAAGCACGCACAGCCTACGAAACTCATCAGTGATCGAAAATTCGAATTCCCGGTAGGGGAAACGCGCGCTGACGAAGTGCGAGGCACAGCTAGTCATCATCACGGTCTGCGTGACGGTCTCCCTACCCAGACGATCGACTATAGTGTGCGCAAGCTGAAAATGCCGGGCGAGCTGCTGATCGAGACTGGTCGTACGAACGTGGCAGGTCTCCAGGCGCAGCAGCTTGAGAGGTACGTGGACCTTTTCGAGGAACCGACGATAGATCGTGAACCGCGATTCGGCCTCCTGGATCTCGAGATGGCGGACGGTAGAAAGACCTGGAATTTCCTGTTCGGAGACGACAAAGCCACATTGTCCACTGCCGTGGCGGCCGGCAGCGACCAGGCTGGGACGGGCGGAGTTGGCCTCGAGCTCAAGCAGGCAAACCTCGCCGTCGAGAACCCGGATGCGGGGGACGGCAGTAAAGGAATCCGGCACAAGATAACCAACGATCCGGCTCCCGGAATCCTCTTCGACGTCGAACAACATGCCTCAAATGACCCCCGCCGTGCAGCTCACGGTGCTGGACGCCGTGCGCCTTTGACGAAATCCTCTCCACAGTAGTACTGTAGTCTTTGCATTCCCGTATATATCGAGCGCCAGCGCAAAAGGATACGACGGAATCCTGGCTCGGAGGGGCATTGATGATCGATGACAGGTTCGAAGATAGGGTGCCGAGCGCGCGGAACGCATTTGAAATATTCAAGGACCAGTGGAGTAGCAATATCCCGGCCTTTGGCTTGGGAATTGCCGATCTTTTCAATGACTCGCGACTCCATTATTTCGACCAGGAAATCGGGGGATTTGCGGGCAAGCGCGTCATCGAGCTCGGTCCATTGGAAGGTGGCCATACGTACATGATGTCCCTGCTCGGGGCGTCTGAAATCCTGTCGATCGAGGCGAACAAGAACGCCTACCTGAAATGCCTGGTCATCAAAGAGACATTCGGCATCAATGCGAAGTTCTTTCTCGGCGATTTCTGCAAGTTCCTTGCCGAAAGCCCACCGCGGGTCGATGTCATCCTGGCCTCCGGCGTGCTGTACCATATGGTGGATCCGCTCGCGCTGATCAGGTCGCTCACACGGTCTGCGGATGCGATCTGCGTCTGGACACACTACTATGATGAAGCAATCATTCGCCCGAACGAGAACCTATGCAGGAAATTCAACCCCGTCGCCGAGACGATCGAATTTGAGGGCCGGTCGATCGAGCTCTGCGAGCAGTCGTACTTGTCCGACCCCGAGTGGAAGGGGTACGCCGGCGGCATGGAGAAGAACAGCTTCTGGATTACGCGCACCGGCATCATCGAAGCGTTTGCCGCCTGCTCGTTCGATGTGTCGGTTGGCCCAGAACATCCCAATCATCCCAATGGTCCCGCTTTCACCTTTGTGGCCCGCCGACGTCGCTGAAGGACGCTGTTGCCTTTGCCGGATCATTGAGATGCCAAATCCCTCACTCAATCGACCAACTCAGGCGGTCATCCTTGCCGGCGGACGTGGAACCCGTCTCTTGCCGCTGACAGCTACCCGGCCGAAGCCAATGATCGAGTTTCATGGCCGCCCATTTCTCGAATACCTCCTGGAGCAGCTGCGAGACCAAGGGGTCAACCGGATATTGTTGCTGGTGGGCTATCTGCCGGACGTCATCAGAAACTACTTCGGCAATGGAGAGCGTTTTGGTGTTTCAATTGAGTATGTGGTGACGGATGTCGATGATGAAACCGGAACGCGCCTTAGAGCGGCCCGCCATCTCATCGACCCTGTCTTCTTGCTCCTCTATTGCGACAACTATCTTCCGTTCTCTTTTTACGCGATGTGGAAGAGGTGGGGCGAAATCGAGGGAGACGCCCTCGTCACCGTTTACGCAAACGAGGACAACTACACGAGAAGCAACCTACGCGTCGATCGCGACGGTCGCATTGCAGTCTACGACAAGTCCAGAAGCGCCGAGAACCTGCAAGGCGTAGATATCGGATACATGCTGGTCCGGCGAGACGTCATTGATCTTATACCGGCCGGGAATCCTTCTTTCGAAGCAACTGTCTATCCGCAGTTGATCGGCCAACGTCGCTTCTTCGGTTTCCTCACTCGGCACAGGTACTATAGCGTTGGCGATCACAAGAGACTGCCCTTGACTGAGGAGTTTCTGTGCGGTCGCCGCACTCTGCTGCTTGATCGTGATGGTGTGCTGAACCGAAAGAGGCCAAAGGGGGAATACGTTCGAAGCTGGCGGGACTGGGAATGGCTCGACGGGGCGCTGGAGGCCCTGAGGATGCTTCGCCAGAGCGGCTTTCGCGTCGTTCTGCTGACCGATCAGCCCGGCATTGCGGACGGCGTGATGACGGAGAAAGACCTGGCCGATATCCATCGGAGGATGCGTGACGACGTCGAAAGGGCGGGAGGGCATATTGACGCTATTTTCCACTGTCCTCATGGGCAGGACGCCGGCTGCTGGTGCCGTAAGCCGGCGCCCGGAATGCTTTATCAGGCTCAGCGAACGCTCCATTTTGACTTGACGAAAGCCCTATATGTGGGAAACGACGAGTGTGATCAACGCTCCGCAGCTGCGGCAGCTTGCCCGTTCCGGATGGCCGGCAACGGCGCTTCACTTCGGAGTATTGTTGCCGAGCTGATCGCTCACCGGCCTGAGACACGTCTGTCAGGCGTCTGAATCAGTCGAGCAGAGAACCATGCGTATCCTTCTTACTGGCTACAACGGATACATCGGCTCGATGATGGGGCCTGCGCTGAGGGCCGCAGGTCATGACGTCGTCGGCCTGGATATCGGATACTTCGATGAGTGCACTCTGATCGAAGACCAAGAAACGAGTTCATTCATTCGCAAGGACATTCGGAGTCTAACAGCACCGGATCTGCAAGGCTTCGATGCAGTCGTGCACCTTGCCGCCCTCAGCAATGACCCGATCGGTAACTTGCGGTCACGCTGGACGCAGGACATCAACCTGCATGCAACCATTAGACTTGCCGAGTTGGCGCGTGATGCCGGCGTCGATCGCTTCCTCTTTGCATCATCATGCATCATGTACGGAGCGGCCACCGACGTGGATGTTACTGAAGACTCGCCCCTCGCGCCGCAAACAGAGTACGCGAGGTCGAAGGTAGCCGCAGAGATGGCTCTGACGAAGTTGGCAACTAAGCGTTTCTCGCCGATTCGGATTCGGAATGGGACGGTCTATGGGCTGTCACCGCGTATGCGCTTCGACACTGTCTTCAATAATCTTGTCGGCCAAGCGGTGACGACGGGCCAAGTAGTAGTCTTCAGCAATGGGCGGCCGTGGCGTCCCGTGGTTCACGTCAAGGATATCTGTCGCTCCTTTGTTCAATATGTCGAGGCACCGAAGGAAGCGATACACAACCAGGTCTTCAACAACGGCGCGGCGCGGCTCAATTACCGTATCAAGGAACTAGCGGAGATCGCTGTAGACGCCGTGCCCAATACGAAGCTGGAAATTAGAAGCGACGCAGACGCTGATCAGAGAACATACAAGACCGACTTCGGCAAGTTTGCCCGGACCTTTCCAAACTTTGAGTTCGAGTGGACCGCTGAGAAGGGGGCTAGGGAGCTGCTTCAAGCGCTGAAGCGCTGCAATGTCACAATCGATACGTTCAAATCGCCAAAGTTTACGCGCCTCAAGCATCTCTCGGCGCTTCTCAGCGGTGGGCGCTTGGACGACAATCTCCAGTGGACGCGACCGCTTCAGGCGTCAGCGGCCAGCGGCGGAGCTGAGTAGTGGACGCGGCAGTTGGGCAGCGACTCAGTCATTGCCGGTCGTGTGGAGGCACTCAGCTCCAGCCCGCTGTAAATTTGGGCGAGCAACCGTTTGCCAACTCCCTTCTGTACAGCATGGACGAAGGCGAGAAGCGGTTTCCGCTAGAGCTCTGCTACTGCGAAACATGTTCCTTGGTGCAGTTGACGTACACGCCCGATCCAAGGGACCTGTTCTCAAACTACGTGTGGGTGACGGGAACCTCGTCCACTGCGCGGCGGGAGGCTGTTCGTTTCTGTGAGGGCGCCTTAGCGAGGACAACATCCAAGCCGAATCTCGTCATCGAGATTGCAAGCAATGATGGGACATTCCTGAGGCCATTCCAGGCGAAGGGCATCGAGGTCCTTGGCATAGACCCAGCCAAAAACCTTGCAGACCAGGCGAATGCCGAGGGGGTGCCGACGGTCTGTGCGTTCTACGGAGAGGAGGCTGCGCATTCTATTCGTGACGAGCGTGGGGCCGCTGACATCGTATTTGCCAGGAACGTCCTCCCTCACGTCGCAAATCTGCAGTCGTTCCTGAGGGGTATTGCGATATCGATCGGCGATCAGGGGTTAGCCGTTATCGAAGTCCACGACGGCGGTAAGATCCTTGAGGGACTGCAATACGATTCCATTTATCATGAGCATCTTTGCTATTTCACCTTGAAGACCCTTGAGGCTTTGCTTCGACGCGTCGGACTGCAGGTTGTGGACGTTGACGTCGGTCCTATCGGCGGCGGCGCCCTGTTGGTGTTCGCTCGCAAGCAGGGCGTCCGTTCGAAGCCATCTGTCGCACTTTTTGCAGCTCGAGAAGAAGCAGCCGGCGCAAATAGCTTTGCAAGCTGGAAGGCGTTTGGGAAGCGTGTGCGGCAGCATAGGAACCAGCTTTCTGCGCTGCTCATCGAACGAGCCGGGTGTGGCCGCCGCACCGTTGGCTACGGTGCCTCTGCGCGCAGTTCTACAATGCTGAACTTCTGCGGCGTCACCCCAGAGGTGGTATCGGAAATTGCCGACGCCGCCCCCCTCAAGCAGGGGCTTTTTACGGCGGGCACGCGGATTCCGATCCGATCACCAGACGACGTTTTTGCGTCGACACCGGACACTGTATTGTTGCTTGCCTGGAATTTTCGCGATGAGATCGTTGACCTTCTGCGAAGGACCTACAAGTTTCGCGGTCAGGTCATATATCCGTTGCCTGGTCAACCATCGGTCGAGACCCTATTGGGGGATGCTCCTTGCGCGTAGCAAAGAAGGAACCGGTCTTCGGAGACATCGAGGGCGTTGTCGTGCTGCCGCGCCGCAAGATACCGGATGAGCGCGGCACGATCCTGCACGGCATTCGTGTCGATGAGCTTTTGAATTCCTTCGGCGAAGTCTATTTCAAGAAGCTCTATCCGGGCGGCGTAAACGGATGGCACGTCCACGAAAAGCTCGAGCTGAACTACCTTTGCCTGATCGGCATGGTGAAGCTCGTCCTGTACGACATGCGACCGCAAAGCTCTACGTTCGAATATCTGCAGGAACTGTTCATCGGCGAGGACAATCACTGCCTTGTTCACATCCCAGCTGGAATCGCAAACGGGACCAAGAGTCTGACCGCGCCGTTTGCGTTATTCTGCAATATCGCGTCGATGGCCCACGATCCTGCAATCAAGTATCAGCGGATAGATCCCCATAGCGGGCAGATCCCATACTCCTGGGCACGCCGAGACTTCTAGGAGAAACAAGCATGCCCCGCGTACTCGTGACGGGCCTCAGTGGTTTCATAGGTCGGCCCACGGCAAGATTTTTCTTGGCCTCGGGATTCGAGGTGGTGGGCGTCGGCAGGCGGGCCCGACCTGACTGGCTCGATGAAAGGGTGCAGTGGCTGTCAGCCGATCTGCGCGATCAGGCAGCCATCAAGGGGCTCGTGAGAAGCGTGTCGCCAACTCACTGCCTACATCTCGCATGGGATATTGAGCAGGGGGCGTATTGGCGTGCGCCGACCAACCTGGTGTGGATGCAGTTGTCGCTGGAGCTTCTAGCGGCGTTCGTGGACGTCGGTGGCAAGAGGTTTGTCGGCGGCGGCACGTGCGCCGAGTATGACTGGTCTTACGGCTACCTCTCGGAGAGGCTGACGCCCCGCAATCCTCGAACTCCCTTCGGGCGATGCAAGAACGCCCTTTTCGAAGCCCTGATGGCCTACTCGGACATGACGGGGTTGTCAGCTGCATGGGCGCGCATCTTCTTCCTTTATGGACCGGGTGAGGCCCGAACGCGGCTTTTTCCGCACGTGATTTTCAACCTCCTCGCCGGGCGGGCGGCTCAGACGTCGAACGGCACTCAGGTAAGAGACTTCCTGTATGTCGATGACGTGGCGGCGGCATTGGTGGCGTTGGTTGCCTCCGACGTATCAGGTGCCATCAACATCGGATCAGGTGAACCAATTGCTGTCCGAGCGATCGCGGAGAAGATCGGTGCGATGCTTGGGCGATCCGACCTTTTGAAAATCGGTGCGCGAGCTCAGCAGGAAGGGGAGCCGCCGTTGGTGGTCGCGGACGTCCGGCGCCTGAGAGAGGAACTCGGATTCATGCCACGCTTCAACCTCGACGCCGGTCTGGCGGCCATGATCGACGACTGCCGTGGTCTCGTGGCTAGCGGTGGGCCTGCGGAGTATGTTGATGCCGGATGAAGCCGTCGCTGAGGTGCTCTCGAGCTCGAGAGCCACCCGCGCATTGCTCTCTGACATATCTCCCGGCGATGTGATCCTGATTGGCGGGCTTGCACGGTCCGGAAAGTCGACGTTGGCTGCAATGATTGCAACTCGACTTGAAGCGCGGCGCATGCCGGCCAGTATCATCTCGATCGATCGCTGGATCGTACCGGCTGCTGATCGCAGCAAGCCTGGCGTCGAAAACCGTTACGACCTCGCCATGATGCGCGACACCCTGCGGCCGTGGTTGCAAACCAGACAAACAGTGCGCCTTCAATTGCCATCCTACAACCGGCTTGACCGAACTCGTGTTAAGAATGCTGGCACGCTCGACCTCGATGGAGATGCTGTCCTGGTCCTGGAGGGGGTTGTCGCGTTGCTCGCAAGCATTGAGACTGCTGGCCGCAAGGTGCACCGCGTGTACGTAAAGGCCGATGAAATAGCCCGCAGGGGGCGAGTTATAAGCGACTTGATTGCCCGCGGCGTCGCGGAGGCCGAGCAAGCCCGGCGGATGTACGAAGAACGTGAATTGGATGAATCTCCCGTCATCCAATCGAGCCAGGCGACCGCAGACTACGTCGTATGGTCCGATCCACAGGGATTGGCCCGATAGTGCCGCGGAAGGATGAGGCGAGGGAGCGGATGACGTTCGACGCTGAATATTGGTGGCCCTGGAGGCGAAAATCCTTCGAGACGATCAGGGCCGCCATCCAGCAGGCCAACCTCTTTGACGAGGTCTGGTATCGGAGACGCTACGCCATAATCGCGAAAGATGCGTTGAAGCACTATATGAGGCGTGGTGCCAGGAAAGGATCCGATCCAAATCCGCTGTTCGCCTCCCAGTGGTATGCGGCGTCATACAAGCACGTGAAGACCAATCCGCTGGTGCACTTTGTTGTGGAGGGTGCCAGGAGCAGGCTTTCCCCGCATCCTTTGTTCGATACCGAATTTTACTGTCGGAGCAATGCCGATGTCGTCGCGGCGGGCCTCAATCCGCTGAGCCACTACCTCGAGCGTGGTGGACTTGAAGGGCGCGATCCGCACCCGCTCTTTCAATCGCAGTGGTATTTGGACGAGAACCCAGACGTCGCGGCCGCTCGGATCAATCCTTTGGTCCACTACCTGGAGCATGGAGCTGCCGAGGGGAGAGACCCCAGCACCGAGTTCAGCACTGATTGGTACTTGGCACGATATCCCGACGTCGCGGCTTCGGGACTGAATCCGCTCGTTCACTACGTTCTGCGCGGCCGGGACGAGGGGCGCACCGCTCGGCCATCCAAGCGAAATGCGGAGCTGGTGACTCTTTCGGGATTGTTTGATCGCGATTATTACCTGAGCAAAAACCCAGACGTCGCCGCCGCAGGTGTCGATCCGCTCCAGCACTACATCGACTACGGTGGATCCGAAGGACGCCGTCCGTCCGCATTGTTTGATAGCCAGCGATACCTGCGCAACAATCTGGATGTTGCGGCCGCTGGCGAGAACCCGCTTGTGCACTGGCTGCGCCATGGCCGGAACCAGGGCCGTTCGAGCCCGATCAAGCCAGAGGCCGTCAGGCAGCTCAGCGAGTTCTGCAACCCTTTCCATCTCGAGCGAGCCTATGTGCGAGAACATGACCCGGACTTCTTTGTCTCGATCGTTACGCCGACGTTCAATACGCCTGTTCAATACTTGAACGAGCTCTTCACCTCGTTGCTCAATCAGCGATATACGAACTGGGAGTGGGTGGTCGTGGATGACGGGTCGACCGACCTTGACACTGTCAACGCTCTGAAGGCTTTCGCGGGCCGCAGCAGTCGAATCAAAGTGGCTTTCGAGCATCACCTTGGGATTTCTGGAGCCAGCAATCGAGCGTTGGAGCTTTCAGTCGGCTCGCACGTCGCGCTGGTGGATCATGATGACCTTCTCAGCCGCGATGCCTTACTTCTCATCTGGCAGTCCTGGCTGGAAGACAAGAAATGCCCTGGATTTTACACTGATGAGTGCAAGCTATCGGACAACGGCGAGCTGTTCGATTTCTACTACAAGCCTGCTTGGTCTCCGATACTGCTCGAAAACAATATGTACCTGGGGCACCTGACCGTCTACCGGCGTGATGTCGTGCTGGCTGCGGGCGGTTTCAGGTCGGAGTACGATGGAACACAAGACTTCGATCTTGCACTGCGCGTCTCCGAAAGGGTCGATTCGCTCCGCCACATCTCGGAGGTCTGCTACTTCTGGCGCGCCGTGCCGGGCTCCACGGCGGCGACACTGACCGCAAAGGAATATGCGCTCGACCGGCAGCGGCTCGCCCTGCTTGACCATGCAAGGAAGAAGAATCCGCGTGCGTCTGTCAGACCGGGATGGGCCGTCGGTTTCTGGCATATTGACTATCCCATCACGGATGTCCATCCGCTCGTGTCCTATGTTATTCCGACTGCGGCGCGATCACGCGTCGTGCGCGGCAAGCAGGTGGATCTGCTCTCACATTGCATTGCAAGTCTTGAACGATCCAAGTTCTACGACAATGTGGAATACGTCATCGTCCACAACGGCAATCTCACGGAAGCTCATCTCGAATTTCTCGGCACATTGCGCCGGGTCAAGCTGGTGGAGTTCAAGTCCACCGGCTTTCTGAACATGTCCAGGAAGTTCAATTTGGGGGTCGACAATGCGTCGGGCGAGTTTATATGCCTGGTAAATGACGACATCGAGATCGTAACCAGCGAGGGCGGCGAGCAAATCGTCGGATTCATGCAAAGCAATCCGGCCGTGGGCGCGGTGGCAACGCTTTGCCTGTACGAGAACGGCCAGACCCAGCACAACGGCATGATCCTCCTCGAGGGAGGGCCAAGCCATGCCGGAATCTACAAGTCGCCGGAGTTCCCTGGTCACTTTGGCAATCTGCGCAGCCGACGCGAAGCCTTCGGCGTCTGTGGCGCCCTGATGTTCATTCGGCGCGCCCTTTGGCAGGATCTCGGTGGCTGGAGCGAACAGTTCCCGGGGAACTTCAACGACGTCGACTTCTGCCTCCGTCTGCGCAAGGCCGGATTCTCCTGCGTGGTAGATCCGTCAATCGTGGCCTTCCATTTCGAGGGTGCCAGCAAGACGGGAACGTTTCCTGCGGAGAAGGGTACCCTCGCTATTGAGTGGGGCAAGATCTCAGATCCATACTTCAACAAGAATTTCAAGCAAAGCAGCCCATACTTCGAGATCGGAGCCGCCGAATTGGCAGAAGTGCGAATCGACCTCGATTCGGATCGCTTCGAGCATTGGTTGAATGAACGCATTGCGATGAGAGCCGTGCGCTTTCAAGCCGAGGGAAGACATAAGCTGACAGTCGGTGTTCCTGTCTTCAACCAGGCGCCGCAGCTTTTGGAAGAGCTTGCTATGTCTATCGCAATGCAGACTTACAAGAACATGGAGGTCATCCTCGTCGATGATGCGTCCACCGACCCGGCTACCGTCGCCTGGATCGACAACATGGCGAAGACCGGCTTTGCGACCGTCATTCGCCACGACATCAACAAAGGGATAACAGGCGCCAATCGTTCGATTGTCGAGGCGATGAGTGGCTCATTTCTCTTGCTTGTGGACGCAGACGACTTCCTGACGGTCGACGCGTTGATGGTGATGGCACATCACATCGAGAAGCATCCTGATGCCAAGATGTTCTATTCCGACGAATTCAACTCTGATGCGAGCTCGAAGCTGTTCAACCCTTTCTTCAAGCCCGACTTCGACCCGGTACTGATCACGAATTGCTGCTACCCGACCCATCTTATGGCGATCAGCCGCGAGCTCCTGCAATCGACCGGCGCATATACAGACGTGAAGGCTACTTGGTGCCATGATTATGACTCCCTTACGCGCGCGATAGTCGTTGGCGAAAGGCCGGTGCACGTGCGTGAGTTTCTATACGCCTGGAGGATTGTGCCGGGATCGACTGCTGCCGCAGGCTATACAGCAAAGCCACAGACAATCCAGTCGCAGAAGTTTGTGCTGGATCGCTTGATCCGTAATCTCGGTGTCTCTCAGCTACTGCGGGTCGAGCGGAATCCGCTGTTCGACCATGACGGTATGTGGCGGGTGTTCATGCACGGGGAACTCCCGACCGTGACGATCCTGAAGGCCCAGGATGTTTGGGCGGCAGAAGGAGGTCTGGATGGAGCAGCCGTGCTCGGCCGTGCGGTCGCAGCTGCGAGTGATGCGGAGTGGATTGCGATTGTTGCCGACCAATCCCCGGAAGGCGATGTACTGCGCGGCCTTTTTGCTGTTTCACTCTTGGACAAGCGGGTTTCGGTGGTCAGTGGCATTGTGCGTGACGCCGAGGAAAAGGCGGTTCGATGGGCCGGTGGCTTCTTCATGCCCGGCAGCCTAATTTTTGACCCGTATAGCGGGACGGATTTCTCCAGAAGTGGCTACCACGGCCAGCTTTACTGCCAGCGCTGCATCGACGTTGCTGCACCGATGAATGTGCTGATCCGCAAGGACATCCTCCGCCGGGTGCTATTGAAGCTTGGACCCCGCATCACGAGCCAGAAGCTAGTAGTGGCGCTGGGCTTGGATGCTGCAGCGAATGATGAGCTGGTGTGCGTAACGCCGCACGTTGAATGCTTTGTGCAGAAGAGTTGGATAGGGCCGTTCGACGATCAAGGCCTTCTTGAGGAAGCGGAAATTGGTTTGATGCAGAGCCGGTGGTACAATTCAGAACTCCCGAAGTTGACCCAAGCGGCCTATGGCATAATCAAGGGAAATGGTGATCGGCCGAGGGCGGCGGGTGGTGAGGCGGAACGATGATCATGACCAGGACTCCCTTGCGGCTGAGCTTCTTCGGAGGTGGAACCGATTTTCGCGACTTTTATGCAAACAACGAATATGGCGCCGTCCTCAGCACGACAATCGACAAGTTTGTGTATGTGACCGTGAAACGCCATGGCGCACTCTTTGATGAACCGTTTCGGCTCAACTATTCGACCACCGAGATGGTCAACAGCATTGGCGAGATCCAGAATGAAATTGGCCGGGAAGCGCTGAGAATGCTTGGCGTCGGTGCCCCGATTTACATTTCAACTGTCGCGGACATTCCCGCAGGTTCCGGCTTGGGGTCTTCGAGTGCCTATGCCGTGGGCTTGCTGCACGCCCTACGTTCACTACAATTGACACGAACATCGTTTGGCGACTTGGCGGAAATGGCCTGCCATATCGAGATAGATGTCCTGAACAAGCCCATTGGCAAGCAAGATCAATATTCAGCTGCATCGGGTGGCCTCAACTACATGCGCTTCCTTGCAGACGAGAGTACGTCGATTGCGCCAATCAGTGCTCGGGCGACGGACCCCAATAGTCTGCTCGACAGTCTCCAGTTGTTCTGGACCGGCAAGACGCGCCGCGCAGACGATATTCTCAGGCAGCAGAAGGCCAATATCGGTGCAACACGGCACTTTCTGGTTCAGATGCGAAAGATGGCCGATGATGCGGCGACGATGTTGCAAGGTGGCCGGATGACTGTGGCGACGTTCGGAGAGATGCTGGATGAGACGTGGAAATTGAAAAGGCAGCTCGGACCGGCAGTGTCCAATTCGATGATCGACCGGTGGTATGAGCGTGGATGCCAAGCCGGCGCATATGGTGGTAAGTTGTGTGGCGCAGGAGGCGGAGGGTTCCTGCTGTTCTGTGGGCCGAAAAGCCGGCATCAAGAGATCAAGGCGGCACTGCCTGAGCTCCGGGAAGTGCCGATACGCTTTGAACCCTCGGGTAGTATGACCCTGTATGCGGATGGCTTGGGAACTCACCCAAACAGCCGATCCGGCGTAGTCGGTACCGCCGGCGTTGGAGTGGAGATCGCGGCGTCGTGAATCCACGGCAGGATCTGAGGACGAGCGCCAGGGCTGATAGAATCAAAGCAATCACCTATGTTCCCAACATGAGCCTCAGCCGTCGCCTTCAGGGTGCATGGTCCAGTCTCCGCCAACGAATTTGGAAGGTTGGAAAAGACGACGTTGCGCAGGCCAATCAGCAGGCACTCGAGAAGCCATCTGTGACGGTCCTGAACGAGTATGTCGATAGTACGCCAAGCCCTCAGAACGCCGTCGACTTGGTACCTGGCTGGAATAACGCCCTGCCGCCTCAGGCCGGTGCGACTGCGGGTATGACACCCTTCTATGCGGATCCGAGGATCGAATGGTGCATTGAGCAATTCGGAGATTTAGCTGGTCGCCGTGTTCTCGAACTTGGTCCTCTAGAAGCATCTCATACGTATATGCTGTGCCGGCACTCGCCCGACGTGATACATGCTGTTGAAGCAAACAAGCTCTCTTTCATGCGATGTCTCGTGGCAAAAGAGCTGTTAGGCCTCGATCGCGCACGCTTTATGCTCGGCGATTTCGAGAAATGGCTCGAGGCAACCGACCAGCACTACGACCTGATCGTTGCGTCGGGTGTTCTATACCACATGCGCGAACCAACAAGATTGATCGAGCTGATAGCAAGACGGTGTGCCTCGGTATACTTGTGGACTCACTACTTTTGCAAGGAAGCCATGCCCCCGGGTGACGTTCGGAGAGGTGCCTTTTCAGGCCGCGTCGATGTTAGACGCGTGGCCGACGTTGATGTCAGGCTTCATGAACGCAGCTACCATGAGGCGTGGCGGAACAAGACCTTTTGTGGTGGCATGTACGATCGCCACTACTGGATGGAAAAGACCGATATTATTCGCCTGCTCCAACTGGGTGGCTTCGACATGATAGAGGTCGCGCATGAGCTGACAGATCATGCAAATGGACCTTGCATGTCTGTCTTTGCGAGGAAGAGTATCTAGGAGTTCTGATGCCAGCTGGGCAGCCGGAGGCGTTGCCTATATGGTCTCATCGCGGGTTCTGTCGGGCAAGGCTGGTGAGGTAGTCACTGTACCTGCAACGACCGTAATGTTTCGCCAATTCGATCAGCTGCTCAGCGTCTATGAAGCCCTGACGCCAAGCAACCTCTTCAATACAGCCAATTCGTGTATCCTGCCTATGCTCGACAACCTGCACAAACTGAGTAGCTTCGGCCAGGGACTCGTACGTGCCCGTGTCGAACCAGGCAAAGCCCCGTCCGAGACGCTGGACGTGCAACTTACCCGCCTGTAGATATTCGCGATTGACATCTGTGATCTCGATCTCCCCTCGCATTGACGGTCGGAGTGCAGTCGCAATCTCAAGGACACGATTGTCATAGAAATACAAGCCTGTGACCGCCTCGTGTGATCGGGGAACTTTGGGCTTTTCTTCGATCGAAATCGGAACGCCGGCGGCGTCCAATTCGATGACGCCGTACCGTTGTGGATCTGCGACTTGGTGCGCGAAGATCGTCGCGCCGTCGTCGCGGCTGGCAGCTTGGCGGAGAAGAGTGGACAGGCCGGTGCCGTAAAAGAGATTGTCGCCAAGGATGAGGGCGACTCGATCCGCGCCTACAAAGCCCTTGCCAATGATGAAGGCATCCGCAAGTCCGCGCGGCCTTGGCTGCGCCGCATACGATATCGAGAGTCCGAGCTGTCGGCCGTTGCCCAGAAGGCGCCTGAATGCGTCCTGATCGTCTGGCGTAGTCACGATCAGTATGTCTCGTATCCCAGCCAACATTAGAACTGACAGGGGATAGTACACCATCGGCTTGTTGAAGATGGGAAGCAGCTGCTTCGAGATAACTTTCGTGAGCGGAAAGAGGCGGGATCCCGTCCCACCTGCCAGTACAATACCTTTCATGGCTCGCCGTTCGACGACTGCAGCAACGTGCCAACGGTGTCTTGCACGCGTGACGGCCACTTTGCCGCGCGAACTCCGAACGTTGCTTCAAATAGTGAGCTTTGCAGCCGCGAATTCCCGGGCCTTCTCGCTGCGGTGGGGTATTCTTCAGTTGCCACCGGTCGAATTGTGGGCGCTAGCCCGGTAAACCGCCGCTGTGCTGAGATCACTTCGGCGGCAAAGTCAAACCAAGTGGCGTCGCCGGTGCCAGCGAAATGATAGGTGCCCCAACTCGCGTGCTTTCCATTTGCGGCACAGGCGGCTGCGATCAGTGCATCTGCCAGATCGACCGTGGACGTTGGATTGCCCCATTGATCGCAAACAACACTCCACTCACGGCGCGTCTTGGCAAGGGCCAGCATCGTCTTGAGAAAGTTCTTGCCGTGGCAGCCATAGACCCATGCCGTCCGGATGATGATATGCCTCTCGACTGCCGATCTGATTGCGTCTTCGCCCGCATGCTTTGAGGCGCCGTACACATTGATTGGACATGCGGGGTCGGCCTCGACATAGGGTTCGCTCTTTGTTCCATCGAAGACGTAATCGGTTGACAGATGTACCAGCGGCACAGCGTGCGCCTGGCATATTCGAGCAAGGTTCAGCGATCCATTTCGATTGGTGGAGAATGCGATTTCGGGCTCGGACTCTGCTCGGTCGACTGCGGTGTATGCTGCCGCGTTTACGACGACCGTCGGGCTGGCAGCCAGGAGAGCTGCTTCCACATCAGCGACATTGCGAATGTCGCACTGCGCTCGCCCAACGTGAACAGCATCAATCTTTCGGTCTTCGCAACGATTGCCCAGTTCTCGTCCGACTTGTCCGTTCGCACCGAATATCAGCAACCGCATCTAGCCCCACCCCCCGAGGGTCTATCAGGACGTTAGATTGCCCAAACTCAATGCGGATATCCACCTCCCAACTGCACACCCCCCAGACGAGGGGGCTCAGCGCTCAAGTGCCGTCAGGAGGGGAAGCTCAAGATCCTTCGGCGAAATCGAGAACTGGTCCGCAACTTCGGGCCACGAAATTCCGAGCGAGGGATCATCCCATCGAATGCCTCCTTCATGCTGGGGCGAGTAGGGGGCATCGACTTTGTAGGCAACGATGGTGTTGGGTTCCAAGGTCAAGAACCCATGGGCAAAGCCGCGAGGAACAAACATTTCTTCGTGCTTTTCGCTAGTCATGGTGGCTCCGCACCAACGCCCGAACGAAGTTGAACCCGGACGTAAATCAACCGCGACGTCGAAGATCGATCCTCTAATGACGCGGACCAGCTTCGCCTGTTCAAAGGGAGGACGCTGGAAGTGAAGGCCTCTGAGCGTGCCAGCGAACGTCGACAGGGATTGATTGTCCTGAACGAAATCCGCGTCGATACCAACTGAGCTGAATGCGCGCTTCGACCACGTTTCGACAAAGTGGCCACGGCCGTCGACGTGACATTTCGGAGTGATAAGCATGACTTTCGGAATTTCCATTAGCCGGACGGACAAGCTCATTGATGACCCCCTAAAAGATTTACGGGCGACGCCGCATTGTAGCGGCGCACAGCCAGAAGAGTTTCGGAAAGGCTTAGGTCTGCGCGGTCATGCGTTCATCTCGACGCGAGCCATTAAGGGCGGGCTGCGCCTATTGAAGGCGTGTTTGGATGGAGTGCAACGACAGCGCGGGATGGAAGGTCGGATCGTCGCCAAGAAGGTAGCCCCATCGCTCGCGAAAATTCTCTCGCTCGCGCGCGTAGCGACTCGCAGCCTGCTCTCCCCTAGTTGCCGATTCTTCATGGATGAGGACCGTTTCAGGTGTGAAAATTGTTGTCCACCCGGCTTGCCTGAGGCGAAGACAAAGATCGACGTCATTGAGTTCGATTGGAAACCTGTCTTCATCGAATCCACGGACTTCCTCGAATTTTGCTTTGGCCACTGCTAAACAAGCGCCTGTAACGGCCGAAACCTCGTGTGGGTGTCTAAAGCGTCCCAGATACCCCTGATAATGTTGTGCGGCATCACGTTCGATGTGCGCCGCCAGACCTCCGAGACCGACGACAATACCGGCATGCTGCAGCTGGCGCGTTGGATATAGCAGCTTGGGTCCAACAGCACCCACATTTGGTCGAGTTGCCCAGTCAACGAGCGGCTTGAGCCAGTTTCGTTGATCCGTGCGCGTGTCATTGTTCAAGAAGAGCAGGATGGAACCCTCGGCGACGGACGCGCCGCGATTGCAGAGCTTTGAGAAGTTGAAGGGTCCAGGCGCGCTTACGACCCGCACTCGTGGGTCGGCTCGCAGCGCCTCGTAGTAGTCCCAAGTGGGCTGTTCGATGCTGCCATTGTCGATGATTACTATCTCGAACAGGCCATTTTCATTCAGGCCAATGGAGGCAACGCATGCGCGAAGCCTATCTACATTATCCTTTGATGGAACCACGACAGTAGTGATTGACGCGTTCCGACTCCTCTGCCCCTGCCGCACTGACTTCGATACGTCAGGTCGGGCTGATGATTGCGCTGAGGTGGTAAGCATAAGCCGCCGAACATGACCAACCCTCTCGGATTGAGTCTTGGAGAAGGCGATCAGTATCTTGTCGACATCAAGAACATCTCCAATCACCCGCATGTTGGAGGCTCTTAAGGCGTTCGGTCGAAGGTAGACAGCTGGAAGCACATAGGCTGAGAATGCATTTGCCACCGGGCTCCATTCTGGCTTCAGGCTTGGCCGGACAAAGCAGCCGGATGCGTCTTGCGCGTCGTCGTCGCCGTACCATGCATCTACGTTGGGGTGCGCCATAACGTGCTCTGCAAGTACAGCCGCCGCATAGTCTGGAACTAGGTCGCCTGCGACCAATGGAGCAATGGCCAGCGAGTCGTTGGTGTAGAGTTTCTCCAGCATGTCGTTTGAATTGAAGACGCGCACGCGACTCTGAATGTAACACGGCGGCTGTTCGCTCGCGTCCCTTGGCGATATGAGTGCAATAGACCAGTTTGGGTATATTTGGCGTGTAAGTGAGTCCAGTGTGTCGCGGATTGCGACTTCCGTCGCTCCAGTGCTGGTTGCCAACACGAAGCACACATGACAGCCATTGCGCCAATCAAGCCGCGGCAGGTCTATGGTAGTGACCGGCCTAGAGTTTTCGCGGCGCCACTGATCGTACCTCCTGAAATCGGTGGCCCACAGTGCAAGCTCTAGCCGCCGTCGGGCATGTTCCTTCTCGCCACCTAGCCACAGGCACGCGGCGGCGAGTGTGCGATGCAAGGAGCGAGATAGGGCGAACTGGGCAACTCGAGCGAAGGGCAGAATAGCGCAGTAGTCAATTCGGAATGGCGTCTGCTCGCAACTTGAGAAAGATACAAATACGTCAGAGGTGTTCTCTGGGACGCAACCAATCCATCGTTGTCGGCCTAGGAACGGGGCTGGCATGAAGACGTCGATCGCATCAGTCGGGGTTCGAAAACGAATGATTGGTCTGCTGAGCGGTGCAAACAGGCTAACGCGGTACTCAAGCTGAATCCATCTTCCGGCCGGTACGCGCTCTGCAAATCGAAGCCGCGACCACGCCCGGCCTTCGGGTGAGCCGGCTAGCGCGATGCCATCAGTTGGAACGAGAGAAGCCTGTATTTCCGTGCCTCCCAATTCGCGACCAAATAACCCCCTTGTTCTTCCGTACACCCTTGCCCCTCATTGGCCCGCCGCATAGTTATAGCTCGGCGATTTGCGAAAATGCACGGATAGAGTACAAGAACGCCTTGACTTCGCACATGGCACGACTGCGACGACATAGGTTACTCGCGTCGCATAAAACCGGCGAAAGAATGGGCTGCTATGGCTGGGGGACCAGGATTCGAACCTAGACTAACCGGGTCAGAGCCGGTTGTTCTACCGTTGAACTATCGCCCAACGGGGCCAATCCCGCCCGTGTAGCGGCTGCGAGGGGACATTTGCAAGACTGAGGTCGGTCCCTGTGCTAGGGCTCCCACAGAACATCCTACAGGCAAGGCTGGTGGTTCCCTCCAATCTCGTCCCCTACAGGCTGACGAGCTGATGGGCCAGTCCTCACTCGGTTGCGGCTAACCTTTGACCATTATCCGCCTACGATGGAATTTACGACCCCTGCTTTGACCGAACAGCAACCTAACGATCAGCCTCTGCCGGGAGCGTCTTCCAAAGGGGCTCGCCGATTGCTGTTCGACGTCACTGGGATTGTCCATTGGTATGCGTTCTTTCGCCATCCGTCGGGCATTCAGCGCGTGAGCGAGAAGCTGATTTCATCTCTGGTCCTGCGCCAGAACCATCAAGTGTTGTTTGTGGCGCGCATGCTGGGCGGCGATTTCTTTTACCAGATCGACTCGGACCTGCTTGCCGATCTTGACGAGCCGGAGTTTCGCCAGGGAGCGATCGCGCGCCTGCGAGCAGTCTTTGCCCAAAGCATGCGCTTGGCGCCAATCCGATCGCTGTTGGCCGATGCGCGGTACTATCACATTCCCTATATCATCTTGGGTCAGCTGCACCTCGACCGTTTGGTCGAATGGTTCTTTGCGGGCCGTCCTTCGCGGGCGTTGCCGCCGCTTGCACCAGTGACGCGACTTGATCACCGCGATGTCCTGTTCAATCCTGGCGACCTTTGGTGGCAGAAGGACTATGTATCCGTCGTGCTTGGGTTGCGGGCGCGTACTGGGGTGCGGCTCGTGCAGATGATCCACGATCTTTTCGTCATCGAACGTCCTGAATGGTTTAAGGCTGACTTCGCAAGACTATTCACGAGTGAATTCGAAAAGCTGTCACCGCACGTCGATCGTTGGCTTACCAACTCTCGCTTCGTCACTGGACAGCTCAGGCACTATCTGGAGGCGCGATCTCTTACGTTACCGCCCATCCAGATTCTGCCAATGGGTTGGGACAGTTTCACCCATCTCTCAGCTGATGAAGCAAGTCCGGACATTAAAGAGAAATTGAAGCGGTACGGCCTGGCCGACCACCCCTTCATCCTGTTCGTCGGTACCGTCGAGCCACGCAAAAACTTGCCGACGCTGCTCGATGCCTTGGACGGGCTGCGCAGCAGACTTGGTTCCCGCGTGCCGGACCTCGTCGTTGTGGGAGGCCGGGGCTGGCGGTCAGCGAAAGTGCGTAGCCGCTTGCGCAGAGATCGGCATGTTCATTGGTTCCGGGCCATATCCGACGCCGATCTGGTGGTCCTCTACGGGGCCGCGCGTTTCACGGTGGCCCCCAGCCACATGGAGGGTTGGGGACTTCCAGTGCAAGAAAGCATTGCCCACGGCGTCCCCTGCATTGCATCTACAGGTGGTGCCTTGCCAGAGGCCGGAGCGGACCTAGTGGTGACTTTCGAGCCCGCGGACACCGAAGCCCTGACGCAAGCAATGGGGCGCTGGATTACCGACGAGGCGGCCTTGGCGCAGGCTAAGGCCAATATCGTGCGGCGCTTAGCCGAGGTGCAACGGCCTACCTGGAACGAGGCGGCGACAGTGCTGCTAAAGCATGCGTTGAGCTAAGGCGTAGGGCACAATCGCCTGATGCCGCGGCTGCTCTACGATCTCACGGGGCTCCTCCACTGGTATGCCTACTTTCGACGGCCGGCCGGCGTCCAGCGCGTCGTTGAGCAGGTTGCCGCGTGCGCCGTGGTGCAAGGAGCTGGACGGACGCATCCGGAGCTTTCGGTCGAGTTCGTCGTCCGCACCCTAGGTACTAGTGATTTCTACGTCCTTGATCCCGCACTGGTGTTGGCCCTGAGCCACGATCGGCCGTCCGCCATTTCGTGCCTGCGGCGTCTATTTGCGAAAACCATGGCGTTGTCTACTCTCCGAGGCACGTTTGCCGAAGGTCGCTATTTCCATTGGCCCTATCTTGCCCTTGGGCTGTTGCGTATGGATTCGGTGCTCGATGCGGGCAGCGCCATACGAGTCCCGGGAACTGGGCTGAAGGCAGTGGCGCCGCCAACTGCCGAAGATACCTATTTCAATCCGGGCGACTTGTGGTGGCAAAAGCGCTATGTCGCGGCGATCGGCGATCTAAAGAAGCGAACCGGCGTCCGCATCTTGCAGATGATCCATGATCTCTATGTGCTGCACCGGCCAGAGTGGCAGCCAACCGGATTCTCCAATGTCTTTGCCGATCAGGTCCGGGGAATTGCACCACTTGTCGATGGTTGGCTGACCAGCTCGAGTTTTGTGAAGGCCCAGATCGCCCAGTGCCTGCGGGACTGGGCGCTGCCTGAGCGGCCGATCGATGTGCTGCCCATGGGATGGGACAGCTTCGCTCGCGCTCCTGTACGTGCGCCGATTGGCGACCAAGCAATCCTCGATCGCCATGGTGTTGGCAGGCAGCCATTCATCCTGTTCGTCGGGACGGTGGAGCCGCGCAAAAACTTATCGCTGCTGCTCGACGCCATGGAGGCCTTGCGCCACCGTTTTGGCAATCAGGTGCCCGCCCTGGTGGTCGCCGGCGGCTATGGCTGGCGCGCCCAATCGGTTCGGCGACGGCTCCTGCGCGAGATGGGCAGGGGCCATCTCTTCTGGGTGAAAAACATTAGTGATGAAGAGCTCCGCACCCTCTATCGGAGGGCGCGATTTGCAGTCATGCCCAGCCACGGAGAAGGCTGGGGCCTTGCAGTTCAGGAAAGCATCGCCTTAGGGCTACCGTGCATTGCGACCTCGGGTGGCGCGACGCGAGAAGCTGGGCGCGATCTTGCGCGCTATTTCGATCCAGCCCGGCCGGAGGAGCTCGAGACGGCCATGGCATTTTGGATCGTCAATGACGCCGCTTTGGCTAGTGCCCGGGCACGCATTGCACGCGCGTTGAAAACGGAAAGCTTTCCAACTTGGAACGATGCGGGAAGGACCCTCCTAGCTCTGGCGTTTCCACCGTCCGATAGTAGCTGACAGCCACTACGGCGCTCGGTCAAACCGTGCCTGAAGAGATTTCGGCAGCTTAGCAAGGCTCAAGCCCAAAGCTGCTCGGCGGCCTGGGCAAAAATCGCAATCATCACCACCCGCCGACGCCGGCTCGGGCGAGAAGCCGAATGGACATGACGTCCAAAGCTCTTCTCGACCGCCGGGTTTGCTTGGGCGAGTAGGATAAGGAGTAAGCGCTGTCTTGAGGTGGTTGAGCGCGGCCGAGCTACCGGCCTTGCTGGAGGGGCTCGACTGGCGGCGCGTGCACGAACCGCGGCAGACGACGGTGCCGGCAGCGACGAGTTGACTCGGCTGGCGTAAAACGGTCGCAAGCTTCGAGCGTCTGTGATCCATTGTCCTGGTGAGCGCGCACGCCGACGCCCTGCCTGATGATCCCGGCCTGCTCAAGGCGATGCTGATCGCCGAGCGGCTCGAGAGCGAGCGGCTGCGCCAGATCATTGAGGAGTTCCAGCGTCATCGCTTCGGCCGGCGGGCCGAGAGCTTGGCGGAGGATCAGCTTCAGCTTGCGTTGGAAGATAGCGAACAGGAAGCGGCCGCGAGTCAGGCCGCGTCCGAGCAGAAGCATCCCGCCGAACGCAAAGTGCGCGCCGCCCGGCGGCGGACTAACCGCGGCAAGCTGCCGGCGCATCTGCCCCGTATCGAGACGGTGGTCGATGTGGAGCGCACCACCTGCCGGTGCTGTGCGGGCACGCTGCATCGGATCGGCGAGGACGTGTCGGAACGCCTGGACGTCGTGCCGGCGCAGTTCCGGGTGCTGGTCACGCGACGCCCGAGGTACGCCTGCCGGGCTTGCACGGACGTGGTCGTGCATGCGCCTGCGCCGGCCCGGCTGATCGAGGGCGGACTGCCCACCGAGGCGACCGTGGCCCACGTGCTGGTGTCGAAGTTCGCCGATCATCTGCCGCTGTATCGCCAAGCCCAGATCTATGCCCGCCAAGGGGTCGCCCTGGATCGCTCGACCTTGGCCGACTGAGTGGGGCGCGCCGCCTTCCTGCTGCGGCCCGTGCAGGAGCGGCTGCTCGACAAGCTGAAGGCCTCGCCCAGGCTGTTCGGCTGTTCGCGGACCAGACGACGGCGCCGGTGCTCGATCCGGGACGCGGACGGACCAAGACCGGCCAGCTCTTCGCCTATGCCCGGGATGATCGGCCGTGGGGCGGCAGCGATCCGCCCGGCGTGGCTTTCGTCTACGCCGCCGATCGCTAGGCCGAGCGACTGATCGCTCATCTGAAGGGCCTCACGGGCATCCTGCAGGTCGACGGCTATGGCGGCTACAAGTGCTGGCCAGGCAGAGCAACGTGCAACTCGCCTTCTGCTGGAGCCACGTGCGCCGCAAGTTCTACGAGCTCGCCACGCCTGGTCCGGCTCCGATCGCCAGCGAGGCGCTAACGCGCATCGCTGAGCTCTACCGCATCGAGGGCGAGATCCGCGGTCGCTCGGCCGAAGAGCGCCGCATGGCCCGCCAGGAGCGCAGCCGGCCTTTGGTCGAAGCTCGCGAGCTGTGGCTGCGCACCAAGCTCCAGCTCATCAGCCAGAAGACCAAGCTGGCCGAGGCGATCCGATACACACTGTCGCGCTGGCACGCGTTAGGCCTGTTCCTCGACGACGGCCGCGTCGAGATCGACAACAACGTCGTCGAACGCACCATCCGTCCGCTCGCCTTGACCCGCAAGAACGCTCTGTACGGCGGAGCCGAGCACTGGGCGGTCATCGCCTCGCTCATCGAGACCTGCAAACTGATCGCTGTCGAGCCCTACCGTTACTTGGCTGACACTATAACCCGCATCGTCGATGGCCATCCCCAGAACCGCCTCGACGAGTAGCTCCCTTGGGCATATGCCACGGCCCCTGTCCTCAAGGCCGTGGCCGGACGACAGCGCTTACGACAAGGATGAAGTCGAGATTGAAGAACAGAAGGAGCGTCCAAGGGCATTGAGGCTTATCAACAAAGCCCAGGGGCGGCACTCCCGTCTGGGATCTTCGTGACGTAAAGCCGCTTCCAAGCCAGTGTGCGCACCTTCAGACGCGGTCCCACCCTTGGTCTAGAGGCAGGGCTCTAACCGCCGATTAGCTGGCATCAAAGAAGTAGGACATCGGAACATCGAGTACCGTGTCAAACTGGTAAAGCCGGCTTGAGCTCATTCGGTTCGAACCCTATTGTATTTTTGAACTTGCTGGAATGTGAATCCGACAGCGTCTCCCTGCTTGGTTTGGCTCATGCCCAGAAGGACGCGCCGCTGGCGCACGCGCATCCCCAGCGTTCACGTCGACAAATGCGAGACTGCCATGGCTCCCCTTCTAAATATTGCACTGGAGATTATTGCGTTAACGTCCGGTTGTGGAGGTCCGATTATCGCCTTCTGCAGTGGAATAGCACATTTCGATTGAAAATCTTTGTCACCTTTCGCTACGATAGTTCTAGTCGGTGGGACCGAGGTTTGCCCAGTATGGCGTGGGGAATTTCGCCGTCATTGGGCCGAAGGGAGATCTGCGGATTGGCGCGGAAGTTGCCTGGCCGGGTGTAAGTGTAGCGTTACAGTTGGGAAGGGATTTGCCCCGTTTGGTGACTAGGGCCTGACTTTTGGGTTGGGGGCAGCGATGAGATCGTCCATCGAACTGACGCACCAGGGGAGGCATCTGACTATCCGTGCCTCAGTGATTGCCGGTGATTGGCAGGTTTGGTTCTATGAGAACGGCAATCGCATCTATTTGTATGCCGTGCTGGGCTACGACGAAGGCGAGCAGATAGAGCCTACGCTCGAGCAGGCACGCCGCGACCTCATCGCCGAGACTATTATCGTGCCGACGGTACGCTTCTGGCCGGAGGCGACCGAAGGCAAGGGGAAGCACTCGTCTGTCTCCACTCTCACAGAGAGAGTGCCAGGCGAGTTGAACGGTCGGCCGCCGCGAGGTATCGGCGGCGAGTATGGATAACCGCCGTGGCGCCCGATAGCTGCAGCCATCCTGGCCTCGCGCTGGAGTTGGCGGATGACACCGTGGAAAACTTGCGGCGGCTCGTCGAGCGGGATCATCGATGCATCGCAAGGCCGGCAAACAGAGCGCTGGTCTGGGAAGTGCTGGGGGGAGAGATCGTCGGAGAATACACGGTCCACCCTTTCGACCTTCAGGGGCATCCAGCTATGTTAGCTGCCTATGCCTGGTATAGCGGCGCGCTGAGCTTCGTGGTTCTACATGAAGGGGCCGTGTGTGGTCCCGCCGAGGCTGTGAGTGCCGTTCTTAGGGTCGGTCCCTTCGGGATGCGCCGGTCACCATGACCAGACAAGGCAGTCATTGGGACACCGCCCTCGAATGGCCAGCAATGCCCCGGCCTGGCTCGACAAGGGCATTGCTAGTCTTCCCAAGGTTCGGGGCCCTCTCTTTCTGGAGTCTCCAGGCAATGTGTGGGCTTTACGCGGCGCGTTGTCCTGCACCTCCCCTCGGCCTGATTACGCTGGCGGCGCTGCTACCGGCCGATTGGCAAGTGCGCCTCATCGATCGAAATGCCCGGGAACTAAGCGACGACGATATCGACTGGGCGGATCTCGTGATGACCGGCGGCATGCTGCCGCAACGACCTGACACGCTCTTCGTCGTCCGATGGGCGCAACGCCGCGGCAAGCCGGTCGTCGTCGGTGGACCGGACATCATGTCGAGTCCGGAAGCCTATGCCGACGCCAACTTCCGCGTCCTGGGTGAGGCAGAGGGCGTGCTGCAGCTGTTTATTGACGCTTGGCATCGGGGGGATAAGCAAGGCACTTTCGAGAAGCCGAAGTTTTCTGCCGATATCACCACAAGTCCGGTTCCCCGATTTGATCTGTTGCGCTTCGCCGACTACATGTTTGTCGGCGTGCAGTTTTCGCGCGGCTGCCCGTTTAACTGCGAATTCTGCGATATCATTGAGCTTTATGGCCGCGTGCCGCGCACCAAATCCACCAGCCAGATGCTGCAGGAGCTACAGTCCTTGTATGACGCGGGCTATCGGGGGCACGTCGACTTCGTCGATGACAACCTGGTCGGCAACAAGCGCGCTCTGAAGCAGTTTCTGCCGGCGCTGATCGCCTGGCAAGTCACGCGCGGGTATCCCTTCCAATTCTCAACTGAGGCGTCGCTCAACCTGGCAGACGATCCGGAGCTCCTCGGAATGATGTCGGCTGCCAATTTCTTCGTCATCTTTACCGGCATCGAAAGCCCCGATACCGAAACCTTGATCCAGGCCCGCAAGAAGCAGAACACGCGCCGTAACATCGCCGACAGCGTTCACCGCATCAACGCGGCTGGCATGTTCGTCATCGCCGGCTTCATCATCGGCTTCGATAGCGAGCGTGGTAGCGTCGTCGCAGGCATGCTCGAATGTATACAAGATACCTCCATCCCTGTGTGCATGGTGGGCCTCCTGACTGCGCTGCCCCACACCCAGCTCTCGCGGCGTCTGGAGCGAGAAGGCAGGCTGCTTCCGATCGAGATACCGACCATTACCGACAACGCCGGGGACCAATGCACGGCCGGCCTGAACTTTCGGACGGCACGTCCAAGAATCGATATCCTCTCAGACTACCGTGACGTCTTGCAAGCAATCTATCGGCCTGAGGCGTACTTCGCGCGCGTTGTCGCGGTGAGTCGGCGGCTGCGGCCTCCTCGGTTGAAACGCAAGCTCCATGCGCCGACCCTTGCCAAGGTCATGCGAGCTTTTTTCCGACTGGCCTGGCAGATGAGCATTCATCATCCACAATGGCGGGCCCCATTTTGGCGCACGATGTGGCTCTGCCTACGGCAGAACCCCCGGGCGCTCGAGCTTGTATTGATCCAGACGGCCTTCTATCTGCATCTCGGCCCCTTCGCCTCGCGGGTGATTGTCCTCCTCAATCGCATGATCGCCGAGGTATCTTCGGCGAAACGGAGCGAGCGAGGACGCCATTCTGCGTCGATTGGGCGAGGAACCGCATAGGCCCGACGGCGGCCTTTGCTCGCGGTCAACCCAGCATAAAGGGACTCTAGAATCTGTTTAGGCTACCGCCTGTTCTCCCGCAAACCACAGGCGGAAAGCCGCCCTGGCCGAGCACTCCCGCGCGGCCAGGGTTTCCTTTCAATCAGCCACAACTGCTTCCCCACCGACCAAGTAAAAAAATGCGCGGTTTCGAAAATGCGTGCGCTTATCGCTCCGACGCGAGGCTGACGGTCAGTGAAAGGGCGGAGCAGGTGGTTTAGTCTAACAGGTCACAATTGCCGGTCCAGCCTGCGGCCGCGTCGAGACCATGCCAAGAGATGCCGGCCAGGGTCCCAAAGCCCAAGGCTGGGGACGGCTACGCCTCTTGCTGCTACGGCACTCCCCATGTCTTGCCCTCAATGAATCGAGCCACTGCAGCCGGGGATCGGCTAGCGTGCGAGCTTAAAGAATTCTCACTCAACCACCTGTAGAACCGAGCTCATCGCCTGTCAGGGCCTTGTCGCAGCGGATTGGCGGATTGTCAGCCTATTGCTGTGGTTGTAACGTTGTTGTGGGGATTGAATTGGGGGCAGTCGCGGGATGGCGATCTCGGGCCTGACGACATTTCTCGACGCGTATGGAAACAATCTCTATACGCCTTCGCAGTATGCGCAGCTTGCCCGCGGAGGCACGACCGCGACCGCGACCGCGCCGCTGTATGAGCTGTTCACAGTTGGCGCCACTCTTCCCAAGATCGTGGACGTGACCGCGGACGCCAGTGTGAACACCCAGCTCGCCATTACGGTTGGCCTGGTGCTTGACCGCGCCCACGATCCCACGGCGCTGCTATCCGGCAACTGGGCGCAGCGCCAGGCGGGGTTGAGTGCGTTGCAGGCTTCCGGCGGGCCGTGGGCGACGTACGGCGCTGATCCGGCGACATACAGCGCGGCACAGTCAGCTGCCACGGCGGTGGTTGGTCAGTCGGCGCTGAGCCAAGCTTCGAGCACCGGCTACCTGTCCACGCCTGCCGACCGCACGATCTGGTTGTCCCTGACTCCGCAGCAGTTCACCAGCCTGTTCGGCCCCGATCTCTACAACGTCACCTATACTTATGGGCAGGATCTGCAGGGCAGCCCGCAGAAATACTCCGTCTACGCCTGGACCGGCAACCTCAGTCTGACGTCATCGCTGTCCCATGTCTCGGGGCTATGGTTTGAGCAAAGCGTTCTGGTACCCAATCCCAACATCCTCGACAGCACATTGGTGCCGCCGACCCTGGGTGTGCAGGGCATCGGCAATGCCAACAATCCTGGCTTGCCGGTGACGCCGGCGGGCATCGCCGCCAATTACCATTTCCCGTCGAGCTTGCCGACTGACCCCATCGCCTTGGTCGAGGCCAATGTGCCGAACCAGGCGAGCCTGTTCACGGCCTATAATCAATATCGGCACGCTGTCGGGCTTCAGCAGGTGGGGGCGACCCAGTTCCAGATCCTGTCCGGCACGGACGTGATCAACCAGTCGTCGACCAACGGAGTGCAAGGTGAGCTGACGCTGGACATTTCGGTGATCGCTGGCGCGGCGCCAAACAGCACGCAGCTGCTCTACGCCGACCTCGGCGGCACGCCCTTCAATGCCTATCAGCAGGCGTTCTTCGATGCGGCCCACAGCCCCGCGGTCCTGAGTTCGTCTTTCCCCGTGACCGGCCAAGCCCGCCATGATTCACCGTTCATGTGGGCGTGGCAGCAGCTCTTCGTCGACGGCGCCCTGGCCAACGTCTCGGTGCACATCGCCGGCGGTGACGAAGGCGCGAGCAACATCATCGCCAACGGTATCGCCAACCTCTCACTCAACCATTCGTCGCCCTTCACCTTGATCGTGGGCGGCACCTCCATTGCCGGCCTCTACAGTGCTCTTTCGGACTACACCCTCACCCAGATGGTCACCCTGGCGCAGCAGGACGATCCCGGCACCGTCTTTCAGCTCGTGGCCTCGGGTCTGCGCAGCCTGCCGACCAACCTCTCCGGCGCTGCACCGGCGAGCACCCCGGTGAAGACGCTACAAGAGCTGTTCGAGACGGTCTGGCAGACCCTGTCGGTGACGCCGACCACACTCAACGGGCAACCGGTGGCCCAGTCGCCCTACGGCAAGCACGCAACCGGCTCCGGCGGCATCTCGCTCACCGAGGCCATACCGTCCTACCAGAAGGCTTTCGGGCTTTCCTCCCTGACCAATGATCATCGTGGCTCGCCCGACGTCGCGGCGCTGTCGCTTGGTGATTCCTCCTATTCGGTGCTGAATCCGGACTATGTCAACGGCGTCCAGGGCGCCGACCTGCTCCATCCCGATGGGGGCACCAGCGCTGCCGCGCCGCTCTGGGCATCGCTCACGGCGCAGTTCAACGCAATCTTTCATGACCAGGGGCTGCCGAACCTGGGCTACTACAACGATCTGCTCTACATCGCCGCCGCCATCGCGCCGGCATCCTTCAACGACGTGCAGCTCGGCAACAACTTCAATACCGACGTCGCCTCGGTCAGCCCGACCGCCTACTACAACACCTTCCTCGGCCTTTACATGACGCCGACTGGTCAGGGTTATTCGGCGGGGCCCGGCTACGATCTCGCGACCGGCCTCGGTACCCCAAACGGCACGCTGCTGGCGCGTGCCTTGACGGAAATTGCCCACCAGCAGGTCTCCTTCAGCAAAAGCCCGCCCCTGTTGACCGACGACGGGCACGGCGGCTGGAAAGGCGCGACTGACGAAACCGTGCTGCTTCAGGCGACCACACCTGGCACAAGCACGGGGATCGACGTCCTGCATGGCGGCCAGGACTTGGCCTTCGCCAGCGCCGAGCCCGGCAGCTGGGCCTGGACAGCGCGGTTGGCGCAGCAATCGCTGCAGGCCGATTTCGATCCTGGCCTCGCGATGCTGTTCGACAAGCAGCCGCAGGGGATGGTGACGCAGACCACCTTGCATAAGAGTGAAAGTCTGTCGGTCCTGATCGGATCGGGTGAAACGAAGGCCTTGCAAGCCAGCCTCACAACCGACTTTGGCTTTGCCGATTTCTTTGCCGGCAACGAGACGCTGCACGCCGCGCGCCCTGTCGCCGTGGCGGAGACCGTCGGCGGCTTGAACGACCAAACGGCCATCTTGCGCATACGACAGGTTGGCCAAGACAGCACGAGCCTCACCGTCTATCGGGTCGACGATTACTCAGGGTCGATCGGCAACCTGCATCCTGGCGACGCGGGCTACCAGCAGGCCATCCAGGGAAGGGCCTACCTGCAGCCCTCGGGGGCGCCGCAGATCGGCGGCCCGGGCTACGGCCAGTTCCAGGAGACTCCCATCCAACACGTAAATGCTGGCGACCTGATAGCCTTTAAGCTGACGAACAACACGCATGGCACGGAGTTCCTCGGCTTCACTGAGGGCAATGAAACCGTCGGCGGCCAGAAGATCGTGCACCTGATAAACTACGGCGCGAACACCTGGGGGTTCGAGGATACCTGGGGCGGCGGCGATCACGATTTCAACGATCTCGTGTTCCAGATCGACTTCACCAGTGCTTATGGCCATGGCTGGTTGGCCTAAGACTGTCTGAGGGCGAACCGAGGCCGTTCGGCACGCGCGCTGGATGTGTATCTTCGCACTCCGAACATTCGCGTTGATGAAGGCGAGGGCCGATTGGACCCGCGGCAAGGCAGTCGCGAAGGCAGGGTCGACAGGACCCTGGGCTGGCATTGGCTTCAATGAGGAACCCCAGCTCCCATCAAGTCCTGCCCCTATAACTTGACCCGAAGGACCACGTGCAGACTGCGCCCACCACGATCATTCGCCGCCGGGTCGACATTGACTTTGCGCCGGTGCCGGCTGGTCCGTGGTTTCCCGCCGGCGGTCCGCTGGAGATCCTGTTCAACGCCGCTTCCTTGAGCTTTCCGCCGACCGAACGGTTCTTCATCGGCGCCGTGCGCGATTACCTGGATCAGATGTCCGATCCCGCGCTTCGGGAGCAGGTGACGGGCTTCATCCATCAGGAGGCGATGCACAATCGGGTCCATATCGACGGTGGACGTCGAAACAGACCGACTTGTGCTCGGTCTCCTCGGCGGCATGCCACAGCCACATGTCCGCGATCGCCGGTGGCACGACCTCGCGGAAGCGAGAGGCGAAACCATCGCGGCAAGCGACCCAGGAGGCGGAACGTCATGATGCTAATGCGCTCGGCGCGGCGGCAATTGGGATAGTGGAGCGCCAGCACGGCATTGCAACGCGCCGTCGGGCGCCGGACCCTTGAGTTACCTGAACCGAGTCGTTGGCATGTTGCTGGCGACGCCGCTGTTTCTGTTTGTGATGTTGCTGGCGGGCGCGGTTGTCCTCGGTCGGCCGGCTCCTGAAACGTCTGCGCCGGCGACCGAACCCACATCGCCGGCGGCGTCATCTGCCGATCCGGAACAACCGGCCGATGGCAATACTTCGCCATTGAGAACGATAGCCGTTAGCCGTCGTTTGATGTGTTTGCGGGCGCGCCCCGGCGCCACGCGCAACCTTGAAAGGGGCGCATGCCCCGCCGACTTGCCGAAAAGCGTCATTGTGTCCGCCCAGCCATTTGGCCCGACCCTTACGTCAAACATCCAGGGCATCCCAAACGGCCATGGAGGCCAATGCGAATCGCCAATCATGATTACGTAGCCACAGCTCCCCGGCCCTCACTGGTGTGCGTTTGCCCGAGATCGGCTGCAGGCTCGCTTTCCGCTGCTTCATCGCGCCCGGTCCGTATCCAATTGTGATGACGACGTCGAACTCGAGGGTCAATTCTGCGGCCAGGCTGGCAGGCTCGTCCAGCTTAGCTATTCGTTCCCAACGACGACGACATTGGACGATGCGGGTGCCGAAGAACGCCACCTGACGGTCTGGCGTATCCAGCGCCGCGCGGGCACCTCGATCACGCAATAGGTTCCGTAGGCGATTGCCATCGTCAGCAGCACATAGATCGAGAACCGCGCCAGCCACTCCAGGATCGTTGCCGCAGAAACCTCCCGCTCGGGACCGGCCAGACGCTGCATGAGCCAGAGGTGCATCAGATAGATCGAATAGCTCGCTTCGCCGCCGATGAGCGCCAGACGGGAGGACAGCAGGCGGCTGAGGGTGCTTTCGTATCGGGCAACGTAGAACACGAGGCCGACGGCTGCCGGGACGTTCCAGAAGTTGGCATGGATGAAGTTGATGAAGGAGTTGAAGTCCCCCCAGCCTTGCCAGACGCTGAACGGAATGAACGCAATGCAGAGGGTCGCGATGCCGTGCGCGACAGTGGCCTCGTGCCGAGCGACCGGACGGTCCCGCACCTGGAGAAAGAGTCGCGCCGTCACGAGGCCGGCAAGGAATGCGAAGATATGGCAGTAGGGTGCGTGATAGGCGTACCAGAGCATCACCGAAAGTCGTGGCATCTGCGGTGCTGACGCGAGGACATCTGGAAAGGCGAGATAGAAGCCGTACAACGCGACGAGAGCGACGACGGCCAGCAGCGGCAATTCGATGGTGGGGTAGGTGCGCCATTGAAGCGGTCGCAACACCAGCAAGCAGATCATTGGAAAAAGGGCATAGAAGAAGATCTCGGTGCTGATCGACCATGTCAGACCGGCTTCCTCGACGGTGAGGATGATCGGCCTCTGGCCGTTGCCGAGGAACCACGACTGCATCCCCGGCAGCCACCAGTAGAGGTCGGGAAACATGGGCGGCACTCGCACCCAGGCGACCGACGCCAGGGTGAAGGCCATGAACACGGCATAGAGAGGGTAGAGGCGGGCGAACCGCGCGACGGCGAAGTTGAACGTCGCCTCTGCGAGCGGCCGGCTTCGGAATTCGGGGGCGTAGTTCAGATAGATGACGAAGCCCGACAGCACGAAGAACAGCGACATGGCGAAGAAGCCGACATGCTGCCCGACAGTGGATTGCCATGGGACATGAGCGAAGGGCACGACCAGCATGCCATGGTCCGCGACGACGAGCGCGGCGGCCATGAACCGGACGCCAGTCAGCGCCGGGATATTTACCGTAGCCATTAGAGCGAGTATCGATCCCCTATTTCTGCAATTGCTCTGCATATTTATGGTCGAACCTTACACAGGGCTTACGAAAGCAGCGCTGCTCCCTAAAACGTGATCATGCTGGCGATATCGCAGCGGCGGACCTGCCCGGACGGCAAGCGGTGCCTGAACTCTAGACGCAGGCCGACGGTAAAGTCGACGCCGCCGACGGTGCGCACGTGCCCCACTGTGCATGGCATGGACGTTGCCTCACGCCGGGCATCGAGTAAGGAAACCATGCAGCCCAGCGAAGTCGTCGCCCGCACCGAGGCCTTGATCCCCATGCTGCGCCAACGTGGGGCGACGGTCGACAAGCTGCGGAAGATGCCGCCCGAAAGCGTCGCCGATTTCAAGGCCGCCGGCACGGCGCGCCTCTACCAGCCCATACGCTTCGGTGGCTGCGAAGCGGATATGAGGAGCGGTGTCCTCGCATTGTCGGCCGTGGGTCGCGGCTGCGGCTCGAGCGCGTGGTGCCTGGTGCAGCATCTCACGCACAACTTCATGCTGTCGCAGTGGCCCGACCAGGGACAGCAT
>Ga0209909_100258_pt1 | contig 57711 bp, 66 predicted proteins | sample FECB22metaG_FD_188302 | JGI IMG/M metagenome (GOLD analysis project Ga0209909, IMG submission 188302) | Cyanobacterial communities from the Joint Genome Institute, California, USA - FECB-22 (SPAdes) (version 3) | ecosystem: Environmental > Aquatic > Thermal springs > Hot (42-90C) > Microbial mats... | reverse complement strand
TCGGCAAGCTCAAAGACTGGCGGCGCATCCACACCCGCTACGACCGATGCGCCCACACCTTCATGTCCGCCATCGCCCTCGCCGCAACCGTCATATGGTGGATATGATCAATGAGTCCTGAGCCTAGACGGTATCCTTGCGGCGGCTCGGAAGGCGATGGACAAGTATGGCCCGGGGCGCAGCGCCAGTTCGCTTAGAGGCACATCGCCGGACAGCGACGCGGACTCCGTTCGCGCCTTCACGGCGGAGTTGGACCGCCATCGCGAAATGCTCACTGCTACGTTTGGTCAGCCCTGTAACGATGTTCGGGACCGGCTTCATGTGCTGCTTGGCGACTTCGGCGCAGCAACTACAAACGCCGACCGCCTTCCGAAGGGCTGCGAAATCTACCTTGAGATCACGACGTTCAGCGGCAACATGAAGAAGGCGCTAGACGGCAAGGTGTTTGGACAGGCGGACGCTTCAGGCGAATAGTCCGACTGCCAAAGGCTTAGCCTCTAAAACGGCGTGTCGTTTGGCGTCGCATGATATGACCGGCGATTGACCGAAAAGGCAATCGCTGGAAATTCTGCATAAAAAACAAGGCGCCGTGGCGGACAGAGAGGGATTCGAACCCTCGATAGAGTTGCCCCTATACACGCGTTCCAGGCGTGCGCCTTCAACCACTCGGCCACCTGTCCATGTCCACCTGAGCGGACGCCGTCGGGACGGGCCCGGCGGGGAAGGCGTGCGAGATAGACGATGGCGCCCCCCTCGGCAAGCACGGATGGAGCGCCCATATGGGGCGACGAGATCGAGGAGACCGCCATGCTGCCCCAGAAGATGAACCTGCCTTCGTCCGACGCCGCCCTGCCGGGCCGCGCGACGCCGCTGGAGACCGACGAGGTCCACGTGGTCAACGGCCGGCCGCTGAAGGGGCCGCATCCCGAGGGCTTCCAGACGGCCATTTTCGGCATGGGCTGCTTCTGGGGCGTGGAGCGGGTGTTCTGGAAGCTGCCGGGCGTGTGGGTGACGGCCGTGGGCTACGGCGCCGGCTACACGCCGAACCCGACCTATGAGGAGGTCTGCACCGGCAAGACCGGGCACAACGAGCTTGTGCAGGTCGTCTTCAATCCAGCCGAGATTGCTTACGCCGAGCTGCTCAAGGCCTTCTGGGAGAACCACGATCCGACCCAGGGCATGCGTCAGGGCAATGACCTGGGCACTCAGTACCGCTCGGGCATCTATGTGCTGAACGAAGCGCAGAAGGCCGAGGCCGGGGCTTCGCTGGACGCTTATCAGGCGGCGCTGATGGCGGCGGGGCGTGGGACGATCACGACCGAGATCGTGCCAGCCGGTCCGTTCTACTTCGCTGAGGGCTACCATCAGGGCTATCTGGCCAAGAACCCCGCCGGCTACTGCGGCATCGGCGGCACAGGTGTGACCTGCCCGATAGGCTTGGGCGTCGACGCCTGATGGACCGGGAAGGCGTGAAGAGGACGTGCCTTGCCTTGTCGGCTGTGACGCTGGCGCATTCCTTCGGCGACGACCACGACGTCTACAAGGTCGGGGGCAAGATGTTCGCCATCGTCGGCGGCGACGGCGCGCTCAGTTTCAAGGTCTCGGACATCGCCTATGAGGTGCTGACCGAAAACGGCCGGGCACGGCCTGCGCCCTACATGGCTCGGGCGAAATGGGTGAACCTTGAAGATCCGTCCGAGTGGGCCGACGAGGAGCTGGCGCAGCACCTGAAGATCGCGCACGCCCTCATCGCGTCGAAGCTGACGATGAAGGCGCGCGCGGAACTTGGCCTGACCTGATCGCGTCAGGGCAAGGCGTCAGCCGCCGGCGCATCTCCCGGAACGCGCGGCGTCAAGAGCGCGTGCCTGCGCCGTTTCCGCCGCTCGAAGCGCGCCGGGCAGGCCGTCCATGCGGATCGGCGCGCGACCTCGCTCGACCACGAAGCCATCCGTCTGGGACATCACGCCTGGCTGCAGCGTCAAGGAGCCCCGAAACAGATCGCGCCGCATGTCCGGACTGAGGCTCAAACCATGCGGTTCCTGCGCGACGATTTCCCGGCGTCCGGACGCGCTTGTGACGGCATAGCGCGCGTTCGCCCCACCTTGACTTTCGTCCACCATGTAAAGTCGCCATTCGGAGTCGCCAGCGCCCCGGATCGGCATGGATCGCATGATTCTGATTTCCCCACCTCCGGGGATCGGCCGGGACAGCGTCGCTCGAACGTAGCCGATCTCGTCGCCGCCGAGTGAGCTGACGCCGCGCTGGGGCCTGACGTAACCGATTTCGTCGCCACCGAGGGCGTCGACGCCCCGCTGCGGACCGACCTCGATCGTCCAGCTACCCTGTTGTGCAAGACTGATGCAGGGTCCGTCGATGGACTGGGCCCGGACCCCAGAGGCCGACAGGGCCAGTGCCGTGACGCAGAACAGAGCCACCCGAACATCACCCGACATACCGCGTCCTCCCTCGTTCGCGGCACCGTCGCACCGAACGGCGTTACGGTAAAGCTGTGTGCCGACGTCTTGGAACCCCACCGATCATCCCTTGGACGAGGCCCTCAGTTGCGCTGCCGTTCTCCCTCGATCCAAGCGCCCATCCTGAGATCCAGAAGATCCAGTGGCAACGGCCCATCGACCAGCAGGGCGTCGTGGAAGCGGCGCACGTCGAAGCGGTCGCCCAGCGCCGCCTCAGCCCGAGTACGGATGTCGCGCAGCCGGATTTCGCCGACCTTGTAGGCCGTGGCCTGGCCTGGCCAGCCGACGTAGCGCTGCAGTTCGGTCTCGATGTTGTGCGGGGCCAGGGCCGAGTTGTCGCGGAAGCAGGCGCGGGCCTGTTCGACCGACCAGCCCATCCAATGCAGGCCGGTGTCGGCCACCAGGCGACAGGCGCGCCACATCTCGTAGCTCAGGCGGCCGAAGCGTTCGTAGGGCGTGCGGTAGAACCCCATCTCCTCGCCCAGGAATTCGGCGTACAGGCCCCAGCCCTCGGTGAAGGCGGTCACGTCGGCCGCGCGCCGGAAATAGGGCTGGGCCTCCGCCTCCTGTTGCAAGGCGATCTGCAGATGGTGGCCGGGCACCGCCTCATGCAGCGTCAGGGCCGGCAGTTCGTACAGTGGCCGCTGGTCCAGCTTGCCGGTGTTGACGATGTAGCCGCCGGCCACGCCGCCCTTCAGCGAGCCGGGGAAATAGCGGCCTGTGGTGTAGGTCGCCTCGATCTCGACCGGCACCGGCCGCACACCGTAGGGGGTGCGGGGCAGGGTGGCGAACAGGGCGGGCAGGCCGTCGTCGGCCCGCTTGGACATCTCCGACGCCTTTTCCAGCAGCTGTTCGCGGCTGGTCGCGTAGAACTGCGGATCGGTACGCAGGAAGTTGAGGAAGCCGGCGAAGTCGCCGGTCCAACCGGCGGCGCGCATCTCTCCGTCCATTCGGGCGCGGATGCGGGCGACCTCCTGCAGGCCCAGGTCGTGGACCTGATCCGGCGTCATCTCGGTGGTCGTGTAGCCTCGCACCAGCCAGGCATACATGTCGCGTCCGCCGGGTTTCAGGCCCAGGCCGGGGGCCTCGGGCGCCCGGGGCAGGTAGTCGGTCTTCAGGAAGTCGAGCCACGCCCGCCGCGCCGGCATGATTCGGTCGGCGATGATCGTCTCGGCGCGCGCCCGAAGGTCGGCCTGATCGGTGGCGGCGATCGACGCGGGGAGGTTGGCGAACGGCCGCATCAAGGGTTCGCGGTCGGTCGTCATGGCGGCGTCGGTCTCGGCAAGGGACAGGGCGCTGACGACGACGGAGCGCGGCTGGATCATGCCGGTGTCCAGGCCGCGCTGGGCGTTGGCGGTGGAGGCGGCATAGAGATCCGGCACGGCCGCCATGCGCGCGAGCCAGTTCTCGGCGTCCTGTTTCGTGGCGATGCGGGTGACCGAGGCGAAATAGCCCAGCGACTGGCCGACCCCGCCCTCGGAATTGAAGGCCAAACGGCCCGTGTCCAGATCGATGCCTTCGATCTCGCGCGTGATCAGCCGATCCAGCAGGGCGTGGTTGATCCGGTCGTCCAGCGACAGGGACGAAGCGTCGATGGCGTCCAGCCGAGCCTTGAAGCCCATCAGTTCGGGGCGGCGGGCCAGTTCGGCTTCCCGCGAATTGTCCGGCAGGCGGCCCTGTGCCGTGACGTCCCCCTCCTGGCCGGCGGTGATCGGATCGTTGCGGCGCAGGAAGGTCTCATAGTCGGCGATCAAGGCCGACAGGGGGGTGACGGCAGGCCGGGCGGCCTCCGTCTGGGTCATGACCCCGCCGTCTGCGGCGCAGGCGGCGAGCAGCAGGGCGGCGGCCCCGGCGGTGATGGCGGTGCGATGCATTGCGTCTCCCCCTCGTTGGCCGGGAGGGTGCGTCGGTGCTCACCCTGGGGTCAAGTCAGTCGCAGTCCGCGAAGAAGCTCTCGACGCGACCCGCCGATCCGGGCTGAACCACCATGACCTCGCGCCAGCCGTCGCCGTAGGCGGCCAGCCAGCCGACGCGGCGGAACCGCAGGAACACCGGCGTGTCGGCTTCGGCTTCAGCAGTCAGATAGACTCCGTCGTTCATCTCGTCGGGCTCGCGGGTCGCGGGCCAGGCCTCGGTCTCGCCGCCGGACTCCAAGGCGATGCGCGTCGCGTCATCGGGACCTGAATACTGCGTCAGAGCCAGGCGTCCCGAACCTGCGGCGCAGCTGAGCGTCAGCCAGACGTCGTCGCTTTCAGCGCGGCCATAGGTCAGATGCGCCACGCCCTCGTCGGTGGCCTCGAACCAGTCGTGGTCGGCCAGGGGTTGGGGCGCCGAGGCGTCGGTCGGCAGGGACGCCGTCGGTTCGACCGACGCGCAGGCAGCGGCGGACAGGGCGGCGAGCGCAATCAGGGACAGGCGGATGGGCGACATGGGCGACCTTTGCGCGTCAACCCGCACACAGTTCTCCGAACCGGCGCAGCTTGGCAAGATTCGCGCGGCTCACGGTGACGGCGCCAGCCCGCCCGCCGGAATTCACGTCCAGCCGGCCGCCGGCGCTGAAGGCAGCGAAGACGGGGTGATCGACGCGCAGGCCGACGCCCAGCGATCCGTCGGCGTCGGGATCGGATTGCGATTGCGCCGTCGCTTGACCGGCGCGCAGCTGAGAAAAGTCCGCGGCCCGGCCGAAGCCGTACAGTCGCACCGTCGCCGCCCCGGACCCGGGTTCACATTCCAGCGTCGCCCGCAGGTGTTCGGTGTCGGGGATCTCGTTGGCCAGCGTCAGGCTGCGGCCGTCTTCGTAGAGCGTCCAGGTCCAGCCGTCGCGCGGCCCTTGGACCGTCAGTGCGCCGACGGCGGTGATGATGGCGAGGATCATGTCCGGCCCCCCGGCTGAACGGTCAAGCTAGCAGAGCGTCAGCCCCGCGTCGCGCCGCAGCGGGCGAAGAAGTCGTCGATCACGGCCTTGTCACCCTGCGTGACCGGCAGGTCGGCCGGCCCGGCTTCGCCGACGACGGGCATCCCGGCGCCGTCGCGCAGGGACGCCATCGTGCCGGAATTCATGTCCACCGCCACGTCGGCCATCGCCAGACCGGTCAGGGGATCCACCGGCGTGGGCCCTTCCTCGACGGCCACGCCCGCCGGCGTCACGACGCCGAACGCCTGAGCCTGGGCGTCGCCAGGGGCGCAAGTCAGCATGATGACGATCTGGTCGGAATGCGCCACGCCATAGGCCAGCTTGGCCGTCTCGCCTTCGTGGCTCAGGTGCCAGGCGAGACGCCCGTCCACCGGCGTCTCGTCGATCACGGCTTCGGACCGGCTCTGCGCCGCGAAGGCGGCGAAGGCGACGGTGGCGGCGATGGGGATGACATACTTCAGCATGATTGAAACTCGCGTCCGATCGGCTAACGCGAGTTTCCGTCAAGAGTTTCAGCGTGGCCGTGAGCCCGCCCGGGGCCGCGGCCGGCCGGTCACACCCCGCGCTCAAGCAGCGAGACGCCGCGCGTCGAGCGGTGGCGCCCTCAGAAAGGACTGAAGCGCTCCACCAGCGACTGTCCCGCGGGCGTGGCCTGGACCCGGCTGATGTCGCCGCGGCCGCCGTAACTGATGCGCGCCTCGGCGATCTGGTCGTGCTGGACGACGTTGGCCGAGGAGATGTCCTCGGGCCGCACGATGCCGGCCACGGTCAGTTCGCGCACCTCGCGGTTGGTGCGCACTTCCTGCCGCCCCTGGATCACCAGATTGCCGTTGGGCAGGACGGCTGTCACGACCGCCGCGATGGTCAGGTTGACGCGCTCCGACCGGTTCACGCTGCCCGTGCCCTGGGCATTCGACTCGCCGCCCAGGCCGACCATGTTCTGGGGATCGAAACCGCCGGGAAAGGCCTGGCTCAGGCTGTTCTCCAGGCCGAAGAAGTTCGAAACGCCGGTGGATATCTCATTGGACCGGCTGCGCACCGTGCTGTTGGACGTCTGAGCGCGGTCGTCGATGTCGATCTCGATGGTCAGGATGTCGCCCACGCGCCGGGCGCGTTGGTCGCCGAAGAAGCTGCGGGACGAGCCGGCGAACAGGCTGTTGGCGCTGGCCGTCTGTGGGGCCGAACCATAGGGGGCCTGCGGCGCCGGCAGGTACTGCTGCTCGACCGGCACCAGGGCGGCGGGATAGCCGATGGGGGCCAGCTCCGGCCCGCGCACGGCCTCCATGGCGGTGGAGCAGGCGCCGAGCGCCAGCAGGGGCAGGGCGGAGGCGAGGGTCTTCAGACGCATGTGCGGACTTCCCATCACTGGAACGCTTGGGGATTTGAACGGGCGGCCTGGGCGGCGGGTCCGGCGACGGCGCGGCCGGGACCGACGGCGACCGCGTCGATGGTGCGGCCGGACTGCAGGTTGGTGATCGCCACGGGCTGGCCGCGCGTGGCGTCGCGCTGGGCTCGGCCGGTGACGGTCAGGCTCACGCCCGGAGCGGTGTAGGTGACCGTCACCATCTCGTTGCGGCTGATGACCTTGGGCGCAGTCAGGTCGTTTGGTTGGATGGCGGCGCCTGACCGCAGGGCGCGACGAGCCGACATGCCGACCACGGCGTCCACGTCCTGAGGCGCGCCGGCGGGGACCAGATGGCTCTGCATCGGGGACCAGATCACGTCCTCCGGCTGGATCACCTCGCCGGCGGCGATGCTGCGCGCATAGGTCAGGGCCTCGACGGTCGGTCCGGCGCGTCGGGCGGGGCTTGGGGCGGCGGGGCCGAAACCGGTGGCCGCGCCTTCGCGCACCACGACGCGGCGCAGACCCTGCGGATTGGCCCAGATCAGACCGGCGCGACGCGCGCTGGCCTGCAACGTTGCGGCCTCGATCACCACGGTCGGCCCGATCCGGCGGGTGATCACGACCGAGCCGGCCGAGCCGGCGCCGTCGAACACCTCGCCCAGGGTGACCTGGCCGTCGTCGTCGACGGGGTTGGCCTTAAGAGTGACGTCCGAGGCCAGCGCGGGGCCTGCGAGCAAGAGCCCCAATCCTCCGCTCATCCCGGCGAAAGCCGGGACCCAGTGCTTTGGGCGAACCCCGGCAAACGCCGGGCGCAGGCGCCGATCCCAGACACCAGCGACCCAATGAAAGAACTGGGTCCCGGCTTTCGCCGGGATGAGCGGAAAGGCGAAGGTCATCACGACTTCACCTGCGCCGATACGGCCATCATCTCGTCGGCGGTTGAGATGACCTTGGAGTTCATCTCATAGGCGCGCTGGGCGATGATCAGGGCGCTGATCTCCGACACCGCGTCGACGTTCGACGCCTCGGTGTAGCCCTGCAGGATCTGGCCGAAGCCGGGATCGCCGGGCGTGCCGACCGTGGCGGAACCCGACGCGGCGGTTTCCAGCAGCAGATTGTCGCCGACGGCTTCCAGACCCGCCTCGTTGAAGAAGGTGGCGATCTGGATCGTGCCCACGACCTGCGGCTCCGGGCTGCCCGAGACGATGACCTGGACCTCCCCGGTCTTGGAGATCGACACGTCCACGGCGTCCTGGGGGATGCTGATGGCCGGCTCGAGCAGATAGCCGTCGTCGGTGACGATCTGGCCCTCGCCGTTGAGGCTCAGGTTGCCCGCGCGGGTGAAGGCCGTCTCGCCCGACGGCAGGGTGATCTGGAAATAGCCTTTGCCGTCGATGGCCATGTCGAAGCGGTTGCCGGTCTGGGTCGGCGTGCCCTGTTCGGTGATGCGGTAGACCGATCCGGTCTTCACGCCCGCGCCGATCTGGATGCCGGTCGGCACCACCGTGCCGGCGCTGGACGAGGTCGCGCCCATGCGTTCGACGTTGTGGTACAGCAGATCCTGGAACTCGGCGCGCTGACGCTTGAAGCCCACCGTGTTCATGTTGGCGATGTTGTTGGAGATGACCTCCACGTTCGTCTGTTGGGCGGCCATGCCCGAGGCGGCGGTGCGAAGAGCGCGCATGCGGGGCTCCCTCTCTTAGCTGACCTTGCCCAGCCGCTCGACGGAGCGGCGCGACAGGTCGTTGGCGTTTTCGATCATCTTCGTGATCCGCTCGTAGGCGCGCTGGATCTCGATCAGGTTGGTGATCTCGAGGATCGGGTTGACGTTGGATCCCTCCAGCATCCCCTGATGGATGCGGACGTCGCTCGCCTCGACGGGCGCGGCGTTGGAGGTGTTGCGGTACAGGCCGTCGCCGCCCTTCTCGAGAACCGACAGCGTGTCGAAGCGCACGGCGGTCAGGCGTCCGACCTGGACGCCGTTCTGGCTGATGGTCCCGTCGGCGGCGACGGACGGCGATCCCAACGCCGGGTCCAGCACGATCTCCTGGCCGTCGCCCAGCACCGGTCGGCCCTGCCCGGTGACCAGACGCCCCTCCGGATCGAGAGTGAAGGCCCCGTCGCGGGTGTAGGCCTCTCCCGGGCCGTCCTGCACCACGAAGAAGGCGCTTTCGCCCTCGATGGCGAAGTCCAGCGTGCGGGCGGTCTGTTCCAACGCGCCCTGCGAATAGTCGCGCCCCAGACCCTTGTCCAACACGAAGCTGACGCCGGGGCGGACCGCGTCGTTGCGGGCGCGCTCGCCCACCTCGGTCCCGACCATCAGCTGTTCGACCTTGAAGCCGGTCGTCTCGGCGTTGGCGATGTTGTTGGCCACGACGTCGAGTTCGCGGCGCAGGGTCATCTGGCGGGACAGTCCGACGTAGGCGGCGTTTTCCACGGGCGGCTCCTTTCGCCCAACCTCGTCGCAACCGGCGTGCCAAGATGCGCGACCCCGGATTTGCTGGATTTGAGCGTGACCGACGCCGCGGCGCCCGGCAGCTTCTGCCGGTTCTAAACGGCGCGTTAACCAAGTCCGGCCGAAATGACCGCATCAGTCAGGCGGGCGGATTCGATGCTGAAATTCGGCAAGAAAAAGGGCGAGGCCGAGGTTCCCGCCGTCGTCGAGGGCGAGGCCTCGGTCGATGGCGAGACCGCACCGAAAAAGAAGAAGCTCCCGATTCTGTTCATCGCCATCGGCGCGGGGGTCCTGCTGTTGGGCGGCGGGGGCGGCGCGGCCTTCTTCCTGATGCAGCCGAAACCCGCCGCGGCCGAGGAGGGGCACGGCGACGACAAGGGCGGCGATCACGGCAAGGATAAGAAGGACGCCAAGAAGTCCGACAAGGGCGGCCACGGCAAGGGCGGCGCGGCTGAAGAGGATCCGACGCTGGGCAAGGTCACCGAGGGCCCCGACGGCGTCACCTTCCTGACCCTCCCTGACATGGTGGCCAACGTGCAGTCGTCCGACGGCCGGCCGATGCACCTCAAGCTCAAGCTCACCCTGGAGATGACCGACGCGCATCAGGTCGAGGTGCTCCAGTCGCAGATGCCCCGCCTTCAGGACATGCTGCAGGGCTTCCTGCGCGAACTGCGTCCTGAGGAACTGCAGGGTTCGGCCGCCAGCTTCCAGTTGCGCGCCGAGCTGACGCGGCGCGTCAACCTGATCCTGGCGCCCGGCAAGATCGACGCCGTCCTCATCGAAGAGATGCTGGTCCAATGACGGCCGCGGCCCAGGCGGACGATCTGGAGGCGTCGGAAGGCTTCGGCGGCGAGCCGGATCGCGGCGGGCTGATGCCCGAGCGGGTCCTGAACCAGGACGAGATCGACAGCCTGCTGGGCTTCGATCTGGGCGACGACGACGCCGCCGAGCGCACCGGCATCCGGGCCATCATCAACTCCGCGCTGGTCAGCTATGAGCGGCTGCCGATGCTGGAGATCGTCTTCGACCGCCTGGTGCGGTTGATGACGACATCGCTGCGCAACTTCACTTCCGACAACGTCGAGGTGTCGCTCGACAACATCTCGTCGATCCGGTTCGGCGACTATCTGAACTCCATCCCCCTGCCGGCGATCCTGGCGGTTTTCCGGGCCGAGGAGCTGGACAACTACGGCCTGCTGACGGTCGATTCGAACCTGATCTATTCGATCGTAGACGTGCTTTTGGGCGGCCGCCGGGGCACCGCGGCCCTGCGTATCGAGGGGCGCCCCTACACCACCATCGAGCGCGTGCTGGTCCAGCGCATGGTCGAGGTCGTGCTGCACGACTCCCAGCAGGCGTTCGAACCGCTGACGCCCGTGCACTTCAACCTGGACCGGCTGGAAACCAACCCGCGCTTCGCCGCCATCGCCCGGCCGGCCAACGCCGCCATCCTGGTCAAGCTGCGCGTCGACATGGAGGACCGCGGCGGGCGCATCGAACTGCTGCTGCCGTACGCCACGCTGGAGCCCATCCGTAAGATGCTGCTGCAGCAGTTCATGGGCGAGAAGTTCGGCCGCGACAACATCTGGGAAGGCCATCTGGCCAGCGAGCTCTGGACCACCCAGACGGAGGTCCGCGCCGTGCTGGACGAACAGCAGGCGCCCTTGTCGTCGGTGCTGAACCTGAAGGTCGGCGACACCCTGATGCTGAACGCCACACCGGACAGCGACATCTCGATCCGTGCCGGCCAGATCCCGCTGACGGTGGGAAAGATGGGCCGCAAGGGCGCCCACATCGCCGTGCGGGTCGAACGCCCGATCACCAAGGACGCCGCGGCGGGGCTGACCAAGGGAGGCTTGGGATGATCAGCCTGGTCATGGATGCGGCGCTGATGCTGCTGCTGGTCTGCGCCGTCGGCTTCGGCGTGCGGCTGGAGCGACGACTGAAGGTCCTGCGCGAGGGTCAGCTGGCCTTCGCCGGCGCGGTGACCGAACTGAACGAGGCCGCCGGTCGCGCCGAGGCGGCGCTGGCGTCCCTGCGCGCCGCCGGTCAGGAGACCGACCTGCTGCACGACCGCATCGTCCGCGCGCGGGAGCTGAAGGGGGAGCTGGAGCGGCTGGTCGCGCGGGGCGAGGCCCGACCTCTCCCTCCCCTTCATGGGGAGGGAAGACCGGCGTCAGCCGGTCAGGGTGGGGCTATCCCTGATCGCGCCCCGGCCCTCACGAACCCCACCCCGACGCCGGCTTCGCCGACGTCGCCCCTCCCCATGAAGGGGAGGGAGAATTCCGCCGCCGACCCTGCCGACCGCATGACGGCGCTGGCGCAGCGCATCCAGGCCCTGGCCGGTCCGGGCCCCGGCGCGGGCCGAGACGACGTGGCCGCGATCGTGCGCGCCATGACCGCTAACCCTGTGTCGGAACGGAACCCTAACCGGCCCGTGCGAGCCCAGGACGACGACCTGTTCGCCGCCTGAGGAGGGCGCGCATCCGAATGAGCAAACTGCCCCGCATCCTGCCCTTGGCCGCCGTCGCGATCGGCGGCGTGATCGCCGTGCGCGCCATCGGCGTGGCGCCCGGCCTGTTCGAGGGCGCCGTGGCCTGGGCCGAGGAGGCGACGCCGATCGCCGCCGCGAACGCCAATCCCGCCACGGCCGTCTGCGCCCTGTCCGAAGAGCAACTGGCCGCCCAGATCGGCATCTCGCCCGCCGAGCTGCGCGTCATCTCCTCGCTGGGCGACCGCCGCAAGGAGCTGGACGCCCGCGACGCGGACTTCGCCACCATGCTGCCCCTGCTGGCCGCCGCCGAGCAGAAGCTGGCCGAACAGACCGCCGAGCTGCAGAAGGTGAAGGGCGAGGTCGAGGGCCTGCTGGGCCAGGTCGATGAGAAGGCCAAGGCCGAGACCGACCGGCTGGTCGCCGTCTATTCCGCCATGCGCCCGCGCGAGGCCGCCGCCGTCTTTTCCCAGCTTGACGACTCGGTGCTGCTGCCCGTCGCCGCCGCCATGCGCCCGCGCACCCTGGCCGCCATCATGGCCCAGATGCCCCCCGCCCAGGCCCGTGCCCTGACCGAGAAGCTGGCGGCCCGCTTCCAGTCCGCGCCCCTTGCCGCCCGCGCCGCCGCCGCGACGGCGCCGGCGGTGACCCCGGCCGCACCGCCTCCTGCCGGAACGGGCGCGGCGACCACGGCCCCGCCGGCCCAGCCCGCGGTTCAGCGAGCCCCGAACCCGCCGGCCCGACGGCAATCGACTCAGCCGGCGTCCGCCACGCGCCGCACCGAGAGCCGCCCGCCACAGAGCACGCCGGCACGGTCGCAGCCGCAGACCCCGCCGGCCTCGACACCTGCTCCTCAAGAGCAGCGCCCGCGCCAGTCCGTCGAATAGGACGCTGCTTGTCGGCCGGCCCCTTTACCCGCGGCACCCGCCTCGGCTAATCCCGCGTCATGTCCGACACCCTTCCCGACCGCCTGTCCGTCGATCCCGACAGCCCCTTCCACGACGCGGACCTGCTGGCGCGCGGCGTGGGCGTCCGGTTCAAGGGCGAGGACAAGACCAACGTCGAGGAATACTGCGTGTCCGAGGGCTGGGTCCGCCTTGCCGTCGGCAACCGCGTCGACCGGCGCGGCAAGGCCCTGACGGTCAAGCTGCAGGGCGAGGTCGAGCCCTATTTCCAGAACGGCTGATCCCCGTTCCGTCCGGCGACGGATCGCGCTACGCCTGCGTCCTCGCTGGAGGATGCGCCTTGACCCGATCGTTCGCCGCCGTCGCCCTGTCCGCCGTGATGCTGGCCGCGACGCCCGTCCTGGCCCAGTCGCCCGAGGTGGTGGCCCAGGCGGTTCAGCTGCGCGACCGGGCTCTGGCCGACAACCCGGCCTTTGAAATCGTCAGCGATCTGACCACGCGGTTCGGCCCGCGTCTGGCCGGCTCGCCGTCCGAGCAGGCTTCCGCCGCCTGGGGGGCCGAGCTGTTCCGTCAACTCGGCTTCGTCAATGTCGAGATCGAGAGCTTTCCCCTGGCCTACTGGGAACGCGGCACGGCGACGGCCGAGATCCTGGCGCCCTTCCCCCAGCCGCTGGTGGTCGTCGCGCTGGGCGGGTCGCCCGCCACGTCGCGCGGCGGCATCGAGGGCGAAGTGGTGGTGTTCAAGACCTTCCAGCAATTGCTGGACGCGCCCATGGGCTCGCTGAACGGCAAGATCGCCATGGTGCTGCAGGACACGGTGCAGGCCCAGGACGGGCGCGGCTACGGGGCCACCTCGCCGATCCGCGGGCGCGGTCCGATCGAGGCGGGCCGGCGCGGCGCCGTCGCCTTCGTGCTTCGCTCGCTGGGCACCCACGACCACCGCTTTGCCCACGCCGGCGCGACCACGGTGGGCGAGGGGCAGGTGCCCGCATTCGCCATGAGCCCGCCGGACGCCGACCAGGTGCGCCGCATCGTCGCCCGCTCGGACCAGCCCATCCGCCTGCGCCTCACCTCGACCAGCGGATACGGTCGTGAGAGCAAGTCCCAGAACGTCATCGGAGAAGTTGTCGGCATGAACCCGGACGAGGTCATCGTCATCGGCGGCCACCTCGACAGCTGGGATCTGGGCACAGGCGCCATCGACGACGGCGCGGGTGTGGCCATCACCGCCGCGGCGCTGGCGCTGATCGCCGACATGCCGGTGCAGCCGCGCCGCACCATCCGCGTCGTGTGGTGGGGCGCTGAGGAAGTCAGCCAGCCGCCGCCCGCACAGGGGCTGGCCGGAGCCCGCTTCTATGCCGAGCGCCGCCGCGACGACATCGCCGGCCACGTCGCCATCAGCGAAAGCGACTTCGGCGCCGGCCCGATCTACAGCCTGGCCCTGTCGGCCGGGGCCGGCAACACCGACTTCCAGAAGGCCGCGATGGCCGTGCTGACGCCCCTGGGCATCATCTGGGACGGCGCGCCCGCGACCGGCGGCGGGCCGGACACGGGTCCGACCGTGGCCCTGGGCGTGCCCGCGTTCCGCCTGAACCAGGACGGCACGGACTATTTCGACTGGCACCACACCGCCGACGACGTGCTGGACCGCATCGACCCTGACGCCATGGACCAGAACGTCGCCGCCTGGGCCGCCTTCCTTTGGCTGCTGGCCAACTCGGACGTGGACTTCCGGGCGATCAGGTCGGCGCAGTAGCCGCCTCAGCCCAGCCTGAACTCCACGGGCTGGGCGCCGCGTCGGCCGATCAGTTCGGGCTGGCGTTGCGGATTCAAGCGGAACTTGGCCACGAGCTTCAGTGCGGCCGCGTCGAATTTCTGGTTCGGCGGAGATTCCGATTGCACCGTGCAGTCTCCCAAGGTGCCGGCGGTCAGGAAGACGCAGCTCAGAACCACCCTCCCGCTCAAGCCTTTGCTCATCGCCTCCCGCGGATATCTGCCTGCGATTGATGCAGGGCGCGGACATCTACCAGATCGCCAAGAACTGCCGCAGCAGCGTGGAAATGATCGAGACCTACTACGCCTCGCACCTGAAGAACCTGCTCGATACTTCGTCGATCAACGTGAGACGCTCAAAGCAATACGCCGACTTACAAGAGGAATATCGTCTCCAGGGCGACGCCATCCACTGTTCCCAAAATCGTCCTTGGCTACCCCAATTCGCCCGACTATAGCTTGAAGCGGTTAGCGGGCGTGGCGGAATTGGCAGACGCAACGGACTTGAACCAAACTTGAGTGCCCGAGGGGAAACCCCCGGTGCAGAACTGCTCAAATTCGGGGAAGCCTCGAAAGTGGTAATCCCGAGCCAAGCCCTCGCGAGGGAAGGTGTAGAGACTAGACGGGCAGCACCTAAAGCCAACCGGCCACGGTGAAGGGATAGTCCAGACCACGAACGCCTCCGGGCGGCGGCGAAAGCCGAAGTGGTACGAAAATCCGTCGGGCGTATGCCCATGCCGGTTCGAGTCCGGCCGCCCGCACCATCACGACCCTGAAGCGCCAGCGGCAGGACAGAACGGTCCGCCCTGGCGCGCGCGAAGAGCCCGATCGAACGGTTGGGATCGGTGGCCTCATGCGTCCGAAAGGACGCGGCCATCGCATGAAGGAGCTGGGGCGAACGCCTCCCTAGCTGTGAGCCTGATCGGCTGAGGTGGAACCGCTTCGCGCTTCCGCCGATGCCGTGAATCAGGCTCCGGCATGAGGCTGGAGCGCATTCCGTGCTGAGCCGGACTGCGTCCAACTCAGCCGAATGCGCTCTAGCGTCTCTTGAGAAGCGCCTGACGAAGTTGGTGGATTCGGTTCTCGACGGAACGTTCGCCGAGACGGATAACATCCGCCAAAGGCAGACCGCGCTCGAAACCGAAAAGGAGCGGCTGACAACGATCATCCGCCTAAAAACCGCGAAGCTTAAGCAAGACCTGGTGGCGATCGACCCAAGGCAAGCGGAGCTATTGGCCGAGAAGCTGCGCAACAACTTGGTCGCGGCTCCACCACCGATCCGGCGCCGATATATCCACTCTTTGGTGTCTCGCGTCGATGTCGGGCCGACGGAGATTGTGATCTATGGTCCGGACGAAGCGCTCGCCCAGGCATTTCAGCCAGAAAATCAAGGCGCACCCCCGGTTCAGAGTTCTGTTCGGGAGTGGCGGAGAGGGGGGGATTCGAACCCCCGGTACCCGTAAAGGCACGCCGCATTTCGAGTGCGGTACATTCAACCACTCTGCCACCTCTCCGCGGGGCCGAACGCGTTCGGTTGAAGGACGGCTTCTCTAGTCGGCGCCGCGCCCGGCCGCAAGGGGGCTCCGCTATCGCAACGCCGGCAGGGGCAGGCCCGGCGCCTGGCCGTCGGTCGGATCGACGCCCGTGGCGCGGAACAGGGCTGCGGGACGCCCGCCGGTTCCCGTCGAAAACCCGCCGGTCGAGGCGACCAGGCCTGTCCGCTCGACGCCCCGACGGAAGTTCTGCTTGTGAAGCGCCACGCCCGTCACCGCCTCGGCCGCCGACTGCAGCTGCGACAGGGTGAAGGTGGGCGGCGTCAGGTCGAAAAGCACGGGTCGGTACCTCAGCTTCGACCGCAGCCGTCCCAGACCCGTCGCCAGGATGCGCCGGTGATCCGACGCCATGGGCCGGCCCGGCGCGGACGGCGGCGCCGGGCGGTCGGCGTCGCGGGCGGCCTCGGCCACGACGCCGGCCTCATAGAGCAGCTCGTAACGCTCCAGCACCCGCGCTTCGGACCAGCGCGTCTCGCCGGCCGCGAACAGGGCCTCCACCCGCGTCCGCCGTTTGGCGTCGTCTCCGGCCCAGCGGGTCAGGACGGCGTCGATCGCGGCCTGGACGGCGGGCGCGCCGCCGCGCCGGTCTTCCCAGGGAAAGAAGTCCAGCACAGGGGTCCATCGGGCCGCCCCCGGCGGGTCCGCCGCCTCGGCGGTCAGAGCCAGATAGCCGACGGAGACCTCCCGCGCGCCCGTCGGGCCGGGAGTCGCGCGCGGACTGGCCCGGCCCGCATCGCCGAAGGTGTAGAGCTGTTCCACGAATCCCAGCCGGAACCCCGTCTGCGCCGTCACGAAGTCGCGCAGGGCCCGCTCGAAGGTGCGGTCGCGCACCGGGTCGAACGGGCCGAAGGGCAGGGCGGTCAGGCCGTCGTCGCCCGCGGTGGTCAGGACGCAGGCCCGGCCGTCGCGGATCGCCATGACCACGGCGGACAGACCGATGCGGACGCCCGTTCCCGTGATCTGGCCCGCCATGGTCATTCCGTGTGCCACGCGTCGGCGCCGTCCACCGTGCCCATGGCCTCGGCCAGGGTGCGATAGCGTTCGACGTAGCGCGCCTGCGCCTCCGTGGCGCTCAGCGGCGTTATGTGCAGGTCATAGCCCGGGGGCGGCGCGCCGAAGAAGCCCAGCGCCTCCTCCTCTGAAAACCCCGCCAGCTGCGTCGCCTCGAAGAAGGCGCAGGCCTTGTCGGCCTCCTTGATCAGTTTCTTGATTTCCACCGGGTTCTTGGCCGGCAGGCCGAAGCGGATGTGGATGGCGTGCTCCAGCCGCGCCTCGAAATCCTTGTAGCTGACCCCCAGCGCCGCCTTGAACGGCGAGATCATGTCGCCGATCACATACTCCGACGCGTCGTGCAGCAGGGCCGCCAGCCGCCATTTCGGCGCGATGCTGGGGCGGATGTGGGCCACGATCTCCTCCACAACCACGCTGTGCTGGGCGACGGAGAAGGCGTGTTCCCCCACCGTCTGGCCGTTCCAGCGCGCCACGCGCGCCAGTCCGTGAGCGATGTCCTCGATCTCGATGTCGAACGGCGACGGGTCCAGCAGATCCAGCCTGCGGCCCGACAGCATGCGTTGCCACGCGCGCGGCGCGGGCTTGCGTGAGGTTCGGGCGACGGGCTTGGGCTTGGCGGGGGCGATGGGCAAGGCGGCATCCTGACTTCGGCGGGTCAGGTGACGCAATGCGGCCCGGGGATCAATCCCCGACGTTCAGCGCGACCAGAGCCTCGGCGTCCTCGAACGCCGCGTCCTTGTCGTCGTCCTTGGACCTGACCAGCGCGACCACCAGCGGCCCGCCTTGGGGTCCGCGCGCCTCATACCCGACAAGGCGCCAGCCCGCCGCCTCTTCGTCGGAGTCGGTCAGAACCCATTTCGCGCGCGTCGCGTCGCCTTGGGCCCGGACGCGGACTTCGGCCCCGCCTTGATCGGCGCGCACGCTGACGGTGTCTTCGCTCGGCTCGCCGCCGGCTTCCGCCGTCGCCTCCGCACGGGGCGAGTCGTCCTTGGCTTCGATGCGGAAGCCGCCGATGCGGACGTCGGCGGTTTCGCCCTGGGCGTCCACGCTGATGCCGGGCATGCGCACCGTGGCGCGGTCGCCGTCGGCGTCGACGGCCACCTGCGGCCCCTCGCCGGTCGGCCCACCGCGGACGCCGCGCCTCAACTCGGCCTCCAGACCTTCCAGCACCGCCGTCGGCTCGCCCGACAGCGCCACCAGCCGCAACTCCACCGTCGCGCCGCGCGGGCCCACATAGGTGCAGACCGTGCCCCCGTCCGTTACGGCCCCCTTGCGGGTCAACTGCCCTTGCGTTTCCGGGCACTGCAGGGCGTCGACGACGCGCAGCACGCCGCGCGGCTTGTCGGCGGAATCCGTCGTCGTGATGCTGACCGAGCGCTCGCCGTCGCAGGCGGCAAGACCCAGGCCGGCGATGGCCATGAACGGGATCAGGGAGCGGGCGGAAACGCGCATGGGCATGTCTTCCTTTGATCTCATCCTGCGCCGATCGGCGTCCATATCCAGTGAAATCGCGGTAACGGCGGTGGCCGTCAGGCGCCCGGACGGCGCCCTTCGCCCCGGGCCAGGAAGGCCAGCCGCTCGAACAGGTGCACGTCCTGCTCGTTCTTCAGCAGGGCGCCGTGCAGCGGCGGAATCAGCTTGCCGGGCGTCTTTTCCCGAAGCGTCACGGGCGCCACGTCGTCGACCAGAAGCAGCTTCAGCCAGTCCAGGAGCTCGGACGTCGATGGCTTTTTCTTGAGGCCCGGCGTCTCGCGGAGCTCGTAAAAGGTCTTCAGCGCCTCGGCCACCAGCCGCTTCTTGATGCCGGGGAAATGCACGTCGACGATCCGCTCCATCGTCTCGACGTCGGGGAACCGGATGTAGTGGAAGAAGCAGCGTCGCAGGAAGGCGTCGGGCAGCTCCTTCTCGTTGTTCGAGGTGATGATCACGATCGGCCGCACCTCGGCGCGGATCGTCTCGTCCGTCTCCTGGATGTAGAACTCCATCCGGTCGAGTTCCTGCAGAAGGTCGTTGGGGAACTCGATGTCCGCCTTGTCGATCTCGTCGATCAGCAGCACGGGCCGGACCGGAGAGGTGAACGCCTCCCACAGCTTGCCCTTCTTCAGATAGTTGCGGACGTCGTGAACGCGCGCCTCACCCAGCTGCGAGTCCCTCAGGCGGCTGACGGCGTCGTACTCGTACAGCCCATTGTGCGCCTTGGTCGTCGATTTGACGTGCCAGGTGATCAGCGGGGCGTCGAAGGCTCCGGCTATCTCATAGGCCAGCACCGTCTTGCCCGTGCCGGGCTCGCCCTTGATCAGCAGCGGCCGCTCCAGCGCCACGGCGGCGTCGACCGCCATGCGCAGGTCGTCGGTGGCGACGTAGTCGGACGTGCCTTCGAAACGGCGGCGGTCGGCCATGCGGCGGGCTCTCCCTGGAGATTTCGCCTCGGGATAGCCCGGAACCGCCGGGGTTAACAGCGTTCAGGTGATGCGTTTCGGCGTCGCCGGATCGCTGGCGGGAAAGGTCTCCTCCACGCCCTCGTCGATCAGCGCCTCCTGACGGTCTTCGGCCTCCTTCAGGTGCGGCTTCAGCTGATCGGGCTTTTCGGTCTTCCGTTCGTCGCTCATCGCGGCGTCTCCTGCGCCGGGGCCGCCTCATCGGGCGCATAGCCCAGGGCGGCGATGTCGTCGTCGGCCAGGCGTTTGGCCTCCCAATGGGCGGCGCTGGCCTGGGCCCCGCGGCGGTCGCGCATCAGTCCGTCATAGACCAGCTCGACCTCGTCGGGCCCGCCCTCGGGCTCTCCGTCGTCGTCGCCCTCGGTCTCGCCTTCGGCCAGAAGCGAGTCGGCCTCAGCCTCAAGCGACTCGCGGACCTGAAGTCCCTCATCTCCTTCGTCCAGATCGTCGCCGACGACGTCCGGATCGTCGGAATCGTCTTCGTCCTCGTCCGCGTCGCCCTCGGCCTGGGTCGCGTCGAACACGGGGTCCAGCTCGTCCAGCAGCATGTCGGTGTCCCCCTCGTCGTCGAGGTGGGTCTCGTCGAAGACCTCGGCCTGGTCCTGGGCGTCGATGTCGGGCATGGCGTCCTCCTGTCGGACAGGAGAACGGTCCCGCTCAGTCGGCGTTCCAATCCCCGGCCACTGCCCGCTCCAGCGCCGCGCGAACCTCGCCGATCGACTGCGGCCACCCGTCGAAGGCGCGGCGGAACAGCCGCGTGCGCGGATAGAAGGGATAGCGATCGGTCCCCAGCAGGTGCCAGTCGTCGGGCGCCGTCAGCATCCACGTCCGCGCTCCCGCGGCGGCGGCGATGTTGGTGCCGGCGATCCCCGGACCGACCACAAGGTCCAGCGCGCAGGACATGGCGGCCAGGTCCTCCAGGTCGTCCTTCAGATCAAACGGCGGCGTCCAGATGCGCACCCCCGCCGCCTTGGCCTGGGCCAGATCGTCGGCCACGTCGCCGCACTGCAGATTGACCATCACCGTCCCCGGCGTCTCCAGCACCGGGCGCCAGCGGTCGAAGCTGGAGAAATAGCGCCCGCGCGACCCCGTCAGGATCAGGCTCTTCCAGTGCAGCCCGACCTTCAAACCGTCGCCCAGCGCCGCCAGCTCCGCCCTCCACCGCGCCACCCGCTCCGGGTCGGCCGTCAGGTACCCGTGGCGGTCGGGGAAGTCGTCCACCGACGGCCGAAACTCCGCCAGCAGCGTCGCCATGGGCGTCCAGAAGTCGATCGGCCGTTCGCCCGCCGGACGGTCGTCGACGTCGGGAATGATGCGGTGCAGCCGTCCGTTGATGCGCACCGTCCGGTGCCCGATCACGCGAGCGGTCGGGAAACTGCGCTGGAACAGCGTCACCAGCCGCGGCTCGACCGCCAGATGAACCTCGCCGTCCGGGCCCACCGCCTCAATGGCGTCGCCCACGCAGCCGCCGAACACCATCTCGTCGGCGAGGCCCTGCTCGCCGACGGTCAACAGCGACCGGCCGGCCAGCGGCTGATCCGTTCGTCGCGGCGATGCGGTCACCACCTGCATGGCGTCCGGCATCTCGGGATTCAGACGGACCTCGTATTCGTGAAAGCCTTCGGGGATGCGCCCGACGCCCATCAGCGTCATGGCCCGCGCCATCCGCATCATCGCCGTCTCGTACCCCGGCTCGGCGCCCGTCAGCGCGGCGTCGAAGTCCTCCAGCGCGCCGGCCAGGTCGCCCAGGGGCTGGCGCGCGTTGGCGCGGTTGTAGCGGGCCTTGGCCAGCCCCGGCTCCAGCCTCAACGCCTCCTCGAAAAAGGGCAGGCTGTCCGCCATCCGTCCCTGGTCGCTCAGCACCGTGCCCAGCGTGTTCCACAACAGGGCGCTGCCCGGCTCGACCTGGATCATGCCGCGCAGCAGGTCGATCGCCTCGTCATAGCGGTTCTGCTCGCGCAGCACGCAGGCCAGATTGTTGGTCCCGTCCACGTGCCCCGGCTCGGCGGCCAGGAACTTCTGCAGCAGCTTCTCGGCGATCTCCAGATGACCCAGCCTCTGCGCCAGCCGGCTCAGGTCGTGGGCGATGGCCGGATCCTCGGGCAGCAGAGCCAGCGCCGCCTCATAGGCCTGGATCGCCTCCACGAACCGTCCGGCCTTCTCCTGACAGATGGCCAGCACATGCCAGGCCAGGCCCGAGGTCTCGTCGATCTTCAGCGCCTCCAGCGCCCGGTGCGCCCCGGCGTCGAAATCGCGCATGCGGAGGGCCGCGACGGCGGCCTTCAGCAGGTCCATCAGCCGCCTCTGCTTCTTCAGCGCGCCGCCGCCGGCCAGGGTGCGCGACAGCCGGCGGATCGCCTCCGCCGACGCCGAATCGCCGGCGGCGCCCTGAGCCACCGGGGCGGGCGCGTGGACCAGCGGCTGATCGGTGACGTCCTGGGCGGCGTGGGGGGCGGTCATTGGGGGCTCATGCGCGAAATCGACGGCTTCGCCTACCGTGCCGCGCGCCCTCACAAGACATGGTTAACCACGTCCGTTCATCCTGCGTCAGCCGCGCGACGCCTAGCGTCCCGAAGCGCGGGCCGGGGAGAACCGCAGATGCCGCTGAAACTGTCGCTGAAGCCGGGCGAGAAGTTCGTGCTGAACGGCGCCGTCGTCCAGAACGGCGACCGCCGCGGCGTGCTGATCCTTCAGAACAAGGCCAGCGTCCTGCGCGAGAAGGACATCATGCAGGTCGAGGACGTGAAGACCCCGGCCACCCGCATCTATTTCCCCGTCATGATGATGTACCTGGATGAGAACGCGGCGCCCAAGGTGTACGACGAATTCGCCCGGCGCCTGTCGGAGTTCATGAGCGCGACGCGCAATCCGGACATCCTCAGCGAATGCGTCGCCGCCTCGCGCCACGTGATGGCGCGAGAATACTACAAGGCCCTGATGTCGGCCCGCAAACTGGTGGATTACGAGGAACAGCTGTCGAATGTCGCTTCAGGCGTACAAGACCGCGGCGACGCGGGCTGAGTCCCCGCGCGAGCTGGAATATCGGCTGTTCGGGCAGGTCACCCGCGCCCTGATGCACGCCTCCAGCGTGCCGGCGGACGACATCGCCACGCGCATCGACGCGCTGGACTGGAACCGCCGCCTCTGGTCGACCTTGGCGACCGACTGCTCGGACCCCGACAACGCCCTGCACAATCCGCTGAAGGCCCAGATCATCTCGATCAGCCTGTTCGTCAGCCGCCACTCCTCCGCCGTCATGCGCGGTGAGGAGGACTTCGAGCCCCTGATCGACATCAACCGCATGGTGATGCAGGGCCTCGCCCCCGGCGCCGAGGCCGCTTGACCCACTTCTGAGGAGCGCGGACCTCCAGGTCCGCGAAGCCATCGAGCGATCCGTCGCGGACGTGGACGTCCACGGCCCAAAGCGGCTGGACAGATTTGCCCACCCGGCAATGACGGCGTGCCGCCTGTCCAATAAAATCAATGGCCTAGATCGGCCCCCTTCTTGCGTCGCGCACGGGCGAACCAGAACCGGTTCAGCGGCCAGAAGGCCGTCCGAACTCCCGACCAGAATGGAAGGACCCGCCGATGAGCAATTCGGTCAACACCAACGTGGGCGCGCTCGTCGCGCTCCAGAACCTGAACGCCACCAACGCCGAACTGGCGATCACGCAAGGCCGGATCAACACCGGCAAGAAGATCGCCAGCGTGAAGGACAACGGCGCCATCTGGGCCATCGCCCAGGGGCAACGTGCCGACATCGGCGCCCTGGGGGCGGTGAAACAGTCGCTCGACCGGGGCGTGGCCGCGGTCGACGTCGCTCTGGCGGCGGGCGAGACGGTCTCCGACCTCTTGCTCCAGTTGAAGGAGAAGGCACTGGCGGCGACCGACGCGTCGCTGCGGACGGCGGCCCGAGCCGCGCTGAACGAGGACTTCAAGGCCATTCGCGATCAGATCGCGACGGTGACCAACAACGCCGAGTTCAACGGGGTCAACCTGTTGGCGACCGGCGCGACGGGTTTCCGGGCCCTGGCGAACGCTCAAGGCAACGCCTCCATCACGGTGGCCGCCGAGGTTCTGTCGCTGGGAGGGACCATCGTCAGCGTGGCGACGACCCAGGCGATCGACACCCTGACCAAGGCGACTGCGTCCTTGACCGCGGTGAATGCCTCGATCGACGCGGTGTCCGGCGCCCTGGCGCGTCTGGGCACCAAGTCCAAGGCCCTGACCACCCATCTGACGTTCGTCGGCAAGCTGACGGACTCGCTGGAATCGGGCGTGGGCAATCTGGTGGACGCCGATCTGGCGAAGGAGAGCGCCAAGCTCCAGGCGCTGCAGACGAAGCAGCAGCTGGGGGTCCAGGCCCTGTCCATCGCCAACCAGACGCCGCAGCTGGTCCTGTCGCTGTTCCGCGGCTGACGTTTCAGGAACCTGAGAGGGCGCCGGGGGATCTCCTCCGGCGCCTTTTTCAGAATCGGCCGGCGACCATTTCCCAGGTCGCGGCCAGCACGCGCGTCACCGTCTCCCAGACGGCCCAGGTGAAGATCGCCATGCCCAGCGATCCGAACCAGCCGACCAGCATGACCACCCCGTCCTTCTGCATCAGGCCGAAGCCGAAGGCCGCCACGATCAGCGACGGCACCAGGTTGAACCCGATCAGCGGCAGCATCAGAACCGCCGCCCAGATCACGCACATCAGGCCGATCAGGGCCTCGGACAGGTCGCTGCTCATGAAGCTCAGGCGCGGACGGCTGAACCGCTCGACCCGTTCCAGCCGCCCCTTCACCTTGGCCGCCGCCTCGGCGAAGGCGGGGCGCGGGATGTCGCGCTTCAGGATCCACCCCGGCAGCCACAGCTCGTCGCGCCGGAACAGCAGCTGCAATCCGATCATCAAGATCGGCACGCCCAACAGCGTCGTCGTGCCCGGGATCACCCCGATCACCGCGCTGAGCAGGCCCAGCATCAGCAGCACGGCGCCGAACCCCCGCTCCCCGAAGGTGCCGATCAGCTCCTCCATGGGCAGCTTGGGATCGTCGACCGCGCCGACGTCCGTGAGCACCCGAGAGAAGGGTCTCGCGCTGAAGGAGTTGCTGTCGTTCATGGAGCCGCCGCCGAACAGGGTCATCGGTCTCTAAACGGCTCCCGCCCGGCAGCGCCACTTAAGAAATGGACAGGCGGCTCTTCAAGCGTCTGCGACATGCTCCGGCTTGCCCTGACCGATCGACAACCGCTTTGCCGCGTGCCCGTTCCCTCAGTCGAACTCCCTGACCATGTAGGTCGCGTGCTCGCCGTATCCGGCGACCTTGGCCGCCAGGGCATCGGACGGGTCGGGGAGGGGGCGCCAGCCCTGTCGCTCCCAGAACCGGCCAGCGAGCTCGACCGCGACCAGTTCGGATCGACGCTTGCCGGGGTTGGCGGCGAAGCAGGCGTCCAGCATCGCGCGGGCCACGCCCTGTCCCCGCACGAGCGCGGCCACCGACACGTCGTGCACGTACCAGACCGGACCTTCGGCGGCGTCCAGCACGACGTCGGGCGCCGGCGGGCTCATGGACGCCCACGGGTGGCTGAGCAGATAGCCGTCCAGCCGCCTTTCGGTCACTGACACCCAGCACCAGCTCGGCGCGACCCTCAAGCGACTGACGAAGGCCTCCTCTCCATCACGAAGGTGCGCGGGATAGCCGATCGCCTGCAGCGCCAGGGCCGCAGGCAGGTCGCTCGACTCGAAGGGCCGGATCTCTATCCCAGCAGCTCCCGCCCGATCAGGAAGCGCCGGATCTCGTTCGTGCCCGCGCCGATGTCGTACAGCTTGGCGTCGCGGACCAGCCGCTCAACGGGCCATTCCTTGGTGTAGCCGGCGCCGCCCAGCGCCTGCACCGCCTCCAGCGTCACCTTCACGGCGTTCTCGGACGCCAGCAGGATCGCCCCCGCCGCGTCGTATCGCGTGGTCAGCCCCTGATCGCAGGCCTTGGCGACCGCATAGACGTAGGCCCGGGCCGAACTCAGCGCCACGTACATGTCCGCCACCTTGGCCTGCATCAGCTGGAAGCTGCCGATCGCCTTTCCGAACTGCTTGCGCTCGCGGACGTAGGGCAGGACCACGTCCAGCGCCGCCTGCATGATCCCCAGCGGCCCGGCCGCCAGCACGGCGCGCTCATAATCGAGCCCGCTCATCAGCACGGCCGCGCCGCGGCCCTCGCCGCCCATCACGTTCTCCTCGGGGATCTCGCAGTCCTCGAACACGAGTTCGGCGGTGTCGGAGCCGCGCATTCCCATCTTGTCCAGCTTCTTGGAGACGCTGAATCCCTTCATGCCCTTCTCGACCAGGAAGGCGGTGACGCCGCCGTTGCCGTCGCCCGTGCGGGCATAGACGACCAGGGTCTCGGCGTACGGGGCGTTGGTGATCCAGAACTTGGCGCCGTTCAGGACGTAGCGATCGCCCTTCTTCTCGGCCCGCGTCCGCATCGACATGACGTCCGACCCGGAGCCGGCCTCGGACATCGCCAGCGACCCGACGTGCTCGCCCGAGATCAGGCCGGGCAGATACTTGGCCTTCTGCTCCGGCTTGCCCCAGCGGCGGATCTGGTTGACGCACAGGTTCGAGTGGGCCCCATAGCTCAGCCCGATCGAGGCCGAGGCGCGCGACACCTCCTCCATGGCCACGCAGTGCTCCAGATAGCCCAGGCCCAGCCCGCCGAACTCCTCCTCCACCGTGATGCCATGCAGCCCCAGCTCGCCCATCTCGGGCCACAGATCGCGCGCGAATTCGTTCTTCTCGTCGATCTCCGCCGCGCGGGGAGCCAGCCGGTCGGCGGCCCAGCGGGCGGTGGTCTCGCGGATCATGTCGGCGCTCTCGCCGAGGCCGAATTCCATGCTCTGGGGGGCGTTGGGAATGCTCATGACGCGCGGCCTAGCATCGTTCACGCGGCCTGCGAAGCGCCCGCGACGCTCAGTCCTGGCGACGGGTCGCCCGGATCCAGAAGTGCCGCGACGCCGCGCCCACGCAAACCGCGCCGATGACCGCCAGAGTCCACGCGACCGCCGTCGTCTCGCCCATCGGCGACGGATCCTCCACCGCCACGCGGAAGGCGGCGGCGGAAACGGCGCAGGACACCAGACCCAGCCCGCCCATGATCACGTACATGCCGGTCTCGCTCCAGTCGAAGCGCCGCGGGCCCGCGGGCTCCTCCTCGTGACGCAGGATGGAGGTCTGCGACGGCGTCTCGACGAACAGCGCATCCTGATCGGGGGCGGGCGTCTCCGCAGCGCGCGCGGCCTCGTCCCAGACCGGACGGGGCGTGGGGGTCTCGGCCTCGGGGGCCGGCGTCAGGATCAGGGGCTCCGCCGGCGCCGGGGGAAAGCTGGAGGCGGCCGCGGTCGGCCACGGAGCGTCGATGGCTGGGACGGTCGTCGCGACCGAAGCCGCCTCCGGCTGGACGATGACCTCCACCAACGGCAGGGGCGCGGGCGTGCTCGGCGTGGGAGCCGGATCCGGCGCCGGCGTCGGGGCCGGCCGTGCGGTCGGAAACCCCGGCAGTGGACCGATGATCGCAGGGCCATAAGGCGCCGCGAACTGGGGCACGGCCCGGGGCGCGGCCGGCGGCTGGCTTGTGACGAGCGGCTCGCTGTGATCGTGTTTTTCGTCGGCGGCGGGGGCGACCACCGTCTCCGCACCTGTGAAGCTGGGCACGACCACGGTCGGATCGGAGACGGGGTCCGATCCCGGCCCGCTCGCCACTAGTGCGGGCGGTTCGCCCAGCAGGGCGGCGACCGCGGCGGCGCGCGCCTCGGCGACGGGCACGGGAGCGGGCTCGGGCAGGGTGGGCAGGGGCGCGGCCAGCAGCTCGGCCAGCGCCACGGGGCGTTGGGGGTCGGCCAGGAACAGCGCCCGCTCGGCGGCGCGTCGGCGCAGGCCGGCCACCGCCGGCGCCGGCTCGCTCCAGGCCAGCAGGGCCTCGGCCGCCGCGTCCGGCCGTCCCTCGGCCAGTCGGGCGTGCACGTCGGACGCCCGGAAGCGCTCGACGCCGACCGAGAAGGTGAAGCTGGCCAGGGCGTCGAACTGGTGCGCGTTCAGCGCGACCGGCAGGGCGTTCAACGCCTGCACCACCGGCATCAGGTCGTATTGCAGCAGCAGTTCGGCGTCGGCCTCGCCGATCGTCAGCCCCTCGCGCGCGCTCCTGCGATGACCATAGCCGATCACCCAGCCGTCGCCCTCGCGCTCGGCCCGGGCGCGGAAGCCCTCGAAGCTCTTCAGCAGCACGACCCCCTCGCGGGAGACCTTGCGGCGGGCTGTGGCGGCGCTTTCGGACACTTGATGTTCCAGATCGGGACGACGGGTTTCGCTCATGAGGCGACGCAGCAAGCCCCGCGCCGCTCTACAGCAGCACGATCGTCGCCAGGCCCAGGAAGATCAGGAAACCAAAGAAATCCGTCGTCGCCGTGACGAACACCGCCGAAGACACCGCCGGATCCTGTTTCAGCTTCGACAGGGTCAGCGGCGTCAGCACCCCGACCGACGCCGCGATGGCCAAATTAAGCACCATCGCCGCCGCGATCACGCCGCCGACGCGCCAGTCCCCCGACCACCATCCGGCCCCCAGACCGATCAGCGGCGCCAACACCAGTCCGTTGGCCAAGCCCACGACCAGTTCCCGGAAAAAGGTCCTCCGCGCGTTGGAGCTGTTCAGCTCGCGCGTCGCCAGCGCCCGCACCGTCACCGTCAGTGCCTGCGTCCCTGCATTGCCGCCGATGGCCGAGACGATCGGCATCAGCGCCGCCAGCGCCACGATCTGTTCGATCGTGCCGCCGAAAAAGGCGATCACGCCGGCGCCCAGGGAGGCCGTCAGCAGGTTGACCGCCAGCCAGGGCACGCGCCCGCGCACGATCTCCGGCACGGTCGAGCCGCGGTCCTCGTCCGACACCCCGGCCAGGCGCAGGATGTCCTCGCGGTTCTCCTCCTGAATGATGTTGACGATGTCGTCGACGGTGATCTGGCCCACCAGCCGCCCGGCCGAATCGATCACCGGGGCCGAGATCAGGTGGTATTTTTCGAAGATGTAGGCGACCTCTTCCTGGTCCTGGTCGACTGTGATCTCGTTCACCGGCTCCATGATGTCGGTCAGCTTCGTCGCGCGCGGCATGCGCAACAGGCCGCTGACCGAGACGCCGCCCACCGGCCGGTTCAGCGGATCGACCACATAGATGTCGAAAAACAGCTCGGGCAGGTCTTCGCCCTGGGCCCGGATGTGGTCGATGGTGTCGCCGACGTTCCAGAATTGCGGCGCCGCCATCACCTCGCGCTGCATCAGGCGGCCGGCGGAGTCCTCCGCATGGCCCAGCGAGCTCTCGATCGCGGCGCGATCGACCTCGGGCATTGCCGCCAGCACCTTCTCGCGCTGGTCGTCCTCCAGATCCTCGACCACCGCCGCGGCGTCGTCAGAGTCCAGTTCCTGCAGCGCCTCGGCCAGGGTGACGTGCGGAACGCGCTCCAGCACCTCCTCACGGATGCCGTCGTCCAGTTCCGGCAGGGTCTCGGCAAGCAGGTCCGGGGCCAGCCACTGCACCACCACGGCGCGATGCTCGGCCGTCAGAAAGCCCATCAGGTCCGCCACGTCGGCCGGGTGCAGATCCTCGGTCAAGTCGCGCAGGCGCATCCCGTCGCCGTCGTCGGCGGCATCGACCACCTTCTCGACGAAGGCGGGCGTCAGGACGTAGTCCTCGTCCAGGGCCTCGTGATCGATCTCGGACGCAAGGGGGGCGATGGCGTCGGCACTCACGCGTCGTCCTCCATATGTGATCAGCGCTTCGCCGATGTGCGTCCCTGGAATGACCGGCTGAGCCGGTGCGTCGGCCGGTCTCTCGACCATGCCGAACCGGGGGTCAAGACGACCAGAGCCGTTTGCGGGCGAACGCGTGACCCGAACCCGATTTCAGGTACCGCTCGAATGCCAACGCCTGCTTGTGATCGGAGAAGGCGACGTACGTCACCAGCCGCCACGGCAGGTGCTTCGACGTGTGGCCCGACTTGCCGGCATTGTGTTCAGCTAGCCGGGTTCTCAGGTCTCCCGTGACGCCGACATAGCGTTGAGACGGGTCGGAGATGCTTTCTATGAGATAGACATAGTGCATCGGCCAGCCCTGCTACGCCAAGGCTACGCAGGGCACCCTGCTTGGCCCCCCCGTGCCCCGCAGGGCATGCCCTGCGTAGCCCGAAGGGCGTAGCAGGGTGGTGCGGTCGAGAAGACTCGAACTTCCACTCCGGTTAGGGAACAGCGACCTCAACGCTGCGCGTCTACCAATTCCGCCACGACCGCTCGCATCGGAGCGGGGGCGATAGCGCAGGTGGAGGGGGAAGGGAAGGGCTGGAAGGCATCGGGCAACAGGCAGCAGGCAGCGCCCGTCGGACGTGAGGCGCCGCCAGTCGAACTCAGGACGCGCTGACCTTCGTGATCAGCCCGTGCGGCATTCGACCCAATTCGTCGGCCTTGGCCAGCAGACCTTCGGCGTCGTTCGTGCTCATAAGTTCGACCCGGGCCGCGAGCTCGATGTGGGTTTCGAGCTCGCGCAGGGATCCGCGAGCGATGCGCAGAAAGTTCACATAGGCTTGACGGACGCCTCGCCCATAGCCCTCGGCGATGTTCGCCGCCACAGACCCCGCTGCTCGGCGGGATTGAGACGTCATCCCAAACAGCTCATCTCGAGGAAAATCCTTGGTGGCCATGTAGACGGCCTCAGCCAGGTCCATGGCCTTACGCCAGACCTGCAGATCGCGATGGCCCCGAACGTCGGACATCTTCCCGTTGCCTGCTGCCTGCTGCCTGACCCCTCGGACCTACGCCGCGCCGGCCATGTAGTCATAGACGTCGGCGGCGCGCGTCACGGTGATGGCGATGCGGTCCTCGTGGATCGAGATCTCGCCGCGCGCCACCGGATGATTGTTGGCCAGGATCCAGACCTCGTCGTGCTCCGACGCGTCCAGCGGGATCACCGCGCCGCGGCCCATCTTCAGCAGCTGCGCCATGGGCAGCACGGAGCGCCCCAGCACGACCGAGATCTCGACGTCGACGGCTTCGATCTGGGACATGGGGGACGCGGACTCGAACAGGATGGCGGACTGAGGGTTTTGCATGATGCTCCGACGCCCCACATTGGTGCGCCCATGCTTTCCCAGTCCTTAAATTCCAGCGATTCGAAGCTGATTCGCCCTGACGGCCGGCCGGTCGAATGGGTCGTGTCGCCTGGCCGCGTCGATCATCCGGACGCGGTGGCCGAGATGGAGGCGCGCGTCGCCGCCATCGCCGAGGGCCGGGCTTCGGAACGCGTCTGGCTGCTGGAGCATCCGCCGCTCTACACCGCGGGCGTTTCGGCCCGGGACGAAGACCTGCTGGACGCCCGCTTTCCGGTGCACCGCACGGGCCGGGGCGGCCAGTTCACCTATCATGGGCCGGGTCAGCGCGTGGCCTACGTCATGCTGGACCTGACCGCCCGCGGCCGCGACGTAGGCGCCTTCGTGCGGGGGCTGGAGGTGTGGCTGATCGGCGCCCTCGACCGTTTCGGGGTCGCGGCCGACGTCCGCGACGGACGCGTCGGCGTCTGGGTCGAGCGCAAGGGCCCCGGCTGGTCGCGGGAGGACAAGATCGCCGCCATCGGCGTCAAGGTTCGCAAATGGGTCAGCTTCCACGGCGTCAGCCTGAACGTCGAACCCGACCTGGCCCACTTCGGCGGCATCGTGCCGTGCGGCATCGCCGAACACGGCGTCACCAGCCTGGTCGATCTCGGCGTCCCCGCCACGATGGGTGAGGCCGACGCGGCGTTGATGTCGGCGTTTCAGAGTGTGTTCGGTCCGGCCCAGAGAGTAGAGGCGGGCGTCGCCGGAATCGGTGCAGAACCGATCTGACCGCCGTCGTCGGTCGCGTGGGAAGGGCCGCATGTCGCAGGTCGAGTTGGACAGGGTTCAGGGTCGATCGGACGGCGTCGACGACCTCGCCACCTTTTTTCAGGTCTCGCTCGACCTTTTGTGCATCCGCGACGACGCCCTGCGCTTCGTCCGCGCCAGCCCCTCGTGGACGGACGTCCTCGGTTGGAGTCCCGCCGAATTGGAGGGGACGGAGATGCTGGCCCTCATCCATCCGGAGGACCGGCCCTCTACCCAGGGCAAGATGGCCCTGATCCACGACGTCTCGGCCGACGGGCGCATCGTCGGCTTCGTCAACCGCTACCGGCACCGGCTGGGGCACTATCGGAACCTGGAATGGCGCGCCTGCCGCCACGGCGACAAGATCTACGCCGTGGCCCGCGACGTCACCGACCGCCTGGCCGCCGAACGCGCTCTGCACGAGGCCAAGGCCGCCGCCGAGGCGGCCAGCCGCGCCAAGTCCGAATTTCTGGCCAACATGAGCCACGAAATCCGCACCCCCCTGAACGGCGTCATCGGACTGGTCGACGTGCTGGGCCGCACCGAGCTGTCTCCGATCCAGCAGGAACTGGTCGAGCTGGTCCGCGCCTCGGGTGAAAACCTGGAGCGCCTGGTCTCCGACATCCTCGACGTCTCCAAGATCGAGGCGGGTCGGCTGGAACTGGAAGTTCGCCCCTTCAACCTGACCGAGGCGCTGGACGGCCCCCTGCAGATGATGTCGGTCAAAGCGGCGGAGAAGGGGCTCGCCTTCGAGGTCGCGCGCGCCGACGCGGCCCATGGCTGGTTCCTGGGCGACGCCCTGCGCCTGCGCCAGATCCTGACCAACCTGCTTTCCAACGCCGTCAAGTTCACCGAGCGCGGCGGGGTCTCGGTCGAGATCGACGTCGTCGATCAGGCGGACGGCCTCGTCCTGACCCTGGACGTCCAAGACACCGGCGTGGGCTTCTCGTCGGAGGCGGCGCGCACCCTGTTCGACCGGTTCACCCAGGCCGACGGCTCCATCACGCGCCGTTTCGGCGGCACCGGCCTGGGCCTGTCGATCTGCCGCGCCCTGGCGGAGATGATGGGCGGCACGATCGCCGCCGCCTCGCCGCCGGGACAAGGCAGCCGCTTCAGCGTCCGCCTGCCGATGCCGATCACCGCGCCGCCGGCCGTCCCGGACGCGCGGGGCGAGGCCGTCGCCGCCCGCGCCCTCCGCGTCCTCGTGGCCGAGGACCACCCGGTCAACCAGAAGGTCGTCACCCTGATGCTCGAGGCCTGCGGCTGCAGCCCCGTCGTGGTCGCCGACGGCGCCCAGGCCCTGACCGCCTTCCGCCAGGGCGGCTGGGATCTGGTGCTGATGGACATGCAGATGCCCGTCATGGACGGCCTGGCCGCGACCCGCGCCCTCCGCGCCTTCGAGGGCGCCGGGCCGCGCACCCCCGTCATCATGCTCAGCGCCAACGCGATGGAGGCCCATCGCCACGACGCCCTGGCCGCCGGCGCTGATCTGCACCTTTCCAAGCCGATCACCGCCGCGGCGCTCATGGACGGCATCGCGCGCATAACGGCGCCTTGATCCGGCCTCAACGCCCGCGCGGGCCTGCGGATCGACCCCTCACTCCTCGCGCATGGCGCCGCTGAAGGCGTCGGACAGGGGCTGGAAGATGTATTGCAGGAAGGTGCGGCGCTCGGTCGTGACGTTGACCGTGGCCGGCAGGCCGGCGCGCAGGGCGACGTCGGCGGCGCGAACCTGGTCGCCGTCGATGGCGATGCGGGCCAGATAGTAGGCCTCGCCCGTCTGGGGATCCACGATCCGATCCGGCGACAAGGTTGTGACCCGGCCGTCGAAGGCCGAGCGGCGGCGCGGTTCCACCGTCGTCAGCCGCACCGTGGCGACGGAGCCGACCTGAACGTCGTCGACGTCCTGGGGCTTGATGCGGGCTTCCACCACCAGGGCGGGCCCTTCGGGCAGGATGTCCAGCATGGCCTCGCCCGCGCCGACGACCGAGCCGGCGCCCAGGGGTTTCAGGTTCACCACCTGGCCGGCGAAGGGCGCGCGCAGGACGTCGCGCTCGGCCGCCGTGCGGGTGACGCGCACGTCGGGCCGGGTCTGGGCCAGACCCTCCTGTACGACGCGCAACTGCTCGACCGTGCGCGCGGCGCGCTCGGCCTCCGTCCGGGTGACGGTCAGTCCGGCCTCGGCCTCGGCCGCGGCGGTCGAGGCGACCTCGGTCTCCAGGTCGACGGCGGCGCGTTCCAGCGCGCGCAGGCGGCTGCGCGGAGCGAAGCCCCGATTGTAAAGCCCGCGGATGTCGGCCAACTCGTCGCGGATCAGCGCCAGTTGGCGCAGGGCGCCGTTCGATTGGGCCCGCGCGGCGCCCAGACGTGCCTCGCCGATGCGCCGTTCGGCCAGGGTCACGGCGCGGTTGCGGTCGAACAGGGCCGTCTGATTGGCCATGGACTGGGCCACCACGGCCTCGCCCTGCCGCTCCGACAGCGCCGTGGGCCAGACGATGGCGGGCAGGTCGTCCCGCTCGGCCGTCAGACGGGCCTGGGCGGCGGTCAGGGCGACCCACCGCGCGTCGGTCTGTTCCAGACGGGCGCCGGCGGTGGTGCCGTTCATCCGCACCAGGATCTGACCGGCGCGAACGGCCTGCCCCTCGGAGACCAGCACCCGTCCGACGATGCCGCCGGTCGCCGGCTGGACCGACAGACGCTCGCCCGCCACGGTCACCACGCCCGACGCGACCGCCGCGCCCGACATGGGCGCCAATGCGGCCCACAGCAGGAACAGGCCGAAGAACAGCCCGGCGATCCACAGGCCGACCTTCACCACGCCGCGGGCGTCGTCGAGCGCGCCGGGCGCGCCGCCCGCGCTGACGGTGCGGCGATAGAGGTTCAGCGCCTCGCTGGGAATGCGGCGGAACCGTTCGGGATCGACGTGGGGCCTCATGCGCGCGCCTCCCTGGGGCCGGCCGCGAAGGTGCGGGTCACCTGGACCGGCACGGGGGCGGTGAACTCGTGCCGCGCGTCGTCGGCGGCGACGCGGCCCTTGTCCAGCAGGACGATGCGGTCGACGTGGTTCAGGGGCGCCAATCGGTGCGCCACCAGGATGATGGTCACGCCCCGACCGGACAAGTCCGTCAGGGTCTGCGCCAAGGCGTGCTCGCCCTCCTCGTCCAGGTGGGCGTTGGGCTCGTCCAGCACCAGCAGGCAGGGGTCGCCGAACAGGGCGCGGGCCAGGCCGATGCGCTGGCGCTCGCCGCCCGACAGGCCCGCGCCGCCGTCGTGAACCGGGGTCTCGTAACCTTCGGGCAGGGCCAGGATCATCTCATGCACGTTGGCGCGCCGGGCGGCGGCCACGACCTGGGCGTCGTCGACCGCGCCGAAGCGGGCGATGTTGTCGCGCACCGTGCCGGGCAGCAGGCCGACCGCCTGGGGCAGATAGCCGACGTGGCGGGCCAGGTCCTCGCGCCGCCAGCGCCGCGCGTCGACGCCGCCCAGGGTGATCTTGCCGGCCGTCGGGGCCGCCGCGGCGGTGATCAGCCGGGCCAGGGACGTCTTGCCGGCGCCGCTGGCCCCGATCACGCCCAGGGCCTGGCCGGATTCGATCTCCAGGGTGATCTTCTGCAGCGCCGGCAGCTTGGCACCCGGCGGGACGTAGGTGACGCCGCGCAGCCGCACCGCGCCGGGCCGGTCGGTGGGCACGCGCGTGCGCTCGGACGCGGGCGGCGCCTCGTTCAGGGCCTTCTGCACGCGCCTGCCGGCCTCCAGCGCCTGGATCAGCTGACGCCAGCCGATGACGGCCTGCTCCAGCGGGGCCAGGGCCCGGCCCATCAGCAGACTGGCGGCGAAGATGCTGGCGGGCAGGATCTGGTTGTTCACCGCCAGGACGGCGCCGATGCCCAGCATGGCGCCCTGCAACGCCAGTCGGACGAATTTGATCGCGGCGGTGAAGTCGGCGTTGCGGTCGCCGGCCTCGGCCTGGTGGCCCAGCATGGCCTCGCGGTCGCCGCGCCAGTGTCGGGCCAGATCGGGAGCCATGCCCATGGCGTGGACCGGATCGGCGTGACGCGCCAGGGCCTCGGTCAGGCCATAGCTGCGCATCCCGGCGTCGCTGGCGGTGGTCGAAATCTCGCGCGTCAGCCGGTCGTTGAGATAGGCCAGGCCCAGGAAGATCCCACCGCCGACCAGGGCGGTCGCGCCCAGGATCGGGTGGATCAGGAACAGGGCGATCAGAAACAGGGGCGTCCAAGGCGCGTCGAACAGCAGCTGCGCCGCCGGACCGGCCAGGGCGGAGCGGAACAGGTCCAGGTCGCGCAGAGGCTGGGCGTTGCGCCGCCCGGCGCCGAAGGTCCGCGACAGGTCCAGCACGGCCTGGAGCACCCGTCCCGACAGTTTGCGGTCCAGACGGGCGGCGGCCTTGATCAGCAGGCGGATGCGCACGGCGTCCAGCAGCGCCAGCGTCAGCAGCGCCAGCAGCAGAACCAGGCTGAGCGCGCCCAGGGTGGCCATGCTGCCGCTGGGTATCACGCGGTTGTAGATCTGGATCAGATAGATGGGCGAGGCCAGAAACAGCAGGTTCACCGCGCCGCTGAAGGCGCCGGCCAGCCAGAACAGCGGCATGCACTCGCTCAGCGCCTGGGCGAACTCGTCCCGCGGCGCGGCCCGATCGGTGGAGGATGGGGCCGCGCCTTGGGTCACTTACGCCTTGCCATGCTGAGGACCGCGCTCAGGCGGCGAAGTCGAACGGATCGTCCGAGCTCGAGGTCGAGCCCAGAGAGTCAACGTCGAAAGCCGAGGTGAAGTTCACCTCGCGGTGCTCCTCCTCGTCTTCGTCGCTGCGATCGAAGCGGACCCGGCCGTTCGCCTCCACGCCCAGATCGACGTCGAAGCGCGACGCGCGGTCGCCGTCGAACAACGAGGCCAGGAAGTCCGGTCGTCCGGAACCCGAGCTCCCGTCGTCGCCGCCGTCGCGGGACTGCAGGCGGTCGAGAAGGCCCTCGTCTTCCGAGTCGTCGTCCTCCGAGCGCAGCCTGTCCAGAAGGCCCGAACCTTCCTCGTCCTCGTCGTGCGAGCGCATGCGGTCGATCAGGTTCGAGTCGTCGGCGTCGCCGTCGTCATCCGCGCGCAGTCTGTCGAGCAGCCCTCCGTCGTCGTCGCGGAAGCGGTCGAGGGCGTTCTCCAGCCTGTCGTCGAAGGCGCCGGAGCCGAGATCGAAGATGCCGCCGTCGTCATCGTCGTCGTCATCATCATCGTCGTCGTCGAAGTTCGACCCGATGCGTGATCCGGCCGCCTCGATGCGGTCGTGCAGATCGTCGATGCGGTCCCGCATGGAAGGCCAGCCGCCGTCGTCGTCCGCATCGTCGGTTTCGGTCCTCACGGAACCCTGGGTGGAACCGTCCGCGGACGCGCCCGCGCCGGCCGAAGACCGATGGTCCGAGTCGTCGCTTGAGGTGCGGGGCCCGCCCTCGGACTCGTCCGAGGGCTCAGCCTCGTCGCGGTCGGCGCGGTCGGTCGCCCCGCCGTCTCGTTCGCCGGGCGCGGTCTCTGGACTACCCGCCCCTGACGACGTCGAAGACGTCTGCTCCGCCTGCTCGGGCGGAGGCGGTGCAGGGTCGGATTCATCCTGCGACGCGTCGGCGGAGTCTTCTCCCGGCTCAGACGTCATGCGAGCCTCGTCGTCCGATGAGGCATTCGAGGGCTGCCCGCCGTGGGCTGAGTCCTCGACCTGATTCTGGTCGGTCCCTTGCGGCGTCGAGAGGTCGGCTTGCGAAGAGCCGTTGCCGCCAGATCCGGCCGTGGTGACCCGTTCCTGTCTTTCAGTTTCCTTGTTCATGATGGTCGCCTCCAGGCGGGGCGGACGCGGGGGAGGCGCGCCCGCCCCTGAAATGGATCAGAACAGACCCAGGAAGCCGCCGTCGGAATCGCTTTCGCTTTCGCTCATCGATCCGAGGATGCTGCCGAGATTGAAATCGGAGCCGACGCTGGTCGCGTCGTAGCTCTCTTCGATCTCACCGTCTTCGTTCTCATAGCTGTAGTTCTCAATGTCGAGGCCCAGATCGCCGGCTACGTCGAGAACACCCAGGAAGCTCGACGAGTTTTCACTGTCGTCGCTGAACAGATTGCCAAGAATGGACATATCGCAGTTCCTTCTACTCATCACGCCCGAAGTTGGGCTCCATCCACCGGCCGCTACGTCCGTCAGGGTTTGCAGGCGCTGGACGGTAGAAGAACGAGGCGCTTGGATGGAGGTTCGAGCTTGGCGGTGGAATAAATATTCAACGCGACGTGCATCCGAAAAGGTGACGCTTGCGTGGTCTCAATAATGACACATTGTCACTCGCGCCGAATACATGCGTCGTGGGCCGCGACTGGTAATGTGTCGAGAATCGGTCAGCGTGACCGTCAGGCGAGCACAAGGCGTCGCCGCGTGATTATTTTTTCGGCAGCAGGGCGGTTGCCATAGGCGCGAGCGTCGCCAGGCACAAGATCAGCGCCCCGGCGCCGTCCCAAACGCCGTCCCACAGCAGCGCGCCGACCAGGCCGATCAGACTGGCCACAGCGATGACCAGCGGCCAGGCGAAGGTGCGCGGGACGCCGTGACGGGCGGGGCTCACGCCGCCTTCCTGCGCCGCGGCCACCACAGGTACAGGCCGGACCCCAGCACCACGATCGTCGCCAGGTCCAGCAGCGCCCAGACGATCTTCAGCCCCAGCCCGCCATAGTCGCCGAAATGCAGCGGCTGCGACAGCGACAGCAGCGACACGTACCACGGCGGCCGCGCCACCGCCGCCAGCTCCCCCGTTCGCGCGTCGATCAGCGCGGGGGTGATCAGGTGCTCGGTCACCGGGCTGTCGCCATGGAAGAAGACGGCATAGTGCCGGTCGGTGGTGTAGTCGGTGCCCGGAAACGCCACGAACTGCAGCGTCATGCCGGGCAGGGCGGCCCGCGCGTCCCGGACCGCCTGATCCAGCGACGCCCGGTTCGCCAGGTCGAACGGCCGCGGATCCTCCGCATCCACCAGCGCCATCAGCGCCGTGTCTCTCCAACGCGTGGTGATCGGCACGGCCAGGGTGTTGACGACCCCCGTCAGCCCCACGACCAGCACCCAGGCGACCGTCACGATGCCCAGCAGATTGTGCTGGTCCAGCCAGCGCGTCCGCGCTGTCTTCTGGCGCCGCACCGTGCCGAACTCCAGTCGCCGCATGAAGGGTGCGTACAGCACCACACCAGACACCACGGCGATCACCAGCAGCAGACCCATGGCGCCCAGGAACAGCATCCCCGGCAGTCCCAGAAACATGTCGGTGTGGAGCTGAAGCAGAAATTCGACGAACGGATGCCCCGCCACCGGCGGCGCGGCCTCGCCGCTGGTCGCGTCGAGCGGCTGGAAATTGTAGGCGCCCGGCGCCGCGTCCGGGGCCCTGCTGGTGACGTTCACCACCGGTCGGTCTTCGTCGAAGCTCATGAAGGCCGGCACGTCGCCCGGATGGTTGGCCAGGGCGCGGTCCAGAATGGCGTCCAGGCTGATCCGCTCGGCGCCCGCCGGCGCCCACTCCCGATGCAGCAGGGCGTCGTTGATCTCGTGGCTGAACACCAGCGGCAGGCCCGTGACGCACAGCATCAGCAGAAAGGCGGTCGAGATCAGGCTCGACCACCGATGCGCCCACGCCCAGCCCCGGATCGCCGCCGGCGGCATCCGGTTCAGAACTCCGCCGACAGCTGCACGCTGAAGGTCCGCGGCGCGCCCAGCGTCAGATAGTTCGCGCCCGGAAACCCGCCGACGGCGACCCACTGGTCCTCGTCCAGCACGTTCTCGACCCGCGCCCGGAACGTCAGCGGCTTGCCCGCCGCGTCGAACGACCATCGCGCGCCGGCATCCAGCCGCGTCCAGCTCTCCAGCTCGACGGTGTTCGTGGCGTTCACCTGCTGCGACCCCGTGTGCACGACGCGCCCCTCGACCGTCAGGCCCTGAACCATCGGCAGATCCCACTCGACGTTCACATTGGCCTGGAAGTCCGGCACCCCGATCGCGGTATTGCCGTCCAGCGCGCCGCCCGCCGTGCGCCGCAACTCCGCGTCGATCAGGGTCCAGCCGCCCAGCACGCGCAGGCCCTCGCGCGGCTCGCCGAACCAAGTCACTTCCAGGCCCTGATTGCGCTGCTCGCCATTTGTGGCGAACACGCCGCCTTCGACGAAGGCGCTGGGCAAGGTGGTCGAGAACAGGCTCACGGTGCCGCCGAACCGGCCGACGTCGTACTTGAACCCGACCTCGGCCTGCTCGCCGCGGAAGGGTTCCAGCACCTCGCCCGCGTTGGTGACGGGCGATCCGCCGCTGGTCGCCGGGGCGATCTGGCCGGGGACCAGGGCCTCGGCATAGTTGGCGTAGACCGAGATCCAGTCGTTGGGCTTATAGACCACCGCGAACGCCGGCGTGACCGCATCACCGTCGTAGGCCGAGCCCAGCGCGCCGGTGTCATAGTCATAGGTCCGCGTGCGGATGTCCTGCCACCGCGCGCCGGCCGTCAGCAGCAGCCGGTCGTCCATCAGTGTGATCATGTCGGCCACGGCGAACGACGAGTTGCGCACGCGCTCGGTCACCAGCGGCGCGTCCAGATCGCCGCCGACGAAGAAATCAGGCGTCGGCGGGGCCACGTCGGTGGGCGCATACAGGTCCGAGCCGAAGCCGGCGAAGTTCGAGAAGGCATAGGCGTTGCGCGACTTCGAACCGACCGACGAGGCCGAGACCACCAGCCTGTGCTCCACCGATCCGGTGGTCAGGTCGGCGCGGACGCCGACGTCGCCGGACCACACCATGTCCTCGCGCGCATTGTCGAAGCGATAGGCCGACAGCGTGCCGTCCGGCTGGGCCGTCGGGTTGGCCAGCACGTTCGCCTCGCGCCCGTCGCGCCCGCCGATCGCGGCCCAGGCCGTCACGTTCGGCGCGAAGTCGATCTCGCCCCGCGCCGCGCCGAACAGCTGCCGCTCGTCGGTATAGGTCCAGGGCTGGGCGAAGGTGCCGCTCGCGTCCGGCGGCGTCGGCACGGCCCCGGTCGGCGTCACCGTCGGGCGCGGCGCGTCGATTCGGTGATCCTGGTATCCCACGTCCGCCGAGAACCGCACCCCGGCCCCGCGCCGATCCACGCCCAGGCCGACGACGTCCAGGGTCCGGGCCTGCCGGTCGATCGAGGATTCGCCGTCGCGCCGCGCCAGGTTCAGCCGCACGCCCCAGTCGCGGTCCGCGCCGAAGCGCCGCGACACGTCGGCCGCGCCGTACAGCTCGCCACCGCCCTCGATCCCGCCCGTCAGGCGCGTCAGGTCGGCGCCCGCGCGCTTGGGCATCAGGTTGAAGGCGCCGCCCACGCCCGACCCGCCCGGCGCCGCGCCGTTCAGAAAGGCCGTCGCGCCGCGGAACACCTCGACCCGTTCCAGCAGCTCGGCCGCCACGAACTGCCGCGGCAACACGCCGTACAGGCCGTTGTAGGTCATGTCGTCGGAGTACACGGGGAAGCCGCGCACGACGTACAGCTCTTGGAAATTGCCGAAGCCCTTGGTGACGCGCACCACCGGGTCGTTCTGCAGCACGTCGCCGACGCTGCGCGCCTGCTGATCGCGGGCCAGCCGCTCGGTGTAATTGGCCGTGGCGAACGGCGTGTCCATCACGTCCAGCGCCCCGAACAGCCCCACGCGCCCGCCCGTCGCCACCTGACCCCCGGCATAGGCCGGGCTGACCGCCACCTGCGACCCCGTCACGATCACGTCCTCCACCCGCGTCGCGTCGGGCTCCCGCTGCTGCGCATGAGCGGGCAGGGCGACGATCAGGGCCAGGGAAGAGGCGGCGAGGAGGAGGGGAGAGGCGCGCAAGGGAGGGGTCCGCGAATGAGAATGAGAGCGGCTCGCATTAGGTGGGTGCAAGGGCCATGTCCAGTGCTCACCTTTTCGGTCTCACCATTTCCGCTCATCCCCGCGAAAGCGGGGATCCAGTTCTTTTGCTGCGCACGGTGTCGGGGATGATCGCTTAGGGGGCGTGGGAAGGTCTGGTCGCCCAGAACACTGGGTGTCCGCTTTCGCGGGGATGAGCGGAGCGGTGGGCGCTCACTTCCCGAAGATGCTGTCCGCGTTCCACGTCGGCCGGTCGTCCGCGTTCGCCACCCGCAGCGCCAGCGCCGTGATGAAGTCGTGCAGGCGGATCTCATCCTCGACCCGCAAGGGCGTGGTGGTCATGTCGTCGGACGGCTTGTGATAGTGGGTCTCGTTGAAGGTGCGGATCGTCGCCGCCTCCGGCGTGCCGGCGGCGAAGCCGAACTTGAACGCCACCGCCGGAATGCCCGCGGCGATGAAGGAATACTGGTCCGACCGGATGAACCGGTTCTCGGCCGGGAAGGGATCGGGCGTCAGGGGCAGGCCCATCTGGGCGCTCACGGCCGCCGCATGGTCGCCGAAGGTGCTCTCCGTCGCGCCCAGCACGTTCACTCCGGTCAGAGGAATGATCGGCAAGGCCATGTCGTAGTTCAGGTTTCCGACGATGCTCTCGCGCGGCACGGTCGGATTGGCCACGAAGGCTTTCGACCCGAGCAGGCCCCGCTCCTCGGCCGTCACGATGACGAACAGGATCGACCGACGGGGCTTGGCCGCGACAAGTTGCTCGGCGATGTCCAGCTGCGCCGCCACGCCCGAGGCGTTGTCCAGGGCGCCGTTGTAGATGGCGTCGCCGTTGACCGGCTCGCCGACCCCATAGCCGTCCAGGTGCGAGGTCATGACCACATATTCGTCGGCCAGCTCCGGATCGGACCCCGGCAGCACGCCGATCACGTTGGGCGAGATCACCTTCGTGCTGCGGGCGACGAAGCTTCCGCTCATCCGCGCGTCCAGCGGGAACGACGTCTGCCGTGCGCCGGCGCGGGCGTCGGCGACGACCTGGTCCAGCGACCTGGGCGCGCCGGCGAACAGGCCGGCGGAATGGTCGGGATGCAGAATGATCTCGGCGAACGGGCGCTCGCCCGTGTCGGGGAAGAAGCCCGGCCGCGCCGCGCCCCGCGTCACGCCCGTCCACATGCCCGACGCATCGGCCTGCGGCGGGATGAGGCTGATCGTGCCCACCGCGCCGCGCGCCATGATGCCCGCCGTCCGCTGGGCCCTGACATGGGTCAGGGTCAGACTGGGCAGGCCGGTGGGCGCGCCGTTGATGAAGACGGCGATCTTACCCGTCAGGTCCACCCCGTCCAGGTCGCTGTAATCCTCCGACGGGATGTGCAGCCCATAGCCGACGAAGACCAGCTCTGCGTCGATCGACGTCGGCAGGGTCCGCCCCCCGCCCACCACCGCGTCGGCCGGCAGCGCCAAAGCGCGATCGGCCCCGCCGACCGTCAGCGTCGCGCTCGATGCGCCCAGATCCACAGTCTGCTCGACGAACAGGATCGGCTGGTACCAGCCCCCGTCCACCCCGCCTGGCTTCAGCCCCACGGCCTCCATCTCGGCCGCCACCCAGGCGGCGGCGCGGTCATATCCCGGCGTCCCGACCCGCCGCCCCTCCATGGCGTCATCGGACAGCACGGTCATCCGCCCCACCCACCGCTCCCCCCTGTCGGCGCTTTGCGCCAGCACGGGCGCCGCTCCGGCGGCCAGGACCAGGGCGGACAGACAGGCGGCGGCGGTCAGGCGCATGGGGGTACTCCTCAAGAAGGATCCGCACTAGGCACGGGCGCGGCCGGAAAGGAAAGCAGCCTCGGCTCGTCAGCCGAACTCCACCAGCACGTCGTCCGCCGCGACCGGGTCGCCGGCCTTGGCTCCCACGGACTTCACTGTGCCGTCGCGCTCGGCCTTGAGGATGTTCTGCATCTTCATGGCCTCGATGATGGCGACGGTCTCGCCGGCCTTGACCTCCTGCCCCACCGCGACCGGCACCGACACGACCAGACCGGGCATGGGGCTCAGGACAAGTTTCGACGTGTCGGCCGCCTGCTTCTCGGGCAGGCGGGCGTACAGGTCCGCCACGCGCGGCGTCAGCACCCGAACCCGGGCCTTCGCGGCGCCTGAGCGGATCGAAAAGCCGTCCGGCACGCGCGCCACCTCGGCGGTGAAGGGCACGTCGTCCAGCACGGCGCGGAACTGGCCCAGGCCCGGCCGCCACTCGATGTCGGACAGCCGCAGCGAGCGGTCCTCGCCCGCCAACCCCAGCGTCAGCGCCTCCTCGTCGTCGTAGCCCAGCGAGACGCCATGCGCCTCTCTGTCGATCAGCACGATCCAGTCGGTGCGGTCCGAGGGATCGTCGGCCTGTTCGGAGAGGATCTCGTTCATCGCTGTGGCCGCGGCGATCATCACGTCCTTGCGGCGGCGATCCGGCGCCAGGCCGTGGAAGCCGTTGGGGAACTCGTCCTTGATGTAGCTGGTCGACAGCTGGCCCGAGCGGAATCGGTCCTGCTCCATCACCGCCGCCAGGAAGGGCACGTTGTGCCCCAGCCCGGTCAGATGCGTGTCCTCCAGCGCGCGCGCCATGCCGTCGATGGCGGCCTCGCGCGTCGGCGCCCAGGCGCACAGCTTGGCGATCATGGGGTCGTAGAACATGCTGATCTCGTCGCCCTCGCGGACGCCGGAATCGTTGCGGACCACATAGCCGCCCTGGTCGCCTTCTTCGGGCTGCTCATAGCGGACCAGCCGCCCGATCGACGGCAGGAAGCCGCGGTACGGGTCTTCGGCATAGATGCGGCTCTCGATCGCCCAGCCGTCGATCTTCAGGTCCGACTGTTCGAAGGCCAGCTTCTCGCCCCAGGCCGAGCGGATCATCTGCTCGACCAGATCGACCCCGGTGATCAGCTCCGTCACCGGATGCTCCACCTGAAGACGCGTGTTCATCTCCAGGAAATAGAACGACTTGTCCTGCCCGGCGACGAACTCGACCGTGCCGGCCGAGTCGTAGTTGACGGCTTTGGCCAGAGCCACGGCCTGCGCCCCCATGGCCATGCGCGTGGCCTGGTCCAGCAGAGGGGAGGGGGCCTCTTCGATCACCTTCTGGTTCCGCCGCTGGATCGAACATTCGCGCTCGAACAGGTGGACGACGTTCCCGTGCTTGTCGCCCAGCACCTGGATCTCGACGTGGCGCGGGTCGATGATGAACTTCTCCAGGAACACCCGGTCGTCGCCGAAGGCGTTCAGCGCCTCGGCCTTCACCGCGGCGAAGCCCTCGGCCATGTCGGCGTCGCCATGGGCCACGCGGATGCCCTTGCCGCCGCCGCCGGCGGAGGCCTTGATCATGACGGGGTAGCCGATCTGGCGTGCGATCTTCACCGCCTCTTCAGGCGTCTCGATCAGGCCCATGTGCCCCGGCACGGTCGAGACGCCGGCCTCGGCAGCGAACTTCTTGGAGGTGATCTTGTCGCCCATGGCCTCGATGGCCTCGGGGTTCGGACCGATGAAGGCGATGTCCTCGTCACGCAGCCGTCGCGTGAAGCCCGCGTTCTCGGACAGGAAACCGAAGCCCGGGTGCACGGCCTCGGCCCCCGTCGCCTTCACCGCCTCGATGATCCGGTCGATCAGCAGATAGGACTGCGCCGCCGGCGCCGGTCCGATCAGCACGCTCTCGTCGGCCATCTCGACCGCCAGCGATCCGGCGTCGGCTTCGGAGAAGACCTGCACCGTCGAAATGCCCATCTTCCGGCAGGTCTTGATGATGCGGACCGCGATCTCGCCGCGGTTGGCGATCAGGATCTTCTTGAACATGGGCTGAAAACGGGCCTCGCCGAGCCTGAATTGATTGTGATCGTGCGGCCCCGATTAGGCCGCGAGCGCGTGGGAGTAAACCGAAGCGGGCTCGCCCGATCGGCGTCCGGGCTTGGCAAGGCCCGCCGCTGACGCTTTAACGTCGCCCGCATTCCCGGCCCCTGACGGCCCGAACGGTTACCCGGAGTTTCCGCATGTCCTTCCGCCTGCTGACCGCCGCGTCCGCCCTCGTCATGACCCTGAGCGCCGCCGCGGCCCATGCGCAAGACTTCCGCGCCCTGGCGCAGCAGGATCTCGCGAAGATGGACGAGGAGATCCGCGCCAACCACCCGGCCCTGACCACCCAGGGCGTCGAAAGCCAGGCCTTCCGCGGCTGGCTCGATTCCGGTCTGGGTCAGGCCCAGGGCTTCACCAACCGCGTCAACTCGTTCGACAGCTACTTCTACCTGATGCGCTACTACGCCAACGGCTTCCGTGACCCGAGCGTGCGCACCAATGCGACCGTCGATCTGCTGGGGCCGTACTACGCCACGTCGTGGGCGGGCGTCGCCACCGGCTGGCGCGACGGCAAGTACGTCGTCACCTACGTGCAGCCCGGCCTGCGCCGCGCCCCCCAGATCGGCTCGGTCGTGACGGAGTGCAACGGCCAGCCGATCGAGGAGTTCGCCAAGGGCAAGCTGGACCTGTGGGAAGGCGACCTGAACACCCAGGCGGGCCGCGTCTATTCCGCGCCCTACCTGCTGTGGAACCGCAACAACCCGTTCACGCGCGGCATTCCGCAAACCTGCAAGTTCCAGCAGGGCCGCGGCCGTCCGCGCGACGTCGAACTGCAGATCCAGCCGGTCACCCCCCAGGTCATGGAGGCCGCCTATCGCGCCACCGTCTTCATGCCGGGCGCCCAGCCGCTGGCCATCGAAGACGTGAACGGCCGCCCTTGGGTCCGCGTCAACACCCTGGCCGACGAGGCCGACTGGCGCGGCTTCAACGCCCAGCTGGAGGGCGCCGTCGAGACCCTGCGCGGGCCGAACGGCTTCGTGCTGGATCTGCGCGCCGCCAGCCAGGACGAATACACCTCGCTGCGCCGGGCCTACGGCGTGGCCAACCGCATCTGGTCGCCGGAATACACCGTCAGCCGCCAGCCGGCCGCCGAGTCGATCACCTACCGCGCCTCGGCCGACAACCGCGCCTGGTTCGCCGACACCCTGGCCCGGATGGAAGCCGACGCAGCTTTCGCCGCCGAGAACCCGGCCGTGATCGAGGAGACCCGCGCCGTGGTGGCCGCGTTCGACGCCGCCCTGGCCGCCGGTCAGGACACCTTCAGCCTGCAGGGCCGCCCGGCCCCCGCAGACACTGGCGCGTCCAACCCGGTCCAGGGGCCGGTCGTCGTCCTGGTGGACCAGGGCTGCGCCGGCGCCTGCCTCGACCTGCTGGACCTGCTGGTGCAGTTGCCCAACGTTCGCATCGTCGGCACGCCGACTTCGGGCGGCTCGATCTTCGTGGAGCCCACCTTGCTGCGCCTGCCGTCGAACTACGCGGACCTGGAGTACGGCCACAAGGCCTGGACCGGCCGCGCTCGGGGTCACCTTCAGCCCGTCACGCCGACCGTCGCCTACACGGGCAATCCCGCCGACGAAAACGCGGTCAAGGCCTGGGTCGCGGGACTGTTCTGAGGGCGGGCCGGCATTTTCCCTCCCCGTCAGGGGAGGGGGATCGCGAAGCGATCGGGTGGGAGGGGCAAGGCGATCGGCCCTCTGACCCGAGGATGCCTCACCGCGTCCTTCCCACCCGTCCGATGCTTCGCATCGGCCACCCTCCCCTGCCGGGGAGGGAGAGGCGCCCGTGGCAACTTCTTCCAGCCCACCCCATTTCCGCTCGATGACAACCTTCGACCTGACCCCGCCTTCCGACAGCCGGCGCGTCGCCCTGGAGGCCGACCTGTCGGCCGAGGAGCGGCGCGTGCTCCTGGCTCACGGCACCGAGGCGCCCTTCTGCGGCGTCCTGCTGGGCGAAAAGCGGCCGGGCGTCTTTTGCTGCCGCATGTGCGGCCTGCCGCTGTTCCGCGCGGGCACAAAGTTTGAAAGCGGCACCGGCTGGCCCAGCTTCACCCAGCCCGTCGACGAGACCCACGTCCGCGCCGTCGAGGACCGCAGCTACGGCATGGTGCGGGTCGAGACCCGCTGCGCCCGCTGCGATTCGCACCAGGGCCACGTCTTCCCCGACGGTCCCCCTCCGACGGGCCTGCGCTACTGCATCAACTCCGTCGCGCTGCAGTTCGTGCTGGAGGGCGAACGCCTGCCAGATCCCCTGGGCCGCGGCGACGGCACGGCCTGACCTTGGCCGCAATCGGGGCTAGTGTGGAAGGCGAACCGGAGACGCCGTCATGCTGATCGCCGCCTTGGCCGTGCTGCTCATTCCGACCGGCGCCCCGCAGGATCCGCCGCCACCAGCCGATCCGGTGCTCCGCATCGATCCTCAAATCCAGTCGTGGCTGGACCGCAGTCCGGCTCGCGGCGGCGAGCGCGGCTCCATCTGGGACGAGGACCGTTTCCAAGGCGAGGTTTTCGTGGGCGTCGGCACGGGCGGCTGGCGCGCCTGGGGCGGGGAGATCACGACCCCGGTGGGGCAGGGCGGTCGCCTGACGGTTCAATACCGGGAATCGGAAAACGACGGCTGGCGCGGTCGCCGCTACGGCTACTATCCGTCGTATTGGGGCGGAGGGCTCGGCGCCGACGACCGGCCCCTTCGCGGGTCCGATCGCCGGTACGAGAATGGTGCCGCCGGGCAGGATTGAACTGCCGACCTCAGCCTTACCAAGGATGCGCTCTACCACTGAGCTACGGCGGCGGCGACCGATCCCGAAGTGGGGATTGGTCAAACTTTTCATGGAGCCAGGTCCACGCCGCGCAGCGCGCGGCCGACCTCGCTCGTGAGGAAGCGGCCGTATAGCGAAGCGATCCCGCTGGGGGAAGCCCTCATTTGCCGTCAGCTTACGTGGATTGACCGCGTCCTCGTTCGGCCTCCTACTGCCCGCTCAAGAGCATGATCGTTTTTGACGGAACCGCTTCGCGGTTCCGGCAGAAGCGTGAATCATGCTCTCGCTCGATGCTGGAGCCTGATTCACCGCATCGACGGAATCGCGAAGCGATTCCCTCTCAGCGGATCAGGCTCGACGGAGAAGCCGCATGTTCCGAACCGCCGCGACCGCCGCCCTCGTTTGCGTCTTGGGGTTCGCGACCGCGGGCGCGGCTCGAGCTCAAGCCGAAGTTCCCGCGCCGGGAACTGCGGAGCGCATGTTCGTGGAAACGCGGGCCGTCCTGCGGTCGGTCGTGCTCCGGAGTTCCGACGGCGCCGTGCAGTCCTACAACCTGGGCGGAGAGCCGTGCGCGCCGACCTTGAGCCAGGTGTGGAGCGACGGGACGGCTTCTGACCCCTTCCCGCTGCCGCTGCGGGGCGCCTCGGTGCGGCACTTTGCCGATCAGGACGGCGGTCACACCGTGGAATTCATGCGCGCCGGCGACGAGCCGTTCACCTTCAGCGTCGGCAGTCCGGGGTTAGGGCAGCACGTCGTCCTGGGTCTGGGCGGCTTGATTTCCCGTTGCAGCCGCTTCGCCCAGCAGCCGGGGGACGCGCCGCCGGCATTGCGGGCGGAAAATGCCTTCGCTGATCTGAAGGATCAGCTGGAGGCCGTTCGGGGGTCGTCCGGCGGGCTCGGCGTGCGCTACGAACTGCGCGGACGCCCGTGCGAAATGCAGTGGATCGAATTCATGACCCAGCCCGGTCAATCTGAGGTGCAGAAGTTCGTCTCGCCCATCGTCCGTTGGCGCGTAGACGTCGCGCGAGGAATCTTCCTGCGGAGTCCCGGCGTCTCGGTGACCGTCGGTGGGACGGCGCAACCCGCTCTGTGGATGGACACGGAAGACCGGGCCGTGCACGTCGTCGACCTTATGTTGAACCTCGGTCGCGCCTGCCGTCAGCTGTGACCAGCGACCGCAAACCCCCGATGAGCGAGGCTGACGGCCGCGGCCCGGCCGCCGCAGCCTCAACGAGCCTGCGACAGGCTCATCTGGCCCAGGCGCTCAGGGCGAACCTGAGGCGTCGCAAGGCGGCCGAGCGCGCCCGCGACGACGAGGAGGACGGACCTTCGTCCTGAACCTTCCGCCCGCGCTCTTTCGCACCGCACCACGCTCGCGCTAGAGAAGTCGGCCGACCGGGCGTGATCCCGGCGCAACAGGATCGACATGGACCGCATCGCCATCCAGGGCGGCGCCCGGCTGAACGGAAGCATCCCGATCAGCGGCGCCAAGAATTCCGCGCTCAAGCTGATGGCCGCGTCGATCCTGACCGACCAGCCCCTGCGGCTGACCAACATGCCGCGGCTGGCCGACACCAAGTTCCTCGGCCGCCTGCTTCAGGCCCTGGGGGTCGAGGTGACCGAGAACGGGCATGGCGGGAAGCAGGAAACCCTTTTCCACGCGCGAGAGATCACCTCCACCTTCGCCCCCTACGATTTGGTCCGCCAGATGCGGGCCAGCTTCAACGTGCTGGGGCCTTTGCTGGCGCGCACCGGCCACGCCAGGGTTTCCCTGCCGGGCGGCTGCACCATCGGCGCGCGCCCTGTCGATCTGCACCTCGACGCCCTCAGCCGCCTGGGCGCCGCCATCCAGCTGGAGGAAGGCTACGTCTCGGCCGTCGCGCCGAACGGCCTGCGCGGGGCCGAGATCGAATTTCCGTTCGTCTCGGTCGGCGCCACCGAACACGCCTTGCTCGCCGCCGTGATGGCGAACGGCACGACCGTCCTGCGCCGCGCCGCCATGGAGCCCGAGATCGGCGACCTGGCCCGCTGCCTCATCGCCATGGGCGCCCGGATCGAGGGCGTGGACACCGACGTCCTGACCATCGACGGCGTCACCTCGCTGAACGGCGCCGAGTGGTCCGTCATCCCCGACCGCATCGAGATGGGCAGCTTCGCCGTCGCCGCCGCGATGGCCGGGGGCGAGGTGCGGCTGACGCGCGCTCGCGCCGACCTGATGACCGCCCTCACGGAGAAAATGGTGGCGGCCGGAGTCGAGGTCACGCCGACCGATGACGGCGTGATCGTGCGCCGCGACCCCGCCGTGCGTCTGCGGGCCGTGGACGTCGAGACCGAGGTCTATCCGGGCTTCGCCACCGACCTGCAGGCCCAGTTCATGACGCTGATGACCCTGGCCGAGGGCGACAGCCGCATCCGCGAGACCATCTTCGAGAACCGCTTCATGCACGCGCCCGAACTGGGCCGGCTCGGCGCCGACATCCACGTCCAGGCAGGGGAGGCGGTGGTCAGGGGCGTCGATCACCTGGTGGGTGCGCCCGTCATGGCCACCGACCTGCGCGCTTCGGTCAGTCTGGTGATCGCCGGCCTGGTGGCGGAAGGCCAGACGATCGTCGATCGCGTCTATCACCTGGACCGCGGCTTCGAACGGCTGGAGGAAAAGCTGACCGCCTGCGGCGCCCAGGTGCGACGGCTGAAGGGGGACGCATGACCGACGCCGACCCCGCGCCGACTCCCCTCGAACCCCTGCGCCTGCTGGCCCAGGACGAGGACGACCTGCAGATCATCTCCGCCGCGCTGCAGGACGCCATCCTGCGGCCGCGCGACGTGGTGTGGGAAAAGGCGGCCCGCCGCCTGACCGTCACCCTCAGCCGCTTCTGCTGGGAATGTGGGGGCACGCGCGTGGTCTCGGCCCTCCAGTTCGGCGACGTCCTGTCGGTGCAGAGCCGCCAACTGCCGCGCGGGCCTGACGCCATGCTGGAACTTCTGGCCATCCACTTCGTCCCGGGTGAGGCTCCGGGCGGCAAGGCCTTCCTGATGTTCGCGGGCGGCGGCGACCTGCGGGTCGAGGTGGAATGCCTGGACGCCGTCCTGGCGGACCTGACTCCGCGCTGGAAGGCCCAGGCGCGTCCGGCACATCCTGAAGTCGATGCGGAAGTGGGCGCGGAGCAGGGCGCATGACCGAACACCGCCTGGCCTCGGTCGAGATCGATCCCGAAGGCCTGGGCGCGGCCACGGCCGAGATGGAGCACGAGCGCCGCGTCGCCATCTTCGACCTGGTCGAGAAAAACCATTTTGCCCCCGCCGGCGCAGTCAACGGCCCCTATGCATTGAAGATCTCGATGCTGGACGGCCGTTTGGTCCTCGGCGTCTCCGGGCCGGACTATGGGCGCGCGCACGGCCTGTCCCTGACGCCCCTCAAGGGCTTGATCCGCGACTACGCCCGCATCTGCGACAGCTATTACGAGGCACTTCGCGGCACTTCGCCCCAGCAGATCGAGGCCGTCGACATGGGCCGCCGCGGCCTGCACAACGAAGGCGCCGAGGCGCTGAAGGCCCGCCTCGAAGGCAAGATCGAGATCGACCACGAAACGGCGCGGCGGCTGTTCACCCTGGTCTGCGCGCTGATGCGGAGGGTGTGATGGATCTTGGAGAAGTCAGGGCTTTCGCCATCGATGCCCACGGCGACCAGAGATACGACGACTTGCCCTACGAGCATCACTTGGCGTCGGTGGTCGAAATCATCTCCACCTGGACCGGGCGTGCGGACCTGATCGCAGCGGCGTGGCTGCACGACGTTCTTGAAGACACCGAAATCGACCGCGCCGCGATGGCGATCCGTTTCGGCGATGGCGTCGCCGATCTCGTCTGGGCGGTGACTGCGGAGGGCGAAACTCGGGCCGAAATGATGGACGCCATCTATCGCAAGATCGCCGCGCTGCCCGACGCGGCGCTGGTAAAGCTGGCCGACCGGGTGGCCAACGTGGAAGCCGCGCCGGCGACTTCCCGGCATCGGGCGCGCTATCTGGCAGAGCGCGACGGGTTCGGTCGGGCTGTCCGCCCCCACGTGCCAGCGAATGCATGGGCGCGTCTCGAGCAAGCTTACTCGTCGTCCTTCCCTCGACTTCCCCCCGTTTTTAAGGCATAGGCCCGCACCTTCCGCGCCGACGCCCCGGCGCAGCATTCCGCATCAGGGCGCGAGAGGCCGCATGGCTAAGGAAGAACTGCTCGAGTTTCCCGGCGTGGTCAGCGAACTGCTGCCCAACGCCACGTTCCGCGTGCTGCTCGAGGGGAACGACCACGAGATCATCGCCCACACTGCGGGCAAGATGCGCAAGAACCGCATCCGCGTCCTGGCCGGGGACAAGGTGCTGGTCGAGATGACGCCCTATGACCTGACCAAGGGCCGCATCACCTACCGCTTCAAGTAAGGGCGCCGCGTGACCCAGGCCGAAGGGGAGCGTCCCCAGCTGGTCCTGGCCTCGGCCAGCCCGCGCCGGCTGGAGCTGCTGGCCCAGGTCGGCGTCGTGCCCGATCGGGTCGATCCCGCCGACGTCGACGAGACTCCTGAAAAAGCAGAGACGCCCCCGCGCCTGGCCGAACGCCTGGCGCGGTCCAAGGCGCGCGTCGTCGCCGACCGCGCGCCCGACGCCGTCGTCCTGGCCGCCGACACCGTCGTGGCCGTCGGCCGCCGACTGCTGGAGAAGCCCGCCGACGCCGCCGAGGCCGAACGCTTCCTGCGCCTGCTGTCCGGCCGCAATCACCGCGTCTTCACCGGTGTGGCCGTGGCACGGGGCGGCCGCCTGTCGTCGCGCGTGGTCGAGACGCGCGTCTCCTTCAAGCCGCTCAGCGACGTCGAGATCGCCGCCTACCTCGCCACCAACGACTGGCGCGGCAAGGCCGGCGGCTATGCCATACAGGGCCCGGCCGGCGCCTTCGTACGCCGCATCGTCGGCAGCCATCCTGCCGTCATGGGCCTGCCGCTGTACGAGACGATGCAGCTTCTGACCGGCGTCGGCTGGACCCGCCCGTGAGCGAGATCGAGGCCTGGCTGGAAGAGACGCCGGGCGAGACGCGCGGGGCGATCGCCCGCGAGGGCCGCTTCACCCATATTCTGATCCAGCGCGAGGGCGCCCCGCCCCAACATCGGCTCGGCGCGCGCGTCGTCGGCCGCGTGATCGAACGCGCGCGCGGCCTCGACGCCGCCTTCGTCGATCTCGGTTGCGACGGCCCACGGGGATTCCTGCCGGGCAAGGCCGGGGCGGTGGGCGAACGGCTGGAACTCGAGGTCGTCGCCGAACCTCGCGAGGCCAAGGGCCCGACCCTTCGCCTTCTGGGGCCAGGGGAGGGGGGAGCGCGCCTGCTGACCCAGGGGCCGTCCGTGCGCGAGACGCTGGCGGCCCTCGCTCCGGACGTGAAGCCCATCGACGGCGCCGAGGCGATCCGCGCCATGATGGAGGCGGAGCAGGAAGCCCTGACGGATCACGTCGCCGTCCCCGACCTCGGCCTGGACGTCGCGGTGCAGCGCACCCGCGCCCTGGTCGCCGTCGATCTGGACCTCGCCGCCGATGCGCCGCGCGCCGCCCGCGACCGTGCGAATCGCCGGGGCCTTCAGGAGGCTGCCCGGCTGATCGGCTTGAAAGGGTGGGGCGGTCTGGTCGTCGTCGATCTGATCGGCGGGGCGCAGGACGGGGACAAGGTCATGGCGGCCGCGCGTGCCGCCTTCGACGGCTCTCACGTCGCCTTCGGCCCCCTCAGCCGCCTCGGCCTGCTGCAGCTCAGCCTGCCGTGGGCCCGCACGCCGGTGGAGGAGGCCCTGCGCCGGGGCGGCGCCGACCTCTCCGCCGCCATCACCGGCGTCCGCGCCCTTCGCCTGGCGCTGCTGGAAGACCGCGCCGCGCCCCGGCTCACGCTCGTCCTCGCGCGCCCCGCCGCCGACCTCGCGGCGCCCCTGGTCGCGCGCCTGGGTCCCAGGGCGGGGCTCAGGGCCGATGCGGCCTGCGCGCCGGGCGCCCATATGGTGGTCGAGGACCGATCATGAGCTGCCCCATTTGCCGCCGCGCACCGGCGGACCCCAAATATCGCCCCTTCTGCTCCCGCCGCTGCGCCGACGTGGACCTCCAGCGCTGGCTGGGCGGCGTCTACGCCGTCCCGGGCGAGCCGGCCGAGGAAGACGGCGATCCGGTGCGAGAAGACGAAGGATGACGGGGTTTCCCTCCCCGTCAGGGGAGGGCGGCCGGCGCGCAGCGCCGGTCGGGTGGGAGGGGCAAGGCGATCGCCCCTCCGCGGCAGCGCGCGTCGCCGCGTCCCTCCCACCCGGTCGCTTCGCGACCACCCTCCCTCAAGCGGGAGGGAGACATTCGAGCCCGCTGGACAAGCCCGCCCCGCCTCGCTACAGACCCCGCTCCCCGCGAGGGAACCGTGCGCCTGGGTAGCTCAGTTGGTAGAGCAGCGGATTGAAAATCCGCGTGTCGGTGGTTCGAATCCGCCCCCAGGCACCACCTCCCCGCGCGTCGCGCCGGGGCCTCGGTCAACAATCACGAAATTGTCGCTTTGTGCGGCCACGGTCACGATCGAACCGCGACGCTCCCGTGCCGGGAGAAAAGCGGGAACGCGGTCTTGACGGGCTGATATGGCTTCGTCAAAGCAGCTTGGCCCGAAACCGGCCCGACCCCGAGCATCTCGGACGGCAACCGGTTGCGGGCGGACGCGTTGGAACCTTGGCCGCAGGCGAGGGAACCGGCGCGGTCACGGATTCACGGAACGCCGGACCCATCCGGGGTTTCATTGGTTTTCACGGGTCAGACCAACGCAGGAACTGGCGAAAAATGCTCGATAGCAAGAAGACGAACATCCTCCTCGCCATGGCCGGCGCCGCCGTGCTGATGGCCGCCTCGCCCGCGTTGGCTCAGGAAACGCCGGCTCCGGCCGCCGCCGAAGCCACCACGGCCGCTCCGGCGACGGCTCCGGCCGAAGCCGCCGCGGAAGATCCCGGCGCCGTCGGCGGCGAGTCGCACGGCAAGCTGACCGTCACCAGCATGTTCATGGAAGCCGACATCGTCGTGCAGGTCGTGATGATCGGCCTGCTGCTGGCGTCGATCTTCTCGTGGGCCCTGCTGCTCATCAAGCTGTTCGAGTTCGGCGCCCTGAACGGCAAGACCGACCGCTTCCTGGAAGCCTTCCGCGGCGCCCGCACCATCGCCGACATGCGCCGCATCTCGACCTCGGACGAGTTCGAGGGCAACCCGATGGCCGACATGGCCGCCGCCGCCACCGAAGAGATCGAGCTGTCGCGCTCGGCCGGCCTGAACGTGGCGGGCGAGCACCGCGACTCGGCCGTGACCCGCGCCTCCTCGGCCGTCGCCGCGGTGCAGTCGGGCCTGGGCAAGCGTCTGTCGGGCGGACAGCAGTTCCTGGCCTCGGTCGGTTCGACCGGTCCGTTCATCGGTCTGTTCGGCACCGTGTACGGGATCATGAACTCGTTCATCGGCATCGCGAACACCAACACGACCAACCTGGCCGTCGTCGCCCCCGGCATCGCCGAGGCCCTGCTGGCCACCGGCATCGGCCTTTTCGCGGCCATCCCGGCGGTGATCTTCTACAACTACTTCAACACCCGCATCGCCTCGTACGGCACCCGCGCCGACGGCTTCCAGGCTGAACTGCTGAACGCCATCTCGCGCCAGCTCGACAAGGGGGCGTAACCGGCATGGCCGCCAAACTGTCAGGCGGTAAGGGCAGCAAGTACCAGATCGAACAGAACAGCGAGATCAACGTCACGCCGTTCGTCGACATCATGCTGGTGCTGCTGATCATCTTCATGGTGGCGGCGCCGCTCGCCACCGTGTCGGTGGAGGTCGCGCTGCCCAAGGCCGTCGCCAAGCCCGCGGTGAATCCGCCGAAGCCCGTCTACATCTCCATCCAGGACGACGGCGACGTCTTCATCGGCGACTTCCGGACCAGCGTCGGCGAGATGGGGGCGGAGCTGCAAAAGCAGCTCCCCAACCGGAACCCGGCGGACGAGCGGATCTTCATCCGCGCGGACCAGCAGACCCGCTACGGCGATTTCATGCAGGTCATGAACGCGCTGCAGGACAACGGATTCTATTCCGTGGCCCTGGTCGGCGAAGACGCGGCCGAGCAGTGAGGGGAGCAAGGACAGAACCATGACCGACACTCCCGTCACCCCCCGCCGCAATCCTCTTCTGGATCCGCCCAAGACCAAGGGCTTTCTGGGCGTGCCCCTGCCGATCCTGATCGGCATCGGCATCTTCATCCTGGGCCTGCACCTTCTGATGTTCGCCTGGCTGGCGGCGCAGAAGTTCAAGCTCAAGGAGTTCAACTACGTCGATGAGTCGGTCGAGGTGGAACTCATCGAGCCGATCCCGCCGCCGCCTCCGCCTCCGCCGCCGCCGCCGCCGCCGGACACGCCTCCGCCGCCGAAGCTGCAGATCCGCGAGCCGCAGATCGTCCCGAACGCTCCGCCGCCGCCGATCACCGTGCCGCTTGAGGCGACCAAGAAGGAAGACCGCGTCGAATACACCGCGCCGCCGGTGATCGTCCCCGGTCCGCCGCCGCCGCCGGCCCCGCCGGCTCCGGCGGCCCGGCCCTCGGTCATCACCAACCCGCAGTGGTCGCGCCGTCCGCAGGTCACCGAGCGTGACTTCCCGGATCGCGCCATCTCTTCGGGCACCAGCGGCTCGGCCACCGTGCGCTGCACGGCCCAGGCCAGCGGCCGTCCGGCGAACTGCCAGGTCGTGTCCGAGGATCCGTCGGGTTACGGCTTCGGCCGTGCCGCGGTCCGTGTGGTCGAGCGCGGACAGCTATCGCCGCGCACCGTCGACGGCGCCGCTCAGAACGCGTCGTTCACGGCGACGGTCCGCTTCCCGATCGCCGACGAATAGGGTCGGTTGGAAATGACTCCGGAAACGCCCCGCGGTTCGCACCGCGGGGCGTTTTTTCTTGCCCGCGAACCCCCGCTGCCGTTTCGCGTTTATGTCGCCGATACGACACCGTCGCTGGGGAGTTCACACATGCGCCGTCTTCTTCGTCCCGTCCCGCTGGCCGTGGCCGGCTGCGTCGCCGTCCTCTCCGTGGGCGCCTGCGCCTACAACGAGGCCCTGGGCCGCAATCAACTGTTGATCGTCGATGACGCCGCCCTGTCGCAACAGGCCGACGCCGCCTGGGCCCAGACCCTGCGCACCCAGCCGGTCTCGCGCGACGCGGCCCTGAACGCCCGGGTCCGCCGCGTCGGCGACCGCATCGTCCAGGCCGCCGGCCTGACCGGACGAGGCTGGGAATACGCCGTCTTCGTCTCCGACAAGCCCAATGCCTTCGTCCTGCCTTCCGGCAAGATCGGCGTGACGACGTCGCTGCTGTCCCTGGTCCGCAACGACGACCAGCTGGCGGCGGTTTTGGGCCACGAGGTCGGCCACGTCGTCGCCCAGCACGCGGCCGAGCGCTATTCCTCCACCGCCCTGACCTCGCTGGGCATCCAGGCGGCACAGGGCGTCGCCGGCGACTATGGCCAGGCGGTCGGCGCCCTGGGCGGCTTCGGGGCCCAGCTGGGCGTGCTCCTGCCGTTCTCGCGCCGGGATGAGCTGGAGGCCGACCGCCTGGGCGTCGACTACATGGTCCGCGCCGGCTTCCGCGCCTCGGAATCGGTCGCCCTGTGGCGCCTGATGGCCGCCCAGCGCCAGACGAACACGCCGGAGTTCGCCTCCACACACCCGTCCGACGGCACCCGCATCGCCGAACTGGAAGCCTACATCCGGGAGCGGGGGTACGCCTAAGGGAGGGCCTAGGTGTGGAGGCTCAACAGGTTGTCCTCGGACAGGCCGAGTCGGCTGATGGGCGTTTGTAGTTTGATGCCGCCGTGGGGTCGATGCCAGTTGTATCGGTGGATCCAGAACGGCAGCTCTTCGGCGCGGCG
>Ga0209909_100256_pt1 | contig 58063 bp, 62 predicted proteins | sample FECB22metaG_FD_188302 | JGI IMG/M metagenome (GOLD analysis project Ga0209909, IMG submission 188302) | Cyanobacterial communities from the Joint Genome Institute, California, USA - FECB-22 (SPAdes) (version 3) | ecosystem: Environmental > Aquatic > Thermal springs > Hot (42-90C) > Microbial mats... | reverse complement strand
CGCGCGCGCGGTAAGTCTTATCAAGGAATACGCAAAGCGGCTCGAGGCGGAACAAGGGCCCGGATATGTAGCCGTGCTCGAATGGCAGGAGGGAGATAGCGCACATCCCCACTTTGTTCCGCAGTTCGCGGTGTGCTTCGAAAAACGTGATCTCGTTGATCCATCACGCGTCATGGAATGTGGCGGGAAAGATGTTGAGATCTTTCAATACGCGCCTGACGACTTGTACGGAGCAGACGGTCAAAAGTTCGTCGACCTGAAAGACAACATGTTTGTGATCGTTGGTGGAAAGAAGCGCGCGTCCTGACTCGCCTCCACGCCACCAGCTCGAGCGCGGGCTGGCGCTCGTCCTTCAACACGAGATCCGCGAAGAGCAGGCGGCAACCATCGGCCGTCTTGGCCGCGAGCTGAGGGATGCCCTCGACGCGCTGCACAGCTTTGATGGACTGGAGAGTGGCCGCGACTCGCAACGTGCGCGCCTCGTCGATGCGGCGGGCTATGCGCTGTGGAACTTCGTCGTGCAGCGCGATTGCAGCGGCCTTCGCTTCACCGAGCAGGTCCTCGAGGATTACGCCGTACCGGCCGAGGTGCGCGCGCGCATGGGCGTGATGCGGCCGCGCTAGAGGTTCCGGCATTCGCGATGGTCGCAGAGAGATCATGACCTCCAGGACGACCGGCGCGGGCAACCCATCCCGCGCCGGGGTCGTTCGCCGTGTGACAACGGTTTGAAGGAGGATCCCATGTCACGAGTTGCAATGATTGCGGCCGTCATGTCCGCCCTGTCGCTGCTGACGGCGGCCTGTGGCGAGACACCGGGTACACGCGCCCTGACGGGCGGCGCCATCGGCGCCGCGGGCGGTGCGGCGGTCGGCGCGGCCGCCGGCAATCCGGCGGCCGGCGCCGTCGTTGGCGGTCTGGGCGGCGCCGCCGTCGGTGCCGCGACCACGCCGCAGCGCAGCTACTACTACTGATCCGGGTCCTGAAGCGCATCCCGGGCGGCCAATTCCGGCCGACAGGGATGTGCTTTAGGATGCCGGCATGAAGCGACGCGCTTTCGTCGGTGGCCTCCTGGTCAGTCCCTTGGGGGACGTGGCGTCAGCGGCCAATCCGACCCCCGTGCTGCAGGAAACGCCGATGTTCGCCGGGCAAGTGGAGGCCGGAACGTTGCCACCGGTCGCCAGACGTATTCCCGAGCAGCCGCTGGTGGTCACGACTTTCGCTGGCGGCGAGGGGCCCGGCCGGCAAGGCGGCCAACTCACCATGATGATGGTGCGCACGCGCGACACGATCATGATGACGGTCTACAGCTATGCCCGCCTGATCGGCTATGACGCGGCGTTCAACCTCAGACCGGACATACTGGAGAGCTGGGAGAACAAGGAAGACCGCGAATTCACCTTCAAGCTGCGAGCCGGCCACAAATGGTCGGATGGCCATCCGTTCACCACCGAAGACTTCCGCTTTTTCTGGGAAGACATCGCCAACAACAAGGAACTGTCGCCGTCCGGTCCTCCAGTCGAGCTTCTGGTCGACGACAAGCCGCCCAGGGTCGAGATCATCGACCAGCGCACCATCCGGTACAGCTGGGTCGCCCCCAATCCCTATTTTGTCGAAAGCCAGGCCCGTGGCGCGCCACTCTTCCTTTTTGCGCCTGCCCACTATCTGAAGACATTCCATCCGCGCTACCAAGCCACGGGCAGCGACGCTGCGGGAAGCTGGGTGCAGAGGTTCCAACGGGCCAACGTCATGCTCACCAACGACAACGTCGAGCTGCCCTCGCTCAATCCATGGGTCCTCACCACACCGCCGCCGGCGCAGCGCTACGTCTTCGTGCGCAACCCCTACTATCACCGCATCGACGAGAAGGGGCAGCAGTTGCCCTATGCCGATCGCGTCATCTTTGCCGTGACGTCTCCCGGCCTGATCGCGGCGAGGGCCGCCCTGGGCGACGCCGACTTGCAGCTGCGCTACCTTAAAATGCGCGATTACGCGTTCTTGCAGAACAGCGCCAAGAGCTCGGGCGTCAGCGTGCGGCTTTGGGAACTCGGCTCAGGTTCGCAACTCGCACTCTATCCCAACCTCAACGCCAACGACGCCGAGTGGCGCCGGCTGTTCCGCGACGTCCGCTTCCGCCGCGCGCTATCGATGGCTGTCGACCGCGACGAACTGAACCATGTCGTCTATCTCGGGCTCGCCACACCGTCGAACAATACCGTCATTCCGCGCTCGACGCTGTTCAAGCCGGAGTACGCGACCCGATGGGCGGGATACGATCCCACGGCGGCCGACAAGCTTCTCGACGAGATCGGCCTCACCCGACGCGACACGAACGGTATCCGCCTGCTGCCCGATGGCCGCGCCGCGCTGATCGTCGTCGAGAGCCAGAGCGAGATGACCGAGGATGCCGACACGTTGCAGCTGATCGCCGACAGCTGGAAGAAGATCGGCATCAAGTTGCTGGTCAAGCTGCAGACCCTGGAGAACTTCTGGCGGCGCACCGCGTCGGGCGAGGCTCTCATGATGGCCTATGGCGGCGTGTTCAACGCGGTGCCGACGCCCGACACCAGCCCGCGAGAGTTCGCGCCCGTCACCGGCAGCGGCCTGCAATGGCTCAAATGGGGCATATACGTCGAGTCGAAGGGCGTGCAGGGCGAGAAGTGCGACCTGCCGGAAGCTCGCGATCTCATCGACTACGTCAAGGAGTGGGAGCGCGCCCCTGACAGGGCCGGGCGAGCAGCGGCGTGGGGGAAGATCCTGCAGACCAATGCCGACCAGGTGTTCTCCATCGGCACCGTGAACAGCATCCGCCAGCCCATCGTGGTCGGGCCGAAAATCCGCAACGTGCCCAAGGAAGGTTTCTACGCCTGGGATCCCGGCGGCTTCATCGGGCTCTATCAGCCCGATACGTTCTGGGTCGCGCCCTAGCCGAAAAGAGGGCGCCTTGTTAACGTCGCACGATGCTGACGGATCTGTACGGCCTTCCCCTGACGACGGCATCGTCCGCCGCGCGTGACGCCTACGTCGAAGCCTCCGGTCTGGCGCTGACGTTCTATCCCGGGGCGCTTGCGGCCTATGACCGGGCCATCGCCGCCGATCCCGGTTTCGCCCTGGCCCATGCCGGCCGAGCGCTGGTTCTGCTGAGACAAGGCGACGTCGCCGAGGCGCGAGCGGCGTTGGCGACGGCCAAGGGCCTGGTCGCGGGTGCATCCGAGCGCGAGGCCAGCCACGTCGCCTTCTTCGAGCTCGTCTTCGCGGGCGAGACCGAGGCCGCGATCGCGGCCTTGCATGCCCATCTGGCGGCATGGCCGCGCGATGCGCTGGTGGTCGCTGCTGCGGCGAACCCCAACGGCCTGATCGGCGGTTCCGGCCGCATCGGCCAGAAGCGGCAAGTCGCGGTGCTGATGGACAGCCTCGCCCCACACTATGGCGACGATTTCTGGTTCGGCTCCTATCACGCCATGGCGCTTTCGGAGGACGGACAGTTCGCGCCGGCGCGCGCGATGATCGAACGCTCCATCGCCGCGAATCCGAACAACGCGCACGGCGCCCACGGCTTCGCCCACATCTGCTACGAGACCGGCGATCTCGAGGCGGGGCGCAGCTACCTCTCCGCGTGGCTCGCCACCTATCCGCGCGACGGCTTCTTCCATGGCCATCTCAGCTGGCATCTGTCGCTGTTCGAGATCCAGGCCGGCAATTGGGCGGAAGCGTCGCGGCTCTATCGCGACGCCATCGCGCTCGATCATCACAGCGGCGGGCCGCAGCAGAAGATCTCCGACGGCGCCGCCTTCCTGTGGCGGTCCGAGCTTGCGGGCCATCCGCGCGACGCCGCGGCGTGGCGCGCGCTGCACGACTTCGCCAGGACCGCGCTGCCGCGGCCCGGCAACGGGCTCTACGACCTGCACGTCATCCTGGCGCAAGCCGTGACCGGTGATGAGGCCGCGGACACGCGGGCCCGCCAGATCGAGGCGCTGGCGCGGGAGGGGCGGTACCTCTCGGGCTCGTATCTTCCCACACTGGCGCGCGGCTTTTCGGCGTTCGAGCGCGGGGACTATGCCGCCACGATCGATGCGCTTGCGCCGCTCGCTGGGGAGAACGAGCGCATCGGCGGCAGCCGCGCGCAGCACGACCTGATCGACTTCACCCTGCTCAGGGCCTACCTCGGCGCCGACCGGCTGGACGAAGCGCGGCAGCTGCTGGACGCGCGGCGGCCGGGTGCATCCGGCGTTCCCGTCGAGGGCGTTGCAGCGGCGCGCTGAGAGGCCGGCCGTTCAGGCGCTGTGTGACGTCGCGTGGCCGACCCTCTCGGCGCCGAGCGGGGCCAACGACGTGACGACGTCCTTGTAGCCGCTCATGCGCAGTTCGGCGGCCTTGGCGTGCGCCATCGGAAAGCCGACGCACTCATGGACCACTTGCTCGCTGCTCGTCGGGTCGGTCGCGCGGACGTGGAAAAGGATCGTCTCGCTATGATCTCTCATTGCTCCATTGTAGGCATGCGCGATCGGCGACGAAGTCTCATGGGGGACAATGAGGCAAGGAAACACAATTTGGCCACCGCGCGCCTTGACGGCGAGGGAGCGGCTGCCAAAGCTGTGACCTGATCACCCTGAGAGGAGTGTGTCGGTGCCGTCCCTGGTTCTCTCGTCCGACTCCCATGTCTTCGAACCGGCCGACCTGTGGCAGACCCGCATCGACGCCGCGTTCCGCGATCGCGCCCCCCGCATCGAGCGCATCGAGGGCGCCGACCAGATCGTGGTCGAGAGGGACCAGGTCCTCTCCGGCATCGGTCTTATCTCCAACGCCGGAGCGCGGTTCGAGGCCCCGGAGACCATCTCCGGTCAGGGCCGCATGGAAGACGTGCACACCGGCGGCTGGGATCCCGCCCAGCATCTCAAGGACATGGTGCTCGACGGCGTGGCGGGCGAGGTCCTTTATCCCTCGCAGGGGCTCTTCTACTACAGGCTGGCGGATTCGGCGCTGATGTCTGCCATCTTCCGTGCCTACAACGACTGGCTGGCCGAGTTCTGCCGCGCCGACCCTGCGCGGCTGAAGGGCATCGCCATGATCAACCTTGATGACGTCCAGGACGGGATCAAGGAGCTGGAGCGCGCCGCGCGGCTTGGCCTCGCCGGCGCGATGATCACCGAATATCCGCTGGAGGACCGGCGCTACGACCAGCCCGAGTACGAGCCGTTCTGGGCGGCCGCGGCGGCGCACGGCATGCCGGTCAGCCTGCATACGGCGACCAGGCGACAGGCCAAGATCCGCGGCTTCGGCACCAAGACGCTGCGCGATGCCAGCAGCCGCTCGACCAAGGCGTTCTATCCGGCGCTATCGATGTGCGACATGATCCTGTCCGGCGTCTTCGAGCGGCATCCGCGTCTCATGCTTGCCATCGTCGAGTTCGAGCTGTCGTGGGCGCCGCACGTGCTCTCTTCCATGGACTATACCTACCGCGAGCGCCATGAAGAGGCGATCTACCGCTTCAAGGACGGCATGGTCCCGAGCGACTTTTTCCGTCGCAACGTCGTGCTGAGCTTCCAGGAGGACGCCATCGGCATCCGCCTGCGCGACGTCATCGGCGTCGACAACATGATGTGGGGTTCCGACTATCCCCACAGCGAATCGACGTTCCCCCAGTCGCGCAAGATCCTGGCGGAGATTCTGGCCAGCGTGCCCGACGAGGAGCAGGCCAAGATCGTCGGCGGCAATACCGCGCGCGTCTACGGCTTCGACGTGGCCAGAATCTAGGGGGCGTTCCTCCCCAGCGAAGCTGGGGAGGTGGCGCCGTCATACGGCGACGGAGGGGTCATGAGCATCACCATTGGTGCTCATGACCCCTCCGCCCGCTGCGCGGGCACCTCCCCATCGCGGATTCCGCGATGGGGAGGAATCGCTTTTTCATCCTAGTACATCACGTCCCCGCCGTTGGGCGACAGGGTCGCGCCGACATAAAAGCCACCGTCCGGTCCGGCCAGCAGCAGGGCGGTCGCGGCGATCTCCTCCGGGCGGCCGAACCGGCCCACCGGCAGCGCATCGATGAAGGCCTGGCGGTCCTGTGGCGTCATGGTGGCGGTGAGGTCGGTGACGATCGGGCCGGGTGCGATGGCATTGACGCGGATGCCCTTCGGCGTCGCTTCCCACGCCAGGGCGCGCGTGAAGCCCATGATCGCGGCCTTGGCGGAGGAGTAAGGCGCCGAATTCACGGCGCCCTTCAAGCCGCGCTGCGAGGCGACGTTGATGATGCAGCCCTGCCGCCGCGCCACCATCGCCGGATAGACCGCCTGGGCCATGAAGAACATGCCTTTGACGTGCACGGCGAAGATCCGGTCGAACTCCTGTTCGGTATAGGCGTCGAAGGGCTTGCGGACGTTGATGCCGGCATTGTTGAACAGGATGTCGATCGGCCCGAGCTCGCGTGCCGCTTGGTCGGCGAAGGCCTTACCGGCCGAGACATCGGCGACGTCGACTGAGCGCTGCAGGGCGCGCCGGCCAAGTGCGCGGATCTCGCCGGCCGTCTCGTCGGCCTTGGCCCCGTCATTCAGGTGGCAGAAGGCGATGTCCGCGCCCTCGGCGGCGAAGGCGAGCGCCGTGGCGCGACCGATCCCGCGTGAACCGCCGGTGATCAAAGCGATTTTTCCTGCAAGCTTCATGCTGTTCTCCCGCTCCATTGGGGTCATCGCCGAGGTGAATCAGGGCTTCTTCGGTTCGGAAGGCAATCGATCGAGCGCGTATCTAAGCGATGAGTACAGCGTGTAGTAGGCTACGACCAAGCTCACGACCGGAATAAAGCTCAGCACGGCGAACAACCATCCGCTTCTGCCCGTCCTTGTTGCCAGCAGATAGTTTCCCCATGAAAACAGCGCGCCGATGATTGTTGTCGGGATGAGTTGAATGATCATCTCGGTCATGGGTCGCTCCCGGGTCAGTGGGTCTTTGCATAGCGAGTCGGCTTGTACGGGGGAAGATACGTCCGGTTGAATCAAGCCTTCGCTATGCGGATCGTGCTCTGGACGCTGGGCATTCGGGAGCGATTTAATACAGCCATCACGGAGGACAGCATGCTGGCCAACACCACCCGGGCTTTGACCGAAGCGCAACGCGAGCAGTGGGCCGTCGACGGCTACCTGCAGCTCGAAGGTGCGCTCAGCCCGGCGGAAGTGGATTTCTTCTCCGAGCAGATCGACCGTGTACGCATGCAGCCGGGCTTCGAGCCGGCACCGGGCAAGCTGCCGCGCGGCCACTATGCCTGGGTCGATCACGCCGATCCGGATCCGCAAGCCTTCATGGATCGGCGTGACCTGCTCACCTACCACCAGGCGTTCATCGATCTGATCGACCGGCCGCGCGTGTTCGACCTCATCCTCGACCTGATGGGCCCCTACATCCAGTTCTCGATGAGCCAGGCGATCGTGCGCGCCTCGACCGACACCTTTCCCGGCTACACCCACACAGACGGCGGCGAGGCCCAGCGCGCCATCCGCGTCAGCGAGACCAGCCGGCCGCTGGCGGTGAAGGTCATGTACCTGCTGACCGACGTCACCGAGCCCGACAGCGGCAACTTCACGGTGTTTCCCGGCAGCCACCTGCGGCCTTTCCCGGAACGGGCTGAGCGCATCCCCAACCCGCATATGCCGGGCGCCGTGCCGCTGCTCGGCAAGGCGGGCGACGCCTATGTGTTCCCGCACGCAATCTGGCACGGCCCGTCACCCAACCGCTCCGGCAAGGCGCGCAAGACGATCCTCTACAACTACTGCCAGATGTTCATGCGCGCCTACGATTTCGGCACGCCTTACGCCTCGCTGTTCGAGCGTTGCACGCCGCGCCAGCGCCGCTTGCTGGGCGACCTCGGCCACGACTTCCGGCCGGGCGACTTCTTCTATGCGCCGGAGGACCAGGCCACCCTGATGACCGGCACGGCCTGATCGCTCATGCTTCGTCCCGCCATCCGCGCCGCGGCAGCGTCAGCGCCATCGCCATGCCCGTGACATTGGCGCCGGCTGCAATCAGCACCGCCGTGCCGTAGGCGCGGGTGAGATCGAACAGGTAACCGGCCAGCACCGGCAGGCTGACGGCGGCCAGGCACCAGGCGATGTAGGTGCGGCCGGCGACGCGGCCGTAGTCGGCGGCCCGCCAGTAGATGCCGATGCCGCCCGCGGTCGAGCCGGAGACGAAGCCGTAGCCCAGGCCGATCATGCCCAGGCCCACGACCGCGGTAACGGGACTGGGCAGCAGGGTCAGCAGCAGCCCGCCGCACAGAGCCACGGCGTGCGCCGCACACATCACGTGCGGCACCGCCAGGCGATCGACCAGCCAGCCGCCGCTGATGCGCGCCAGCGCGATCGCGGCCGTGATGCCCGTCGTCGCCGTCACGGCCAGTGTGGCTGCGCCGCCGTAGGTCGCCACGATCTCGCGTGCCTGGCTCAGCACCATCAGGCCGGCTGAGGCGGCGAGGAAGAACGTCGCCGAGAGTTTCAGGAAAGTCGGGCCGAGCAGCGGCGGACCCTTTGTCGTCGCGGCCGCTGCCGCCGTCGCGACCAGCCGCGTCCCGCTATACCGTTCGAGCAGGGCCGCTGCGATCCCACCGGCCACCAGCACGGTCGCAAGGCCTCCCAGCGTCGTGCGCCAGCCGTAGGCTTCGTTGCAGGCATGGAAAAGGGGCGTCGCGATCATGGCGCCCATGGGATAGAGGCTCACCATGTAGCCGTTCACCAAACCCTGGCGGCGCCGCACCAGCATGTTCACGCCCTGCTGCAGCAGGATGAAGGCGACGCCGCCTCCGGTGCCGAACACCACGCCGTAGCCCAACAGCAATTGCGGCAGCCCATTCGCCGTCGCCGCGAGAGCGCTGCCGGCGGCGGCGACCAGCGCGCTCGCCAGAACCAGGACCGGCGCAGGCGCGACGCGATAGAGGAAGGCCGCCCCCACCGACCCCACCGTGAAGCCCGCCGTCGCCAGGCCGAACACCAGCGACAGGGCCGAGCGCGGGATGCCGAGCTCCTGCTCGATCGGCCGCAACAACACGCTGAAGGAATAGACCGAGCCCAGCGGCAGGTTCATCAGCGTCGCTGCCAGCAGCGCCGCCCACAGACGCTCGGTGCGGACAGGCAGGGCCGGCGTCGCAACAGACATCGTGCAAGCCTCGGCTGCGCCATCCGAGCGGTCAAGGCACTCGCCCTGCAGTGCGAGACCGGCATTGCTCGGTCGACATGGAGGCGCGGCCGACGCCTGCTAGGATGCCTCCAAACGGAGGAGATGCCCAAGCATGGTCAAGACGGTCCTGTACGCGGAGAAGCTCTACGACAACGACAAGGTCGAGCGCGAGGTGTTCGGGCCCGACGTGCGCGTAGTGTGGAAGAACGTCACCAACCTGTCGCAGCTCGAGGAGCGCGACTGCGCCGATGTCGACGGCCTGATGGTGCTGCGCCACGCCGTGACGGCCGAGCACTTCGCCAAGTTCCCCAAGCTCAGCTGCGTCGTGCGCATGGGCGTGGGCTACGACAAGATCGATCGCAAGGCGGCCGAAGTGCGCAAGGTCATGGTGTGCAACGTGCCGGACTACGGCACCACCGAGGTCGCCGACCACGCGCTGGCGCTCGCGCTCGCCCTGCGCCGCGGCATCGCGCTCCACCTCGAGGCGCAGCGCCGGCCGCAGCCCGCGCCATGGTCCTACGTGCGCGACCCGCTCTTGAAGCGCAACGGCGTGCAGACTTTCGGGATCGTCGGGCTGGGCCGCATCGGCACGGCGGCGGCGCTCAGGGCCAAGGCCTTCCAGTTTCGTGTCGTCGCCTACGATCCCTACATGCCGAACGGCACCGAGCTCGGCGTCGGTGTGGAGCGGGTGAACTCACTCGAGGCGCTGATGGAGCAGACCGACACGCTTTCCATCCACGCGCCGCTGACCTTGGAGACGCGCGGCATGATCTCGCGCGCCATGCTGGAGCGCATGCCCAAAGGCGCTATCGTGGTCAGCACCGCGCGCGGCCCGATCTGCGACGTCGATGCCCTGGCCGACCTGCTGAAGCGCGGCCATCTCGCCGGCGTCGGGCTCGACGTCCTGCCCGTCGAGCCGCCGGTCGAGCCCATCCCCGAGCTGCTGCGCGCCTACCGTGCGCGCGAGCCGTGGTGCGAGGGGCGGCTCATCATCACGCCGCACTCCGCCTTCTTCACGCCCGAGGCGTGGGAAGACATCCGCGTCAAGTCGGCGGAAACCATGCGCGCGGCGATGGTCGGCCCGCGGCCGCAGAACGTGATCACGCCGGAGATGTTCTGAGCCGCTAGACGGTCTGCAGGATCTTGTCCTTCGTGATGTCGGGCGCCAAAGCCTGGTGCCAATCGGCATCGCGCGGGAAGACGTTCTCGCCGGCCTTGATCGTGTAATAGCTGGTGTCGGTGCCGGCCGGCTGCCTGCCGGCCTCGACAGCCTTCACCGCTTCACGCAACAGCTTGCGCGCCTGGATGATCGCCTTGTCGGCCGGGCCAAGATGCTCGCGGCTGCGGTCGACGATGCGACCCATGCTTTCCTGCAGGGCGCGGTCCTGCTGGTTGATGCCGTCGATGCCGGTGTAGCTCTCGGTTCGCTGCACCTCGCGGTCGAGCCCGTAGTTGTTCGTGCGGTTCTGGAACGACCGGAAGGTCTTCGGATCGACATGCAAGGGGCCGTTGCCGAGCCCGCGTTCGAGCCGGTCTTCCGCGGTCAGCGGTCCATCGCTGGTGCTGTAGATCCAGTTGTAGACCATGCAGTTGTGGTCATCGATCGGCACCCAGATATGACCGGCATCGGTCGGCAAGCCGCTTTCCGAACGCGACGGCCGGATCTGATGGAACGGCATGATGAAGTGATAGGTCCGCACGTGGATGTCGGCGTCGCCGAGCGGCCGCACCCCGGCGTAGAGATAGCCGTAGTCGGTGATGTCGACCCGCAGGTTCGGCGCCTTGCCGCGCACGAACGGGTTCGACGGCTTCAGGCCGCCGCGGGTCGAGTTGTCGGTCAGCAACCGGTGCAGGATCGGCGCGTGCGAGGTGTCGATGCCGCCTTCCAGCGCCTGCAGGTAGTTGCATTCCTCGATGACCTTGGTGACGTGGCGCCGGCTCTCCGGCACCTGGGTCCAGGCAAATTTCGGCAAGGGCGGCACCTTGTCGGCCGGACCGAGATAGGCCCAGACAATGCCGCCGAGCTCGCAGGTCGGATAGGCGGTGACCCGCACCTTGTGCTTGAACTGCAGTTCCTCCGGCTCGTTCAATTGATCGACGCAGGCGCCGCTGACGTCGAACTTCCAGCCGTGATAGACGCAGCGCAGGCCGCATTCCTCGTTGCGTCCGAAATAAAGCGACACGCCGCGATGCGGACAATATTCCTCAACGAGGCCGATGCGCCCCGCCGTGTCGCGGAAAGCGACCAGCTCCTCGCCCAGCAACTTGACGCGCACCGGCGCACTGTCCGGTTCGGCGATCTCTCTCGACAGACAGGCCGGGAGCCAATAGCGGCGCATCGCATTGCCCATCGGCGTCCCGGGGCCGGTGCGGGTGATGAGTTCGTTGTCCTCCTTGGAAAGCATGCGGGTTCTCCTCGGGTTACCTCGACGGAATGCGGCACGCCTTGCGAGGATAGCTCATTCGACTGTTTCACGCATAGCACAACGCCCCTGGGAGTTTGCCGGCGAGCCGCAGGCATCGGTTCTGCCAAGAGTTTTCTGACGCGACCCTGGATTGGAGGGTGGGCGCCGTCTGCAGGGGGGATCTCCCTATGGTAAGATTACGACCGGTGGTTGCTTCCCGCGGAGAAGACGGATGAAGGCCCACATCGTCGGCGGCGGGTTTGGCGGACTGGCGGCGGCCGGTTATCTCATCCGGAACGCAGGCATGTCCGGCCAGGACATCACCGTCTACGAGGCCAGTGAGCGGATGGGCGGTGGCCTCTTTCTCACCGGCAGTGCGGCGGCCGGTTATAACCTGCCTGGTTCCGTCTTCGACGCGGAGTTCCGCTGCACTTTCGAACTCCTGGGCGCGATTCCTTCCATCAGTGATCCGGCGGTTTCGGTGAAGGATGAATTCTTAACCTTCAACCAGCGCCACCCGTTCCTCGACCTGGCGCGCCTTATCGATCGCAACGGCCGCATCGTGCACGGGCCGCGTTTTGGGCTGGGCTTGCGCGACGGATTGCAGCTTGTCCGGCTTGTGCTGACGCCTGAAGCGATGCTGGAAGGGCGGCGCATCGAGGAATTCTTTTCCCCGTCGTTCTTCTCGACAGAGTTCTGGCTGATCTATTCGACGATCATGGGCTCGCTGCCGCAACACAGCGCCACCGAGCTGCGGCGCTACCTCAATCGCACCCTGCAATTGTTCCCCGACCTCTCGGACATGGCGCACATCCTGCGCACGCCCATGAACCAATACGAGGCGTTCATCGAACCGCTGGTCGCCTGGCTGCGCTCGCGCGGCGTGACCTTGCAGGCCGACACCTTCGTTCGCGACGTTGGCTTCGTGCCCACGCCCGGCCGCCTGACCGTCAATCGGCTCGACTACGAATGCAACGGGACGGCTGCTTCGGTCACGGTTGAGCCGGACGACCTCGTGCTGCTGACCTTTGGATCGCAGGCCGCCGACATCTCGGTGGGATCGATGACCCAGCCGCCGCGGCTGCGGCGCGACGGGCGGTCGTGGGCGCTCTGGAAGCGTCTGGCCGAGGGACGTAAGGCTTTCGGCAATCCCGACGCCTTCTTCGGCGCGCGTCGCGTGCCCGACTCGCATTGGGTGAACTTCACGGTGACCACGACGGGCACGGAGTTCATCGACCAGATCTCCGCGCTGACCGGCAGCGAGACGGGTCGCGGCGGGCTGGTGAGCCTCATCGACTCGCCCTGGATGCTGTCGCTGTCGATCTTCCACCAACCCGAAGTCATCGGCCAGCCAACCGGGACGCACGTCTGGTGGGGCTACGGGCTCTATCCGGAACGCACCGGCGAGTTCGTGCAGAAGCGCATGGACGAATGCACGGGCGCGGAGATCCTGGAAGAGCTGCTGCGGCACCTGCGGTTCGAGCGGCAGCGGGACGCGATCCTGGCGTCATCGATCTGCATTCCCTGCGATATGCCCTACGTGAACAATATCTGGATGCCACGCCGGCACACCGACAGACCCCCGCCGGTCCCGGAGGGCTCGACCAATCTCGGTCTGATCGGCCAGTACGTCGAGGTTCCGCGCGATGTGGCGTTCACCATCGAGTATTCCGCTCGCACGGCCTGGGAAGCGATTCATGTGCTGCTCAAGCGCGGCCCCGCGCCGCCGCCGGTTTATCAGGCCCAGTACGATCTCAAGGCCCTCTTCGGCGCGCTGAAAGTGTTCGTGTGCCCGCGGGCAGCGCGCCCGTGAGCAGGAGAAGACCGCAATGAGATTGAAGCGCCTTGCAACCTGGCTGCTCGTGGCCGTCGTCGGTCTCTATGTGCTGGCCGTCGTGCTTTACGCCGTTCCCGTGATCGGCGGCGTGCTCGACGACACCATGGAGGTCAAGCCGAGCCGCGCCGACCCGTCGATTGTCGCGGACTACCGCAACGGTCTCACGCCCGAGCAGAAGGAAAGGTACTACCATCTCTCGCAAGGGTCGGAGATCCTGCCCTGGATCCTGTTGACGGCGGTCGACGTCGCCGACGCGGGGTCGACCAGGCCCTTCGTCGAGAACCTGGAGCGCTTTGGCCTGCTGCCCGACCCGGCTCGCCAGGATGGCCTGCCCGTGGGCCTCGTCGTGTCGTCCAATCCCTTCACCTTCGGCATGGATTTCGTCGGGATCACTTGCGCCGCCTGTCATGTCGGCGAGCTGCGCCACGGTGGCAAAGCCGTTCGGGTCGACGGCGCTCCCAACATGTTCAACATGCAGCTCTTCTACTCGCAGGCCGTCGATGCGCTGATGGCGACGACAGCCGACGGCGGCAAGCTGTGGCGGGCGCTGAAGCGCCTGGGACGACAGGACTACGAACGCTACGGTGTTGCCGCGCCGTTCGTCCGTCCGGCGACCCTCGTCTACTACGGTGCGAACGTGCTGCTCCACCGCGACAGGCTCGATGCGCGCCTCGAATTGATCGCCGTCATCCGCGCCGCCAAGGAGCAGCGCAATCCCGAGCATCCGACGTCGGGTTTCGGTCGCCTGGATGCGTTCGATGGCACGCGCAACTTCCTGTTCACGCGCCTGCGCAAGGCCGATGCCGGCGGAGGCTTCACGGTCAACAAGGCGAACATGGTGAAGCTCGACGCGGCGGTGAAGTTCCCGCCGCTCTGGTCGCGCAAGGCCTCGCCGCCGGAGCGAGTCGATGCCTACCGCGAGCAACCCGGGCGTTTCCCTTCCGTCTGGGGTTTTAAGGACTACGACTGGATCGAGTGGACCATCGACACCAACACCGTGATCGAGCGCAATTTCACCGAGACTCTCGGCGCCGGCGCCACCGTCGTGCTCGATCCGGCTCGGACCGATTCCCTGTTCGAGAGCTCCATCCCGATCAAGAACATGCACGACCTCGAATGGCTGGCTTACTACATCGACCCGCCGCGATGGCCCACCGAAGTCTTTGGTGAAATCAACCGCGATCTGGCGGCGGCCGGCGAAGGCATATTCCGCAGCCGCTGCGCCGGCTGCCACGAATATGGCAATGACCGACGCACCCCGAACGGCCTGATCAGGCTGCGCGGCCTGCGGCCGGAAGAGGTCGGTACGGACCCCGCGGTGGCGGTGAAGATCGCCTGTCCGGTGCCCGACGCCGGGGCGCTGCAGATCCCGCCCAGGTCCTATACGGCCGAAGATTCGGAACTTCTCAAGGACTGCGCCGGCGTCAAGGCCGGCGCACCCTTCACGGGCAATTCGTTTGCCCGGACGGTCCAGACGGCGGTCGACAGCATCAAGCAGAAGGCGTACGCGGCGGGTGGCATTGACGCCGTGCAGCGCCGCGCGATGGAGGATCTCGACCGACGCGGAAGCGTCACCTGGCGTGACACGCTGCTCGATACCCGGAAGCCCTACGGTCCCTACGCGGCGAGACCTCTGTACGGGATCTGGGCGGCGGCACCCTACCTGCACAACGGATCGATCCCGACTTTGTACGACCTGCTACTTCCGCCGGAGCAGCGGCCCAAGACGTTCGCGCTCGGCAGCCGCGACTATGACCCGGCGAAGCTCGGTTTCGCTGTCGTCACGGCCTGCGGCCAGCAGGATTGTGTCGTCGATACGTCAAGAGCCGGCGACGGAAACGGCGGCCACCTCTGGGGTACCGACCTCGGCGAACCCGATCGCCGGGCTCTCCTGGAATACCTGAAGACCTACTGAGCCGACGCTACCTTTGTACTCTTATGCTCCGCAGCATGGCGCGAAGATCTCGCGCGAGTCCTTTGCCGTTGGCCCGCTCGAACTGCTCCTGGGCCTGGCGCCACAGCGGCCGCGCACGCCGCAGCGTGTCGGCACCGCGCTCGGTGAGGCTTGCCACGCGGCTGCGGCGGTCGGCCGATGAGCGCGCGATCTTCACCAGCCTGGTCGTCACGAGCGGCTGCAGGTTCTTTCCCGTCGTCGTCCGGTCGAGGTCGAGCCTGCTTGCCAGGTCATTGATCGACAGGGCGCCGACCTCCCCGAGCAGCGCCAGCATCGAATACTGGGTGGCCCGCACGCCGCTGGGTGAGAGGACGGCGTCGTAGAAGTTCGAGACCCGGCGCGCGGCCCGGCGCAAGGACATGCAGTTGCAGTCTTCGACGGCCATCGCCTAACCTCGCCGCGCCGCGATCACCTGCAGGATCCCGACACGCCCTTCGGCGATGTTGCGCCCCAGGTTGGCGCCCATGACGCCCATATCGGGCCCCATGGCCACATGCAAACCCACCGGCTGCGCCGGCGGTGGCGCCTTCCGCCGCTCGGCGAACCAGTCGCGCGCGGCAGCCGTGCCGTCGGTCCAGTCGACGATATCGAACCCGGCGGCCTCGAGCTTGGCGCGCATCGCGTCCGGGGTCAGGAGAAAGCTGGTGGCCGGGTCGCGCGACCAGGGGACGGGAAAGTGCAGCAGCTCGCCGTTGCCGATCACCACGTCGTAGGCGGCAAGGCGGCCACCCTTGCGCAGCACGCGATGAATCTCGGCGTAGAGCCGGTCCCGGTCGGCGATGTTCATGGCGACATGCTGCGTCCAGGCGACGTCGAAGGCTTCATCTCCGCAGGGCAGTTCGAGCGCATTCGCGCATTCGTAGGAGACCTTGCTGGCGACGCCGGACCGCTCGGCGAGGTACTGCGCGGCGGCGACAAACGCCGGGCTGAGATCGACGCCGTGCACCTGGCAGCCATAGGTGGCGGCGAGGTAGCGCGATGGGCCGCCCAGGCCCGACCCGATGTCGAGCACCCGCGTGCCTGCGGTGATGCCGGCGGCCTTCGCCAGTTCCGCCGTGGCGGCGAGGCCGCGGGTGTGGAACTGGTCGAGCGGTGCCAGAGCCTCGCTGGAAAGCGGCCCTTCGGCCAGCCCAACCGATCGAAGCGCCGCGCCAATCCGCTCGACCAGGTCGTTCTCGCCGTAGTGCGAGATGATCTTGCGCTCGTGCATCATGCCGGACCTTACGATCTGTTGCCGCTGTCTGGCATATAAGAGCATATACGCCCAATCAAGCGATTGATGAGGCGGCGTCGCGGGCCAGACGCGCCGTGATGCGCGCTGGTCGCGGTCCATTGACAGACGTATGATGGGCCAAGCCTTCAGAAGACCGAAGCGGGGGAGACAACCATGGCCCAGGTGTCGATCAAGACGATCGCAGGTCCGCTGCTCGCGATGCTGTTGCTAGCCACCGCTGCATCGCCCTCGGTGGCGCAGATCAGCATACCCGTGCCGGGAACCGGCGGCGGTTCCATCCAGATCGGGCCGCAGCCCGACCAGCGCTATGGCGGTGCGGTCTCGATCCGGATCCTGGGCGCCGTCTATGGCCGCAATTGCGCCGGCCAGGCCAACACCAACTTCACCGACGATCTCGCCCGCCAGTGCCAGGGCCGCGACTACTGCGTCTACCGCATCGACATGCGCCAGCTCGGCGATCCCCGGCCGGGCTGCGCCAAGGACTATCAGGCGCGCTACATGTGCCGCGACGGCGGCAACGAGCGCTATGCCTCAGCCGGTGCCGAGGCCTCCGGCCAGTCGGTCGTGCTGGACTGCCGCGGTCAGTAGCGCTCGATCCAGCCCTGGCGCAGATAGCCTCGGCGAGCGAGGCGAATGGCTGCACGGCCCTGGAGGAACAACGCCGCGAGCGGAATGAATAGCGCTGCCGCAAGGTTGGTAAGCAGGGAGTCAAAAAGGCCGATGGCCGCGACGATCGCGAATACGGCCGCGCCGGCGATGAGCACGGTCACCACCACCATCGCCAGGGCTTCCCACAGGAAGCCGCTCAACAGCACGTATATCGGGCCGCCGATGGCGGCCAGCATGAAGGAGGAATGATCGAGGACGACAAGCTTGCCGGTCGATGCACGTTCGAAGCTGTAGGTCTCGATCACCATGGAAGCTGCGCCGGTTGGCCTCCGGTCGCGCAGAAGCGTGCCGGCATGGTACCCGATCTTGCCGGACCTGCCATCCGCCGACGGCGGCCGATAATTGCAGTCGACCGGTTGCAGCTTCCCGGGAAAGCAGACAGAGAAAGGCACGGGAGGACGTCATGAAAATCACCAAGGTCGAGACGTTTCTGGTGCGCTGGGGCGATGTCTCGCGGCCCATCGAGGCCGCCTCCGTCGCCGCGACAGCCGTCGTCGCCATCCATGCCGACGGAATGGTCGGCCTGGGCGAGGCCTCACCCATGCAGAACGGCATCGCCTCGCTTCAGGTCATCGCCCGCGACATGGCGCCGGCGTTGATCGGCGCCGACGTGCTTGATCATGCCGTCACGCTCGATCGCCTGCTGCACAAGCTGATCAAGCTCGGGCCCGACGGCATCGTGACCGGCGCGCTCGCGGCCATCGACATCGCCTTGTGGGACCTCAAAGGCAAGGCGTTCGGCCAGCCGATCTACAAGCTGCTGGGCGGCGCCTGGCGCATGCGTCTCCCGTTCTATGCCTCGATCGGCGGCAACGCCAACCGCGACGTCGATGGCGTGCTGAAGACGGTCGAGGCACGGTTCAAGGCCGAGCAGCCATCGGCGATCAAGATTCGCTGGGACGGCGCGCGTGGCGAGATCGATCGCGACATTGCGGGCGACATCGCCAAGGCGCGGGCGGTGCGCAAGCTGGTGGGCGATGGCTTCCCGTTGGCGTTCGACGCCAACAACCGCTACTCGGTCGGTGCCGCGATTCGCGTGGGTCGGGTGCTCGAGGAGCTGGGCTTCGTCTGGTTCGAGGAGCCGGTCGAATACTATCACCTGAAGGCGATGGGCGAGGTCGCGCAACGGCTCGACATCACGGTATCGGCCGGCGAGCAGTCCTACACGCTGCAGTCGGTGGCGGCGCTGATCGACAGCGGCGTGCGCATGGTCCAGCCCGACATCGTGAAGATGGGCGGCGTGACGGGGCTGATGCAATGCGCCGCGCTCTGCCATGCCCACGGCGTCGAGTTCGTGCCGCACCAGACGCAGCCCGCGATCGGCAATGCCGCCAACCTGCATGTGCTCTCGACCGTGATGGCCGCGACCAAGCCAGCCGAACTGGCCGACGGCTGGGCGCGCTGCGCCGACACCTTCGTCAATGCCCCCAAGCCCGATGGTGGATGCCTGGTCGTGCCGGACGGGCCAGGGCTTGGCCTCGTGGTCGACGAGGCGATGCTGGCGCGGCGGCGTCTCGACGTGACGGCCTAGGGGCCACTAGCCCAGCCGGTGCCGTTCTGTCGCCGGGATCATCGTCAGGTTGGCGAGGATCTTGTGTTGCTGATCCTCGCTTGCCGCGAGCTTGGGCTGCAGCGCGAGCATTGCCCTGGCGAGCCGCGTCTCGTCCCAGAACCACTTCTTGCGCGTCGCCGACGTGCCCGGATCGGGGAAGGCCGAAGCCGCCTCGAGGTAGTAGGCGCGGAGATCATCAATCGCTTCCTTGAGCGCCTGCGCCGCCGGCAGCGCGCCGTCGAGCGCCTTGGTCACGAGCGCGCCGGCAGACGGCATGTCGAGGCCCGAGACGCCGACCGTGGTGCGGCCTTGCATGGCGACGGCGCGATCGTACCAGGTCGCGAGGCGCTCGATCTCGGCCGCGAGCGAATCGACCTGGGCCGGCGCGAGGTTGATTGGGCAGGCCCAGCCGCTGAAGTCCGCCAGCTCCTCGATGTGCTCGGGATAGTCGGCGATCAGTGGGCTGTCGGTTCGGTCAAGCAGATCGAGCGCCGCCTTGGCAACGCGGCGCTGGAACGGCGCGTCGTCGGGAATGCCGAGCGGCCGGCCGAGCTCGAAGGTGACCCAGAGGGCACGCGGCGGCCGCACCACCTCGGTGTGCTCGCGCACCAGGCTGATGCCGGTGGTGGGAATGCCTTGCCGCTCCAGGAAGTGTCCCAGCGCGCCCACGGCGCGCGTGCAGGCGGGTCAAACCGGAACGAGCAGCGCCGCGTCGACCTTGTCGGCCTTCAGGAGGCCCGCGAGATGCTGCGCGTGCGGCTCGGCCGCCGCCGGCGGGAAGGCGCCCATGAAGGAGTAATGGACCGAGGCCATCGAGCCCATGCTGCCCTCGGCCACCAGCTCGCGCAGGCGGTCGATCGGGAAGACGACGTTCAGGTCCTGCTGGAAGCCGGTGCGGTCGAAGTTGACCGATATGTGGCTCATCACCAGCTCGTTGGCCGCCGTCTCGGCCGGGATGACACGATAGCTGCCGTCGCCCGGACGGAACGGCCGGTCGCCGCGCCTGTGCAGGCCGGCCGTCGAGATAATGGCGACACGCCGCTCGCTGAGCGGCCTGCCGGCCAGCGCCGGCGTGTCGTCGTAGGTCGGGCATTCGAGGCGGCGCAGGTGCTTGGCCTCCACCTCGGGCAGATCGTCGAGACGCTTCACCATGGCGGGTCCTATGTGAACTTCCGGTAGGTTTCCTTGACGGCGAGGATGGCGTGGTCGGCGCAGCCATTCTCGCGGTGGACGTTGGCCGCGGCGTAGTCGGCCGAGGTCATCATGTCGATGAAGGCGGCGCGCGACGGGTAGCGCACGAGCGCGACATAGTCCCAACGATGCCGGTCGGGCTCGCCCAGCGCCACCGCTTCGGCATTGCCGGTCCAGATGATGGTGCCGCCGCGCGCCTTGATCAGCTTGATGGTAAGCGCGCTGTAACGCAGGTAGGCGTCCCAACCGCTGCCGTTGCCGTCCAGCGACCGCTCGCGAAAGCGCATCAGGTTCAGCATGGTGACCGGCCCGTCGTCGGGCAGGGTCTTCAGGGCGACCTCGTTGAGCTGGTCGATCACCGCCGGCCCTCCAGCAGGTCGAGCGCCGGCTTGGCCGCGGCCTCCAGGAGCTTTCGCCGCGCGCCCGTGCGCCCTCGAGTGCGCGCCAGCACGCGAATGCCCAGCAGCACGCCCAGCAGGTGGCCGGAGACCTCCTCGGCATCGATGCCGCGCGGCACCTGGCCGGCCTTGCGGGCCGCCTCGATGTTGCGCCGGAAGAAGGCGCGGATCTCGTCGAGATAGCCGCCCACGACCTTGCCGATCTCGGCATCGTGCGGCGCCACGTCGAGCGCGGAGTTCACCAGCAGGCAGCCCTTGCGGTCGGGGTCCTTCAGCGAACGCTCGATGATCTCGGCGATGAAGGCGGCGATCGCCTGCCGCGGCTGGTGGTTCGCCTCCATGCGGGCGATGCGGTCGCGCATCGACCGCTCGGCGTAGCGCTCGAGCGAGCGCGAGAACAGGGCGCGTTTGTCGCCGTAGGCGTTGTAGAGGCTGGCGCCGCCGATCCCCATGGCCTCACCGAGCTCGCGTATCGACGTCGCCTCGTAGCCGCGCAGCCAGAAGCAATCGATGGCGGCGTCGAGCGCGCGATTTTCGTCGAAGGCTTTCAGCCGGGCCATGCCCGGCATCAAAGGCCGATTTTGGAGCGATTGCTACAAAATTCTACATTTAGGAACCGATCCTGAGGTAGTCCCGCTTGCCCAGCGGAACGCCGTTGTGGCGCAGGATGTCGTAGGCCGTTGCGACATGGAAATAGAAATTCGGCAGCGCGAACGTCGCCAGGTACGCGCGTGCCGTGAGCGGCGTCGACCCGTTGCCGGTGGGGAAGCCGATGGTCCGTTGATCGGCTCCGGCGAAGTCCGCTTCAGTGAAGCCGGAGAGGAAGGTGACCGTGCCGCGAATCCGTTGGTGCATGTCCTCGAAAGTCTTGTCGTTGTCGGCCGCTTCGGCAGGCTCCAATCCAAGAAGCCGTGCCGTGGCGCGCTGCGCGGTGCCGCAGGCGGCGCGCACCTGGCCGGTGAACGGAAACATGTCCGGATACAGCCGGGCGGAGATCAACGCCGCGGCATCAATTTTCTGGTCATTGGCGTGTCGCTCGGCGATGCCGACGATGTCGTCGAGAATCCGAAGGTGTCTCGCGAAGACCGGCGTCGAATAGCTGAAGAGATCGTTCGTCATCGTCGTGCCCTTTCCACATCACTGGGCGTTCAGGATGCCGCTGCCGGCAGTCGCACGGGCCTGGTGCGGTTCTGGTAGACTGCAAGGTGCGTATTGGCGAGGGAGAGGAGCGGCGTGCCGACGCCGTGGCGGCGTGCCCGCGCCAGCAGGTCGCCGACGATCTGGTCGGCCTCGATGGGCGCTCCCGCTGCCATGTCGCGAAACATCGAGGACGCGAAGCCCGATCCGCGTGCCGTGATCATGCCCTTCGCCGTCTTGACGAAGGGCTCGCGCGGGGTGAAGCCCGCCGCCGTCGCCACGGCAATGCATTCGGCGAGAAAAGCCAGAGCGAACTCGGGACCGCCCGGGGCCGCCTCGATCTCGCCAACGGTGCCGCGCATCAGGCAGGTCACGCCGCCGACCGTCGCCAGCAGCACCCACTTTTCCCACATGCGCAGCAGGATGGTGTCCGAGGCCTGCGCCTTGAAGCCGGCATGCTGAAGCTGGGCATCGAGCGCGCGGACGCGCTGCGACATCGTCCCGTCGCGCTCACCGTACGCCAGTTCCTGCATGTCCCCGAGCTGGACGATGCGTCCCTCCGCATCGAGCATGGTGGCGACGACGCACACGCCGCCGAGAACCGGGCGCTCGCCGAAGCGGTCGACCAGGGCCTCCAGGTGCCGCATGCCGTTGAGGAACGGCACGATCATCGTCTCCGGTCCGACGGCGGGGGCGAGATCGTTGAGAGCCTCCTCGAGCGCGAAGGCCTTGACCGCGAGAAGCACCGTATCGAAGGGCTGCTTCAGGGCGGCAGCGGTAGTGACCTTCGGCTTCAAGGCCAGGTCGCCGTGCGGGCTCTTGATCTGAAGGCCAGATCGCCTGATCTGGTCTGCCCGCCCGGCTCGCACCAGGAATGTGACGTCCCGGCCAGCCTCAGCGAGCCGCGCCCCGAAATAACCACCCGTGGCGCCTGCACCCACGACCAGAATGCGCATCGTCGTCTCCGAGAGATTAGGAGTATATCCCCCTAAAGTAGGCGTTCGCTCGACGGCGCGGGAGGAGGAGCTTGGTCTATTCGATCAAAGTGATCTTGCACTATGGCGAGAAAGATTTGCTTGAGCGGTCGGACGCTGCGATGCCGGCTCTCACTCACGGGTCAGGTGATTGACGAGCGACCGGATGGCGGGTGCGGCCAGCAAGACAATGGGCAGCATCGTCAGCCAGGAGATCACCCAGGAGATCATCCAGTGCCCGATGAATCTCGCCACGCTCGACTCTGGATAACTCGCGATCCCGGCCGCGACCAGACAGGTCAGGCCCGACTGAATGACCCCGAACACGAAATGACCATGATGGCGAGGAATGCGAAGGTTCACGGCGCTATCCTGCAAGGCAAGGGATGTGCCATCGCTAGATGTCGACGGCTGCTGAAATCCATTGAGGGGAAGAGATGCCCAGGACACTTTCCGGCAAATGCTTCTGCGGCGCGATTCACTACGCCGTCGAGGATGCGTTTCGCTACGCCATGAATTGCCACTGCTCGAACTGCCGGCGGACGACCGGCTCGGCCTTCAAGCCGTTCGCCGGCATCGAGCACGACAAGCTCGTCGTCACCCGAGGCGCCGAAGCCGTGCTGGTCTACGGCGAGGAGACCAAGAACGACACCCACTGCGGCCGGTGCGGTTCGCTGCTCTATTCCGTTGTCCGTGACGGCGCCTATGTCCATGTCGCCATGGGCACGCTCGTCGACGCGCCATCGATCCGGCCCAACCGCCACATCTTCGTCGGCTCCAAGGCGCCGTGGTTCACCATCACGGACGACCTGCCACAACACGAGGAGTTTCCGAGCTGAGCCGTACAACTCGAAGTCGTGCTGTCAATGCTGGCATGGAGCGGAATCGTGCGGCAGGACAAGACTTTTGTCGATGCACTGAATTGTTGCGTTGCGCATCGCATGGCAAGTCCTTCGTCATGAACGAATCGCGCTCAAAGCCGGCTCTCTATACGGTGCGCAAAAATTGCGCGTGCAGGCAACTCATCCGAGTGACGCCGGCGCAACGCCTTCATTGACGTCGCCCCGCAAAATGGGTGAGGTGTAGCCAACGAGGAGTGCGAGATGCGCCTTTATGTACTGTCGGTTGCAGTCGCTGTCTGCCTTCCGCTGCACGCCTTTGGCCAGTCGGCGCCGGCGGATTGCACAACAGGTCCAGTTACCAAGAGCTTCGGCGGCTCGAAATGGCTGGTCAGCAGCTGTTCCGACGGCCGCACGGTGATCCTCATGGCCATGAACGATAGCCCGGCCTTTCCCTGTTTCATCGTCATTGCCCCGACGCCTGAAGGCTACAAGGTCGACGGCCGCGGCAAAGGCGATCGCCAGGCGACGGAAGCCGCCATGACCGAGCTTGGCGCGCTGTCGGTGCCGGATATCCAGGCCATGATCGCCGAGACGAAGCGGCAGCAGAAGTCACAGTGACGGACGCCCGGCCAATACGAAAGTAATTAAAAAAGACGTGAGTTATTGACAACTCAGATTATGGCCTGTACAGTGGTGGCTCGCCTTCACTTCAGGGGAGCCACCCGTGTTCAACTTTCGCCCCAATCTGCGTGGACCTGGCTTCAACTTGCAGGCGCCTGAGGAGGAAGAGGCGCCTGGTTTTCACCTCAATGCCGACGGCTCGACCGGCCAGGCGCCGGCGCCAGCTCCGCAGGCCATCGGCAATCCATTCGACATCTCCGGAGCACAGCCCTTGGCGGCTTGGCCACCGCCGTACCTGGCGTTCGCCGGACAGCTCGATGGATCTCTCTCCCCGGGTGCTGGCACGGGCGAGCGGCCAGCTCCCGGGCCTCAGGTGAGCAACCTGCTCTTCGATCCTTCGACGCCGCGCGCAATGATGCCGGTCAGCTGCAAGTCGACGGGCGACGAGTTCAGCTGCACGAGCCCGGGCGGCACCTCTTTCGGTCCGTTGCCGGCACCGAAGGGATTTCCGAGCAACATCGCGTCGGATAATGGCAGCTATCACGAGTACCACTACGAGTCCGACCCCTTCTACAATCCAAAGGAAGTGATGCGTCAGGCAATCGAGAGGCCGACGTTTGGACCCAGCGATCTGAACAGCCCCGCGACGCCTGAGGGGACGGCGAACGAGGCGACGCCGCAGCCTTATTATTCGATTGCGGAAGCCATGAAGGCGGCCTCTGGCCTGCACGGGCTGCCACTGGGACCGGTCAAGTCCTACGTCTCGCGCGACCAGCACGGCAATACGGTCGTGGTCAATGTGACCGAGCCTGGTCACGTTCTTTTCCCGGGTTACGTCGTTCACTCTATCGTCAGGTCAGACGACGGCTCGTACAGGCTTGTCACCGAAGGGGAGGGCCTTGGCATGCTGCAGTCGCAGCAGGCGCCGGAGAAGCTGCGGGACTTCATCAACAGGCAGACGTGGCAGGAGTACCAGAAACAAATCCTCGATGGGGCGAAGCCGCGCTAGAGCGGCAACAGCGTCGACTCGGTGTCAGACGTACTGCACCTGCACGATCTCGATCTCCTCCTCGCCGGCCGGGGTGCGCATCTTCACGACGTCACCCTCGAAGGCGCGCGTCAAGGCGCGGGCGATAGGCGAGATCCAGCTGACATGGCCCTTGGTCAGGTCGACCTCGTCGACGCCGACGATCTTCACCGTGCGTTCCTCGCCCTTCTCGTTGGCGCAGGTGACGGTGGCGCCGAAGAAGACCTGCTTGGTGGGCGGGCGCTTGGCCGGATCGACGACCTCCGACCGCTCCAGGCGCTTCGAGAGGAAGCGGATGCGCCGGTCGATCTCGCGCAGCCGCTTCTTGCCGTAGAGGTAGTCGCCGTTCTCCGAGCGATCGCCATTGGCGGCGGCCCACGACACCACCTGCACCACCTCCGGCCGCTCCTTGCGCATGAGGTTCATCAGCTCCTCGCGCAGCCGCTCGAAGCCCTGCGGGGTCATGTAATTCTTGGCGCCGGCCGGCAGACCCGCGATCTCGTCGGGCAGGTCGTCCTCGTCGTCGCCGTCGCTTTCCTTGGTGAAGGCCTTGCTCATTTCGGCTCCTGTTTGACGCCTTGGCGTCACCCCGAGCGTAGTCGAGGGGCCTTTCCTGAAACAGGTCCCTCCGCTTCGGTCGGGACGACGGTCTGAGTCATGTTAATAGCTCCTATGGAAAACCGTCGCCTGCAGCGCGCCTCCGGCGAAAGCCGTGTCGCCTTCGACCTGCGGGACGGCCGGACGCGGCTTGGCGACCTCTATCAACGCGATCCCTGCCGGGTTTTGTTCCCTGAGCCCGAGCCCGGGGAACCACCCTTGGCGGTCATGCTGACTACCTCGGGCGGGGTGACGGACGGCGATTCCCTCAAAATGGGCATCGAGATCGGCCCGGGAGCGTCAGCCGTAGCAACCACCCAGGCCGCGGAGAAGATCTATCGCGCCGCCAAGGGCGGAACCCATTGCGCCATCGACGTCGAGGTGCGTGTGGGCGAAGGCGCCGTCCTCGACTGGTTGCCGCAGGAGACCATCGTCTTCGAGGGCGCGCGGCTGAAGCGCCGCACCGTGGCCGAGGTCGAGCCGGGCGGAACGTTGCTGGCCTGCGAGATGGTGGTGCTGGGCCGCGCCGCATCTGGCGAGACCTTCACCAAAGGCCTGCTGCTCGATTCATGGTCGGTGCGGCGAACGGGCCGGATTGTCTGGACCGACACGCTGCGCGTCGAAGGCCAGACGCCGACCGGCGCTGGCTTCGGCAGCGCCAACGCGCTCGCCACCGTGATTGGCGTGTGGGACGAGCCGCAGCCGCTGTTCGAGAAGGCGCGCAGGCTGCTCGACGCCGCGACGGACGTCCGCGCCGGCGTGACCTTAGTCAATGGCGTGATGGTGGCTCGTATCCTGGGCGAGGCGACGATGGTGCGTCAGGCTGCCATCGGCTTTCTCACCGAATTTCGCGGCCGTCGCCTGCCGCGAGTCTGGCATGTTTGATGCAGCCTCTTATAGTCGAGCCGAGTTCGGGGGGAACGACCGATGAATCTGACGCCGCGTGAGAAGGACAAGCTGTTGGTCGCCATGGCGGCCAACGTCGCCCGCCGCCGCCTCGAGCGCGGCGTGAAGCTCAACCATCCCGAGGCGATCGCGCTGATCACCGATTTCGTCGTCGAGGGCGCGCGCGATGGCCGTTCGGTGGCGGATCTCATGCAGGCCGGCGCTCATGTACTGCGCCGCGAGCAGGTGATGGAAGGCGTGGCCGACATCATCGAGGAAATCCAGGTCGAGGCGACCTTCCCCGACGGCACCAAGCTCGTCACCGTCCACGCGCCGATCCGCTGAGGCAACCATGATCCCAGGTGAAATCCAGGCCGCCGAGGGCGAGCTCGAGCTGAACAAGGGTCGCAACCCCATCACCATCGAGGTCGCCAACACCGGCGACCGGCCGATCCAGGTCGGCAGCCACTATCATTTCTTCGAGACCAACGACGCGCTGAAGTTCGATCGCAAGCGCGCCAAGGGGATGCGGCTCGACATCGCCGCCGGCACCGCCGTGCGCTTCGAGCCCGGCCAGTCGCGCACCGTGCGGCTGACGCCCTACATGGGCAGCCGCGAGAGTTACGGCTTCCAGGGCAAGGTCTCGGGCAAGATGGGGCCGGTCGCCAAGGTCGGGCCGTCGAACGAAGGGCCGACGCGCATCAGCCGCTCGGCCTATGTCCACATGTTCGGGCCGACGACGGGCGACAAGGTGCGTCTGGCCGACACCGACCTCTTCATCGAGGTCGAGAAGGACCACACGATCTACGGCGAGGAGGTGAAGTTCGGTGGCGGCAAGGTGATCCGCGACGGCATGGGCCAGAGCCAGCGTACGCGGGCGCAGGGCGCCGTCGACACCGTGATCACCAACGCGCTGATCGTCGATCACTGGGGCATCGTGAAGGCCGATATCGGCCTGAAGGACGGCCGTATCGTCGGCATCGGCAAGGCGGGCAATCCCGATGTCCAGGCCAAGGTCGATATCGTGATCGGCCCCGGCACCGAGGCGATTGCGGGCGAGGGCAAGATCGTCACCGCGGGCGGCATCGACTGTCACATCCATTTCATCTGCCCGCAGCAGATCGACGACGCGCTTTACAGCGGCGTCACGACCATGATGGGCGGCGGCACCGGCCCGGCGCACGGCACCTTCGCCACGACGATCACGCCCGGCCCCTGGCATATCGGCCGCATGCTGCAGGCGGCCGAAGGCCTGCCGATGAATCTCGGCTTCTTCGGCAAGGGCAACACCAGCAAGCCCGCCGGCATCAAGGAGCAGGTCGAGGCCGGCGCCTGCGGGCTCAAGCTGCACGAGGACTGGGGCACGACGCCCGCCGCCATCGACAACTGCCTCTCGGTCGCCGACCGCATGGACGTGCAGGTGGCGATCCACACCGACACGCTGAACGAGTCAGGTTTCGTCGAGACGACGCGCGCCGCCTTCAAGGGCCGCGCCATCGCCACCTTCCACACCGAAGGCGCCGGCGGCGGGCACGCGCCCGACATCATTCGCCTCTGCGGCGAGAAGAATGTGATGCCGTCGTCGACCAATCCGACGATGCCCTACACGGTGAACACCGTAGACGAGCATCTCGACATGCTGATGGTCTGCCACCATCTCGACCAGGCGATCCCGGAGGACGTGGCTTTCGCTGAAAGCCGCATCCGCAAGGAGACCATCGCTGCCGAGGACATCCTGCACGACATGGGCGCGTTCTCGATGATGTCGTCCGACAGCCAGGCGATGGGCCGCGTCGGCGAGGTCGTGATCCGCACCTGGCAGACCGCCGACAAGATGAAGAAGCAGCGCGGCCGGCTGAAGGAAGAGAGCGGCGACAACGACAATGTGCGCGTGAAGCGCTACGTCGCCAAGTACACCATCAATCCCGCCATCACCCACGGCATATCGCGCCATGTCGGCTCGATCGAGGTTGGCAAGCGCGCCGATCTGGTGATCTGGTCGCCCGCCTTTTTCGGCGCCAAGCCCGACTGCGTGCTGATCGGCGGCACGATCGTGGCCGCGCCCATGGGCGATCCCAACGCCTCGATCCCGACGCCTCAGCCGGTGCACTATCGGCCGATGTTTGGCGCCTTCGGCAAGAGCCTTGTCGCAAGTCCGGCACTGTTCGTGTCCCAGGCCGCCATCACCAAGGGCGTCGCCAAGAAGTGGGGGCTGACGCGGCCGGTGCTCCCGGTGAAGGGCACGCGCAAGATCGGCAAGAAGGACATGGTCCACAACGCGCTCTGCCCCAAGATCGAGGTCGATCCCGAAACCTACGAGGTCCGGGCCGACGGCGAGCTCCTGACCTGCGAACCGGCGCAGGTGCTACCGATGGCGCAACGGTATTTCCTGTTTTGACCATGACTCATTGCTGGGAGCGCGCCACTCCGTGGCGCATCTCATTCCTCCCCAAGCGAAGCTTGGGAAGGTGTCGCCGTCTTACGGCGACGGAGGGGTCATGGACATCAGTACGGTTGCTCATGACCCCTCCGTCCGATGCGCGGACACCTCCCCAAGCTTTCGCTTGGGGAGGGGAAAAAATGCGCCACGGAGTGGCGCGCTCCCAGCAATGAAGCGCGCCACCGACATCGTGCGCGCGGGCCATTGGCCGACCGGCGAGCGCGCCGACACCGTGACCCTGCTTTTCGACGACCGCTATCGCCGCCGGCTGCGCATGCTGGGCGATGGCGGCCTCGACTTCCTGCTCGATCTGGTCGAGCCCATCGTCCTGCGCACCGGAGACGGGCTGAAACTGGAGGAGGGCGGTTTCGTCGAGGTTTTGGCGGCTGAAGAGGACTTGGTCGAGGTGAAGGGCCGCGACGCCGCCGCCTTCGCGCGCATCGCCTGGCACCTCGGCAATCGCCACCTGCCCGCACAGATCGGCACCGACCGCATCCTGATCCGCGACGACCACGTGATCGTCGACATGCTGAAGGGCCTGGGCGCCGAGGTGCGCAAGGTCAAGGCGCCGTTCGATCCCGAAGGCGGCGCCTACGGCCAGCACAATCACGACCTCGGGCATCGCCACGGCCCCTTGCACGAGGATCGCCATGGTTAGCCTCTCATTGCTGGGAGCGCGCCACTCCGTGGCGCATCTTTCTCGATGACAAAGCCCATGAGCGCCACGGAGTGGCGCGCTCCCAGCAATGAGGCCTCGCTCTATCGTCTGCTTGCCTGGCTGTCGCCGGCCTATCCGATCGGTGCCTTCAGCTACAGCCACGGCGTGGAGACCGCCGTTGAGGAAGGCCTGATCACGGACCGCGCGACGCTCGCGACATGGCTGCAGAGCGTCCTGCTGCAAGGCACCGGCGTCGTCGACGGCGCGCTGTTCGCCGCCGCCTGGCGCGCCGCTGATGCAGAGGACTGGCCTTCCTTCGACACCATCGCTGAGCGCGCCGCTGCCTGGCGCGGCACATCGGAGATGGCGCTGGAATCGCGCCAGCAGGGCGGCTCGTTCCTGTCGATGACCCGCACCGCCTGGCCGCATCCCACGCTCGATGCCGCCCACGAGCGCCTGTCGGGCGAGCTGTCACTCGCCGTCGCCGTGGCGCTGGCGGCCGCAGCGCACGGCATCCCGCTCGACCGCGCCCTCGAGGGCTTCCTGCACGCCTTTACCGCCAACTTGATCTCGGCCGCGGTGCGCTCGGTGCCGCTCGGCCAGAGCGACGGCCAGATCGCGCTGGCGGCCCTGGAGCCCGCGGTCCGGCAGGCGACCGAGGCTGCGCTCTCCGTGACCTCACTCGACGACGTCGGCACGGCGACGCCACTTCTCGATTGGTGTTCGCTCCGGCACGAGACCCAGTACACCCGCCTGTTCCGCTCATGACGATACTGTTCGCTTTGCTGCTGTTCATCGCGGTCGGGGCGGTCGCCGTCATCCACGCCTTGTGGGGTCTGGGCTACAACTGGCCGGAGGCGAGCGAGGAGGCGCTGGCGAAAAGCGTCGTCGGCGACGGGCGCCGGCGCATGCCGCCCGCCTGGCAGTGCTACGCCGTCGCGGCTCTGCTGGCGGCGGTGGCGATCTGGCCGTTCGTCCTGTTGGGTCGCGACGAGGAGCCGTGGGTCCAGTCGGTGACCTACGTCATCGCCGGCGTGTTCGTGGCGCGCTGCGTCGCGGGCTACACCCCGACCTGGCGCATGCATTTTCGCGACGAACCGTTTGCCACGCGCAACAAGCGGTACTATTCGCCTTATTGCCTGCTGATGGGCATTGGTTATCTCGCCCTGCTCGCCGGGGAGATGGAGCGTCAATGAGTCTGCGTGGTCCGCTGAGGGTAGGGGTCGGCGGCCCGGTCGGGTCGGGCAAGACCGCGCTGGTCGAACGCCTGTGCAAGAAGATGCGTGGCGAGTACGACATCGCCGTCGTCACCAATGACATCTACACCAAGGAAGACGCCGAGTTCCTGACCCGCGCCGGGGCGCTGGCGCCCGAGCGCATCGTCGGCGTTGAGACTGGCGGCTGCCCGCATACCGCGATCCGCGAGGACGCCTCGATCAACCTCGCCGCCGTTTCCGACATCGTGCGCAAATGGCCCAAGCTCGAGATCGTGTTCGTCGAATCGGGGGGCGACAATCTTGCCGCCACTTTCTCGCCCGAGCTGGCCGATCTCACGATCTACGTGATCGACGTGGCGGCTGGCGAGAAGATCCCGCGCAAGGGCGGGCCCGGCATCACGCGGTCCGATCTCCTGGTGATCAACAAGATCGATCTCGCGCCGCTGGTCGGCGCCAATCTCGAGGTCATGGACCGCGACGCGCGCAAGATGCGCGGCGTACGGCCGTTCCTGTTCTCCAACCTCAAGGAGAACAAGGGCGTCGACGAGATCGCTGCGTTCATCGTGCGGCAGGGTGGCCTACCCCTACGCAGAGGGCCGTCGCGGCCCGGAACGTGAATGGGAATGTGAAGAGGGGAGTACTGAGATGCGTGGAACGATCTGCCTGACCGCCGTGCTGCTTGCGGCAGCGAGCCCGGCGCTCGCCCATCCCGGCCACGAAGCCTCGGGCTTCCTGCATCCGCTCACCGGCATCGATCATCTGCTGGCGATGGTCGGCGTCGGCGTGTGGGCGGCCCTGCTGGCCGGCCGCAAGCCCGCCATGGCGGCTCTCCTGCCCGCCGCTTTCCTCGCCATGATGGCGATCGGGGCAGCTGCCGGTTTTGCGGGCATAAAACTGCCTCTTGTTGAGGCCACGATCCTAGCCTCGGTGTTCGTGATCGGCGGTCTGCTCATGGGGGCCGTGCGTCTGTCGGCGAGCTGGGCCTCGGCTGTTGTCGGTCTTTTTGCAGCCTTCCATGGCTATGCGCATGCGCTGGAGGCGCCCGATACGGCGGCCGGTTCCTACATCTTGGGGTTCCTTGCGGCGACGGCACTGTTGCAGGGCGTCGGGCTCGGTCTCGGCTGGAGCCTGCGCCGTCTGGTCGGCGATCTCGGCCTGCGCGCCTTCGGTGGCGTCATGCTGGCGGCCGGCGCGGTTGTGCTGATCACCAACTAAAACTTATCCCGGCCCATACTGGGAGTTTTGGCACGCCTTTCGCAATCCTTCGATCTGGCGGGGGTATTCCGTCGAAAAAAAGGAGAGCGGGATGAAATTGGGTTCAATCGTGAAGACGGGCCTGGTCGCGGCCGGCCTGCTGGCCGGGGCGGCGGGCAGCGCCTTCGCCCAGGGGGCGCCGATCAAGGTCGGCATTCTGCATTCACTGTCGGGCACGATGGCGATCAGTGAGACGACCTTGAAGGACGTCATGCTGATGTTGATCGAGGAGCAGAACAAGAAGGGCGGCGTGCTTGGCCGCAAGCTCGAGGCCGTGGTCGTCGATCCGGCGTCGAACTGGCCGCTGTTCGCCGAGAAGGCGCGCGAGCTGCTGCAGAAGGACAAGGTCGCCGCCGTGTTCGGCTGCTGGACCTCGGTCAGCCGCAAGTCGGTGCTGCCGGTATTCGAGGAGCTGAACGGCATCCTGTTCTACCCCGTCCAGTACGAGGGCGAGGAGAGCTCGCGCAACGTGTTCTACACCGGCGCCGCGCCGAACCAGCAGGCGATCCCGGCCGTCGACTACCTGATGAACAACGAGAAGGTGCAGCGCTGGGTGCTCGCCGGCACCGACTACGTCTATCCGCGCACGACCAACAAGATCCTCGAGGCGTACCTCAAGCAGAAGGGCGTCAAGCAGGAAGACATCATGATCAACTACACGCCGTTCGGTCACTCCGACTGGCAGTCGATCGTGGCGGAGATCAAGAAGTTCGGCTCGGCCGGCAAGAAGACCGCCGTCGTCTCGACCATCAACGGCGACGCCAACGTGCCGTTCTACAAGGAGCTGGGCAACGCCGGTATCAAGGCCAAGGACATCCCGGTGGTGGCGTTCTCGGTCGGTGAGGAAGAGCTCGCCGGCATCGACACCAAGCCGTTGCTCGGCCATCTCGCTGCCTGGAACTACTTCCAGTCGGTGATGAACCCGACCAACGAGGCGTTCATCAAGACCTGGCAGACCTTCACCAAGAATCCGAAGCGCGTGACCAACGATCCGATGGAAGCGCACGTGATCGGCTTCGCGATGTGGATCGAGGCGGTCAAGAAGGCCGGCACGACCGATCCCGACAAGGTGATCGACGCCATGATCGGCATCACGGTGCCGAACCTGTCGGGTGGCTACTCGGCGATGATGCCGAACCACCACATCACCAAGCCCGTCCTGATCGGCGAGATCCAGGGCAACGGCCAGTTCGACACGGTGTGGCAGACGCCGGGTCTGGTGGTCGCGGAAGAGTGGTCGCCCTACCTGCCGGACTCCAAGGACCTCATCGCCGATTGGCGCAAGCCGATGAACTGCGGAAACTTCAACGTCGTCACCGGCAAGTGCGGTGGCAAGGGCAAGTAGTCCCGTCTTCACTAAACTCACAGGGGCGGGGCGACTTTCGAGTCGCCCCGTTCTCATCTCCGGGTTATTCGTAAAAGTCATGTTTCTCTTGCGCCTGCTAGCGGGGGTGTCGTCGGCGCTGGCCACGGTGTTGATCGCCGGGATGGCCCTGGCTGCCGATCTTCCGGCCCTCGTGACGAACCTCACCACCGGCAGCTTCGGCGATCGCGAGACGGCGATCGGCGCGCTGGCCGCCTCCGGCGAGGCGCGCGCCGCGCCGATCCTCGATGCCCTGGGCGCCGGGAACCTCTTTGTGCGCAAGGCCGACAATGTCGTGGTGATCGGCAAGCCCGACGGCAACCAGCTGGCGCTTGAGGACGCCGTCACCGGCAAGCCCGCCGGCACGGGAACCGAAGCCGAGCTCGATCGCGTGCGCGTCAACAATCGCCTGCGCGGCGTCCTCGAGGCAGCGGTGGGCTCACTCACGCTGATGAGCCCCGACGCCAGGGTCCGCCGCGGAGCGGCCGATTCGCTCTTCAAGCGCCCCGACGCGGCGGCGCTCACCGCGCTCGATGCCGCCATCGCCGGCGAGAAGGATGCCGGCATCAAGGCCGCGTTCCAGCAGGCGCGCGCCGCCGTGGTGCTGGCCTCCGACGCGCCCAAGCCGGAGAAGCTCGCGGCCCTGGAGGTCGTGAAGGAGCGCGGCAATCGCGACGCGCTCTCCGTGCTGCAGGCCGCGATCAACAGCGCCTCCGATCCCGACGTGAAGGCCGCGGCCACCGCCGCCGCTGACTCGGTGCGCCAATCGCTCGCCGCCTGGGAGGCCGCGCAGAATGTCTGGTACGGCATCTCGCTGGGCTCGGTGTTGCTATTGGCGGCGATCGGATTGGCCATCACCTTCGGCACCATGGGCGTGATCAACATGGCGCATGGCGAGATGGTGATGCTGGGTGCCTATACGACCTTCGTCGTGCAGGAGGTGATCCGCACCTCGGCGCCGCATCTGTTCGATGCCTCGCTGCTGATCGCGGTGCCGCTTGCCTTCCTGGTCTCGGGCATCGTCGGTATCGCCATCGAGCGCGGCATCATCCGCTTCCTCTATGGCCGGCCGCTCGACACCCTGCTCGCGACCTGGGGCCTGTCGCTGGTGCTGCAGCAGGCGGTGCGCTCGATCTTCGGCCCGTCCAACCGCGAGGTTGGCGCGCCGTCCTTCATGTCGGGCGCCTTCCAGGTCGGGCAGATCACCGTCACCTACGGGCGGCTGTGGATCGTGGTGTTCTCCCTGGTGGTGTTCGTCGCCCTGATGCTGCTGCTGCGCAAAACGCCGCTCGGCCTCTACATGCGATCGGTCACCCAGAACCGGCCGATGGCCTCGGCGATGGGCATCCGCACGCCACGGGTCGATGCGCTGACCTTCGGTCTGGGGTCGGGCATTGCCGGCCTCGCCGGCGTGGCGCTGAGCCAGATCGACAATGTCAGTCCCAACCTGGGCCAAGGCTACATCATCGATTCCTTCATGGTGGTGGTGTTCGGCGGTGTCGGCAATCTGTTCGGCACGCTGGTCGGCGCCTTGTCGCTCGGCATCGTCAACAAGTTCCTCGAACCCTATGCCGGCGCCGTGCTGGGCAAGATCTTCGTGCTGGTCTTCATCATCCTGTTCATCCAGCGCCGGCCGCGCGGCCTGTTCGCGCTCAAGGGCAGGTCGGTGGAATGATCACGCGTTTCCTTTGGCAGGGCATGAGCAACACGCTCCGCCTCTTCGTGCTGCTCGTGCTCGCGATCGGCATCGTCCTGCCGCTGCTCAACCAGCTCACGCCGCCCGGCAGCCCGCTCCACGTGCCGGCCTGGGTGCTGCAGCTGATCGGCAAGTACCTCTGCTATGCCTCGCTCGCGCTGGCGGTCGACCTCGTCTGGGGCTACTGCGGCATCCTCACGCTCGGCCACGCCGCCTTCTTCGCGTTGGGCGGCTACTGCATGGGCATGTACCTGATGCGCCAGATCGGCAGCCGCGGCCAGTACGGCAACCCGATCCTGCCCGACTTCATGGTGTTCCTGAACTACAAGGAGCTGCCCTGGTTCTGGCACGGCTTCGATCAGTTCTGGTTCGCTGCCATCATGATCGTGGTGGTGCCAAGCGTGCTGGCGCTGGCGCTGGGTTGGTTCGCCTTCCGCAGCCGCGTCACCGGCGTCTATCTTTCGATCATCACCCAGGCGATGACCTTCGCTCTGCTGCTGGCCTTCTTCAGGAACGACATGGGGCTTGGCGGCAACAACGGCATGACCGACTTCAAGGACATACTGGGCTTCTCGGTACAGGCGGACGGCACCCGTGCCGCGCTGTGCTTTGCCTCGGCGCTGGCGCTTGCGATCTTCCTGGTCATCTCGGGCGCCGTCGTCGGCTCGCGCTTCGGCAAGGCGCTGACCGCGGTGCGCGACGCCGAGAGCCGCATGCGCTTCCTAGGTTACCGGGTCGAGGGCTACAAGCTCTTCGTCTTCGTGCTGTCGGCCGCCATGGCGGGTATCGCGGGCGCGCTCTACGTGCCGCAGGTCGGCATCATCAATCCCAGCGAGTTCTCGCCCGGCAACTCGATCGAGGCGGTGCTGTGGGTCGCCGTCGGTGGGCGCGGCACCCTGATCGGCCCGATCATTGGCGCCTTCGCGGTAAATTTCGGCAAGACCTACCTGACGGGCGCCATGCCCGAGGTCTGGCTGTTCGCGCTGGGCGCGCTGTTCATCGCCGTCACGCTGTTGCTGCCGCGCGGCATCGTCGGCCTGTGGTCACAGTTCCGCAGCCGCGGCGTCGCCAGCAGAACCAAAGTGCCGGCATGAGCATGACCGAGCACAGGAGCACCTCGGCGCTGCTCTATCTCAGCGGCGTCACCGTCTCGTTCGACGGCTTCAAGGCGTTGAACAATCTCTCGCTGCTGGTCGAGCCGGGTGAGATGCGCGCCATCATCGGTCCCAATGGCGCCGGCAAGACCACCATGATGGATGTCGTCACCGGCAAGACGCGGCCCGACGAGGGCGAGGTCGTGTTCGACGGCAAGGCCGACCTCACCAAGCTCGACGAGGCCGACATCGCCACGCTCGGCATCGGCCGCAAGTTCCAGAAGCCCACCGTGTTCGAGAACCACACGGTGCGGGACAATCTCCTGCTGGCGCTGGCCGGCCTCAGGAGCTGGTACAAGCTGCTGCTGGCCGCGCCGACCAAGGCGGAGAACGATCGCCTGGCCGAGATCCTGGCGATCATTCGCATGGAGCCGCAGCAGCACATGCTGGCGGCGCGGCTCAGCCACGGCCAGAAGCAGTGGCTCGAGATCGGCATGCTGCTCGCCCAGGACCCCAAGCTGCTGCTGGTCGACGAGCCGGTTGCCGGCATGACCGACGTCGAGACCGAGACCACCGCCCAGGTGCTGCGCGAGATCAACAAGACGCACTCCGTCGTGGTCGTCGAGCACGACATGAGCTTCGTGCGCGCGCTTGGCGTCAAGGTGACGGTGCTGCACGAGGGCTCGATGCTGGCCGAGGGCACGCTCGACCAGGTGAGCGCCGATCCGCGCGTCGTCGAAGTCTATCTCGGGCGTTGACCATGCTGTCGGTCCAGAACGTCGATCTCTACTACGGCGCCGCGCAGGCGCTGCGCTCGGTGTCGCTCAGCGCCTCGATCGGCCGCGTCACCTGCCTGCTCGGCCGCAACGGCGTCGGCAAGACCAGCCTGTTGCGCGCGATCTGTGGCCTGCAGCCGATTGCATCCGGCTCGATCGCGCTCGATGGCCATGACGTCTCCCGTCTGCCACCCTACGAGCGAGCGCGGCGCGGCGTGGCGCTGGTGCCGCAGGGCCGCGAGATCTTCCCGCTGCTGACGGTGAAGGAGAATCTCGAGACCGGCTTCGCGCCGGTCAAACGCGACGACAAGAAGGTGCCGGACGAGGTGTTCGAGCTCTTCCCCGTGTTGCAGTCGATGTTGCGCCGGCGCGGCGGCGACCTGTCGGGCGGCCAGCAGCAGCAGCTCGCCATCGGCCGTGCCCTCACCATGCGGCCCAAGCTTTTGGTGCTCGACGAGCCGACCGAGGGCATCCAGCCGTCGGTGATCAAGGATATCGGCCGCGCCATCGTCTTCCTGCGCCAGCGCGGCGACATGGCGATCCTGCTGGTCGAGCAGTATCTCGACTTCGCCCACGAGCTCGCCGACGACTTCGCGGTGATGGACCGTGGCGAGATCGTGATGACCGGAACCCGCGAGACCTTCGATACCGAGGCCGTCCGCCGTCACATGACGGTCTAGGTCAGAACCACGACGCCTTGTCGACCTCGTTGCGCAGCGGACGGCCGGCGGCGAAGGCCCGGCAGTTGTCCGCCATGATCTCGAACCGACGCTCGTCGAGGTAGGGCCCGTGTCCGGCCATGTGCGGCGTCAGCAGCACGTTGGGCATGGTCCAAAGCGGGTGCTCGGCCGGCAGCGGCTCCTGCTCGTAGACGTCGAGGGCGGCGCCCGCGATCTCTCCCGCCTGCAGCGCAGCGACCAGGTCATCGAGCTTCGTCGTCATGCCGCGGCCGATGTTGATGAAGAACGCCGTCGGCTTCATCCGCTGGAAGTGGGCGCGGTTGAAGAAGCCTTCTGTCGCGGGCGTATGGGGCACCGTCAGGATCACGAAATCGGCGCGCGGCAGCAGCTCGTCCAGCGCCTGCGGCGGATACAGTTCGCTCACGCCCTCCGGCGCCTTCGTGCGGCGGGCATCGGTTGCCAGCACGGTGACGCCGAACGCCGCCAGCAGGCGCGCCGCCTCGGCGCCGATGCCGCCGACGCCGACGACCAGCGCCGTGGCTTCGGGCAAGTGCACGACGTCGCCGTGCTCCAAGGGACTCTTCTTCCACTCGCGGCGCAGCTGCTGCGGAATGTACATGTGCAGGCCGCGGGCGAAGGCCAGTACGAAGGCGAGGATATGGGCGCCGATGTGGTCGTTGAAGATCTCGCGGAAGTTGGTCACGCGGACGGTATGGCGGACCAACTCGGGATAGTAGTAGCCGGCTGCCGGTGCGGCCTGAGGCGCCTGCAGCCAGCGCAGATGGCGCGCCTTGGGCAGCAGGTCCTTGCCCAGCCAGCCGAAGGCAGCTTCCGCATCGACGATCTCGCGGGCGGCGGTGTCGGCATCCTCGGCAACGACCACGCGGACCTCCGGCACTGTCTCGGCCAGGCGCTTGGCCCAACCCCGCGTCGTGTCGGTCTGCGGCGGCAGCATGACGAACTTGAAGGAGTTTGTGGCGACCACGGCGATTCCCCTAGCTGGCGGTCTGGGCGCCGCGCACCAGCTTGCCCGGCCGTTCGCCGGTCAGCTCATCATTGTGCACCGTCTCGACGCCGGCGTTGAAGGTATGCCGATAGCCTGACGCGCGCTGGATCAGGCGCCGGCCGCCCGCCGGCAGATCGTAGACCACTTCGGGCCGCTTCAGCGTCAGCGCGTCGAAGTCGATGACGTTGATGTCGGCCTTGTGGCCCGGCGCCAGCAGGCCGCGATCGCGGAGCCCGTAGGCCTCGGCCGTGCCGCGCGTCTGCTTGGCGACCAGGAACTCGAGCTCGAGCTTGGGCCCGCGCGTGCGGTCGCGGCCCCACAAGGTCAGCAACGAGGTCGGCGAGGAGGCATCGCAGATCACACCGACATGCGCGCCGCCGTCGGCAACACCCAGCACGGTGGCGGAGTCGGTGATCATCTCGTGCACCACATCGAGGCTGCCATAGGCGTAGTTCTCGAACGGCAGCATCAGAAGCCCTTTGCCCCCGCGCGCTAAAAGCTCCTCGAGCGCGACGGCCTGCGGTGTGCGCCCGCTGCGCTTGGCGATCGCCGCCACCGAGTTCCTGGCGTCGGGCTCGTAGTCGGGCTTGTCGCCAACCGGGAACATCTTGTGGAACGAGTCGGCCATGAAGGCGCGCGGACCGCCCTCCGCCGGCTCGACGAGCCGGCGGCGCAGATCGGCGTCTGCCACCAGCCGCGCATGGCGCTCGGCCGGCGACAGCTTGCGCATCTCGAGCCACGCCGGATGGGCGGCGAAGGGATGCGCCGTGGTTTCCAGCCCCATGATGACGCCGATCGGTCGCGAGCCAACCTGAGCGTTGGCCATGCGGCCGGCCTTGCGCACGCCGTGGACCTGATCGAGCGTCTCGCGCCACAGCTTGGGCTGCGCATCGACCTGCACCAGCAGGCAGGAGAGCGGGCGCCCGGCCAGCGCCGATGCCGCTTCCAGCGCCTCGAACTCGCCGGGACCGAAGTCGGAATTGACCTGCAGCACGCCGCGGCCCGCGCGCTTCATGCCCTGGGCGATGCCCAGAAGCTCGGCCTCGCGGGCGCTGAGCGATGGCGTGAAGCGGCCGTCCTTGGCCTTGTGCTTGGTGGTGCGCGAGGTCGTGAAGCCCATGGCGCCGGCCCGCAGCGCCTCCTCGGTGAGTCGCGCCATCTCCTCGATCTCGCGCTCGGTCGGCACCTCGGCATGATCGGCGCCACGGTCGCCCATGACGTAGAAACGGAGCGCGCCGTGAGGCAGCTGGGCTGCGACGTCGACGGCGCGTCCCATCGCGGCGAGTGCCGCGAGATAGTCGGGGAAGGATTCCCAGTCGAACTTCACGCCCTCGTTCAGCACCGTGCCGGGAATGTCCTCGACGCCTTCCATCAGGTTGATCAGGTAGGGCGACTTGCCCGGCCGCACCGGTGCGAAGCCCACACCGCAATTGCCGAACACCGTCGTCGTGACGCCATGCCACGAGGAGGGCGTGACGTAGGGGTCCCAGGTCGCCTGGCCGTCATAGTGCGTGTGGATATCGACGAACCCCGGCGTCACCATCAGGCCCGCGGCATCGATCTCGCGCTTGCCCTTGCCGAGCCTGGGGCCAACGGCGGCGATCCGGCCGTCCTGCACGGCGACATCGGCGACGCGACGGGGAGAGGCGGTGCCGTCGAACACGGTGCCGTTTCGGATGACGAGGTCAAACATGCCGGCAGGATATGCCGTGGCCCGTCCGCCGGTCTATGTTCACCACCGACCGTAGCCATCCCGTCCGGGGGACCGACCTTTGCAGAAACCGCTTCTCTTCCAGCCCTTGAAACTGCGCGGCGTCACCGCGCCCAACCGCGCCGTCGTGTCGCCCATGGTGCAGTACCGCGCCACCGACGGGCAGGTGAACGACTACCATCTGGTCCATCTCGGCAAGTTTGCGTTGGGCAAGTTCGGCATCGTCTTCACCGAGAACTGCGCCGTCGAGCCGCGCGGCCGCGTCACCCAGGGCGACCTCGGCATGTGGGACGACGGACAGATCGAGGGCCACCGGCGGCTGGTGCGGTTCCTCAAGCAGGAAGGCGCGCTCGCCGGCACGCAGATCACCCACTCGGGCCGCAAGGGTTCGACGCCGCGCTCGTTCGACAAGCCGGGGCAACTCGGACCCGAGGGCGCCGGTTGGCAGAAATGGCAGGTCGTCGGCCCGTCGGAACTGGCGGCGGCCGACGGCTGGATGATCCCGCGGCAGCTTGTCGATGCCGACATCGACGACCTGGTCAGGAAATTCGGCGAGGCCGCCAAACGCGCCGACGCGGCGGGCTACGACGTGATCGAGATCCACGGCGCGCACGGCTATCTGCTGGCGCAGTTCCTGTCACCGATCAGCAACAAGCGCAACGACCAGTATGGCGGCGATCGCGCCGGCCGCATGCGCTTCCCGTTGGCCGCGGCCAGGGCGGTGCGCGAGAACTGGCCGCAGCACAAGCCGATGTTCATCCGCGTCTCGGCGGTCGATGGCGCCGGCGGCTGGGAGGTCGAGGACACGGTGGTGTTCGCCAAGGCGCTGAAGGAGCTGGGAGTCGACGTGATCGACGTGTCCTCGGGCGGCCTCACCGGTCTTTCGACGGCGCTGCCGGTCAAGCGCACGCTCGGCTTCCAGGTGCCGTTCTCCGCCGCGGTGAAGCGCGAGGCCGGGATCACCACCATGGCGGTCGGCCTCATCCTCGACGGGCCGCAGGCCGAGGCGATCCTGCAGGCGGGCGATGCCGACCTGATCGCGATCGGCCGCCAGGCGCTCTACGACCCGTTCTGGGCCCTGCATGCGGCGCAGGAGCTGGGCTGCGACAGTGACTTCGAGCTGTGGAACCCGGAATACGGCTGGTGGCTCGACAAGCGCAAGAACAACCTCGCCGGCTTGAAGAAGTAAGACAGACACGGGAAACGCAAAGATGACTGGCATCTTGGCCGGCCTTCGCATCGTCGAAGGCTCGGCGTTCATTGCCGCGCCGTTGGGCGGCATGACCCTGGCGCAATTGGGCGCGGACGTGATCCGCTTCGACGACATCAAAGGCGGGCTAGACAATGACCGCTGGCCGATCACCAAGGACGGCCGCTCGATCTATTGGGCCGGCCTCAACAAGGGCAAGCGCTCGATCGCCGTCGACCTGCGCAATCCGAAGGGCCGCGAGCTCCTGACGGCATTGATCACGGCGCCGGGAGAGGGCGCGGGCATCTTCACCACCAACATGCCGGCGCGCGGCTGGCTCGCCTACGAAGAGCTCGCCAAGAAGCGCCCCGACCTGATCGCCCTCAACATCGTCGGCGCGCGCGACGGCAGTGCCCATGTCGACTACACGGTGAACGCCATCACCGGCTTTCCCATGGTGACTGGCCCGGTCGGCCATGACGGGCCGGTCAACGCCGTGGCGCCTCCGTGGGACCTCGCCACGGCCTATGCCGGCGCGCTGGCGATCGTCGCGGCCGAGCGTCATCGGCGGGTGACGGGGCAGGGGCAGCGGATCGTGCTGCCTTTGCAGGACATGGCGTTGGCCGCCACCTCGGCGCTGGGCTACATCGGCGAAGCCGCGGTCAACGACGTCGACCGGCCGCGCTTCGGCAACGAGATCTTCGGCACCTTCGGTCGAGACTTCAAAACCAGGGACGGCCGCTTCGTCATGATTTGCATCTTCTCCGACCGCCATGTCGATGCCCTGGCCGCGGCCGGCGGCTTCGGCGAGGCCTTCCGGAAGATCGAGGCAACCAAGGGCGTCGACCTCAAGACCGACGCCGGCCGCTGGACCGCGCGGGCGGAGCTATGCGCCGTCATCGAGCCGTGGGTGGCGGGCCTGACGGCAGCCGAAGCCGGCGCGGCCCTAAAGAAGGCCGGTGCGCTCTGGGCACCGTATCAGACTTTCCGCGAGCTCGCGGCCGACAAGGCCAATGTCCTGGACAACCCGATGTTCACCATCCTCGACCAGCCGGGCATCGGCCGCTACCCGGTGGCCGCCACGCCCTTCCAGTTCGGTGCCTTCAAGCGCGAGGCGCCGCGTGTTGCGCCCACACTTGGCCAGCATACGGATGAGGTCCTGTCGGGTATTCTGGGGCTCTCCGATCGCGAGATCGGCAAGCTCCATGACGACAAGGTAGTTGGTGGCCCAAGATAGGATCCTCATCGCCGGCGGCGGCATCGGCGGCCTCGCCGCGGCGCTCGCCCTGGCGCAGAAGGGCATCGCCTCGCTGGTGCTGGAGAAGGCCGCGCAACTTGGCGAGATCGGCGCCGGCATCCAGCTCGGCCCCAACGCCTTCCATTGCTTCGATCAGCTGGGCGTCGGCGAGGCGGCGCGCGGCATGGCGGTCTACATCGACAAGCTGCGCCTGATGGACGCCATGGCCGACGGCGAGATCACCCACATCGATCTCGATGACGCCTTCCGCAAGCGCTTCGGCAATCCCTACGCCGTCGTCCATCGCGGCGACCTGCATGGCGTGATGCTGAAAGGCTGCCGCGATCACGAGCTGATCGAGCTGCGCACCAGCGCCGATGTTACGGGTTACGACCAGGACGACGCGGGCGTTGTGGCGAACTTGGCGGGTGGCGAGAGCGTCCGCGGCGCCGCGCTGATCGGCGCCGATGGCCTGTGGTCCAATGTGCGCCGTCAGGTCACGGCCGATGGCCTGCCGCGTGTGTCGGGCCACACGACCTATCGCTCGGTGATCGCGACCGAGCGGATGCCGGAAGATCTGCGCTGGAATGCCGCTACCCTGTGGGCCGGACCCAAGTGCCACATCGTCCATTACCCCTTATCGGGCTGGAAGGTGTTCAATCTCGTCGTCACCTACCACAACGACGCGCCGGAGCCCGTGGCCGGCAAGCCGGTGTCGGTCGAGGAGGTGCGCCGCGGCTTCGCCCATGTGTGCGCTCGGGCGCAGAGCATCATCAGCCACGGCAAGGACTGGCGCCTCTGGGTGCTGTGCGATCGCGAGCCGACCGATCGATGGGTCGATGGCCGCGTCGCGCTGCTGGGCGATGCGGCCCATCCCATGCTGCAATACATGGCGCAGGGCGCCTGCATGGCGATGGAGGACGCCGTGTGCCTGGCCGATTCGCTGGCGCGGACGGACACGCTGGAAAGCGGCCTGTTGAGCTACCGCGATCGCCGCGTCCTGCGCGCCACCCGGCTGCAATTGATGTCCCGCGCCATGGGCGACCACGTCTATCACCCGGACGGACCGCACGCTCAGCTGCGCAACGCCATCATGAGCGCCAAGAGTCAGGCCCAATGGCTCGACACACTGGAATGGCTCTACGGTGGCAACGGCCTCGACTGAACAAGCATCCTTCATGAAGAACGGGCATAATGCCTCGGATGCCCACCGCGCCTCGTCCCGTCGCTGTTGAACTGAACGCCGTACTGGTCGCCTTGATCGACGATGACCCGCAGGTGCTGACCCTTGAGGATGGCAGCCTGCTGCCATCCGGTCCCTTCGAGACCGACCATCCGACCCTGCAGGCCGGCGTGCGCGCCTGGGTCGAGCGCCAGACCCACCATCCGCTGGGTTATGTCGAGCAGCTCTACACCTTCGCCGACCGCTATCGTGAATCGACGATGGGCTATCGCATCGTCTCGATCTCCTACCTGGGGCTGACGCGCGAGCGCGCCGCCGCGGGACAGCACGAGCCCGGCTGGCAAAGCTTCTATCGCTATTTCCCGTGGGAGGACTGGCGCGAAGGCCAGCCGAAGGTTTTGGCCGGCGCGGTCCTGCCTCGATTGAAGGGCTGGGTCGAGCAGGCGTCGGACGCCGCCAAGCGCGACCGCCGGCAGCGCGTCGACGGCAACTTCGACCTCTCCGCCTGGAACGAAGAGCTGATGCTGCAGCGCTACGAGCTGCTCTACGAAGCAGGCCTGGTTCCCGAAGCCGGGAGGCCGCGCAAGCCCATTGCCGATCCGGTGCCGGGTGAGCCCATGCGCTACGACCATCGCCGCATCCTCGCCACCGGCATCGCCCGCCTCAGGGCCAAGATCAAATACCGCCCGGTCGTGTTCGAGCTGATGCCGCCCGACTTCACGCTGGGCCAGCTGCAGCGCGCCGTCGAAGCGCTGGCGGGCCGGCCCTTGCACAAGCAGAACTTCCGCCGCCAGGTTGAGCAGCAGGGCCTGGTCGAGGAGACCGGCGCCATGACGGCCGGCACCGGCGGCCGGCCCGCCAAGCTCTACCGGTTCCGCCGCGAGATCATGCTCGAGCGCGCCGTCGCGGGATCGAAGCTGCCGCTCGCGCGGTCGTAGCGCTTCCACTCTTTCCCAGCACTACGCGAAATACTCATAAAGAGCACCCTTGACTCGCTTTATACTCATACTTAGCATTTATATACTCAAAATGAGCATATAGGTGTCCCATGCCCGCAATCACACCAGCCACCGGACTCTATGAAAAGGTGAAGTCGGTGATCCTGCCGGCCGAATGGTCGGAGTTCGCGCCCGACGTCGATGCCATCCATCGGCTGAAGCGCGAGAAGAACGCCGTCATCCTCGCCCACAACTACCAGACGCCGGAGATCTTCCATGGCGTGGCCGACATCGTCGGCGACAGCCTGGCGCTGGCGCGCGAGGCCATGAAGGTCGATGCCGAGGTGATCGTGCTGGCGGGCGTCCACTTCATGGCCGAGACCGCCAAGCTCCTCAATCCGGCCAAGCGCGTGCTGATCCCTGACCTCCGCGCCGGCTGCTCGCTCGCCGAATCGATCACGGCGGAGGATGTGCGCCTGCTGCGCCGGCGCTGGCCTGGTGTGCCGGTGGTGACCTACGTCAACACCTCGGCGGCTGTGAAGGCCGAGAGCGACATCTGCTGCACCTCGGGCAATGCGCGCAAGATCGTCGAAAGCCTCGGCGTGCCCAAGGTGATCATGCTGCCCGACGAATACCTGGCACAGAACATCGCCAAGGAAACCAACGTCGAGATCATTACCTGGGCGGGACACTGCGAGGTGCACGAGCGCTTCTCACCTGCGGACGTGCGCCAGCTGCGCGCCGGCCATCCCGGCATCGTCGTGCTGGCCCACCCCGAATGCCCGCCCGAAGTGGTGGCCGAGGCCGACTTCGCCGGTTCCACCGCGGCGATGGCCGATTACGTGACGCGGGAGAAGCCCGGCCGGGTCGTGCTGATGACCGAGTGCTCGATGAGCGACAACATTGCCGCTCTCAATCCCGGCATCGAGTTCGTGCGGCCCTGCAATCTCTGTCCGCACATGAAGCGCATCACCCTGGCCAAGATCCGCCAGGCGCTGGAGACCATGCGGCACGAGGTGACGATCGACCCTTCCGTGGCCGCCGCGGCCCGCCGCGCCGTCGAGCGCATGCTCGCGGTTCGCTGAGGGAGACGATCATGCAGACCATGCGTTCCGACCCCGCCGGCTGTCCCGTCATCATCGGTGGCGGCCTTGCCGGCCTGATGACGGCGCTGCGGCTGGCGCCGCAACCCGTGATCCTGGTGGCCAAGGTGCCGCTCAGCGAAGGCGCCGCCTCGGCTTGGGCCCAGGGCGGCATCGCCGCCGCCGTGGGCGAGGACGACCGGCCGTCGCTGCACGCCGCCGACACCCTGGCGGCCGGCGACGGCCTGACCGATCCTGCCGTGGCCAGCCGCATTGCTGCGGCGGCGCCGGCCGCCATCATCGAGCTCGAGCGCCACGGCGTCGTGTTCGATCGCGATCCGGCCGGCCGTCTGGCGCTCGGCCTCGAAGCGGCGCACGCGCGTCGCCGCATCGTTCATGTCGCGGGCGACGGCTCGGGTGCTGCGATCATGCGCGCCTTGGTCGCCGCGGTTCGCGCCACGCCATCCATCACCGTGATCGAGGGACTGGAGGCGCGCCGCCTGCTGGTCGACGACCGCGGCGTCGCGGGTGTGCTGGCGGCGGGTCCGTCCGACGCCTGCCTGTTGCAGAGCCGCCGCGTCGTGCTGGCGACCGGCGGCCTGGGTGGGCTCTATGCCCACACCACCAATCCGCTGGGCGCGATCGGACAGGGTTTGGCGCTGGCGGCACGCGCTGGTGCGGCGCTGGCCGACATGGAGTTCGTCCAGTTCCACCCCACGGCGCTCGATGTCGGACTCGATCCCATGCCTCTGGTCAGCGAGGCCGTGCGCGGCGAAGGTGCGGTGCTGGTCGACGAGACCGGGCTGCGTTTCATGCAGGGCAAAGGCCGCGGCGAGCTCGAGCCGCGCGACGTCGTCTCGCGCGCCGTGGCGGCTCTCATCGCTAGCGGCCATCGCGTCTTCCTCGACGCCCGCGCCTCGCTGGGCGCCGGCTTTGCCGGGCACTTCCCGGGCATCACCGCGCGCTGCCGCGCCGCCGGCATCGACCCGGTGCGCCAGCCGATCCCCGTGCGGCCGGCGGTGCACTATCACATGGGCGGGATCGTCGTGGATGCCGAGGGGCGCAGCACCGTCGAGGGCCTGTGGGCCTGCGGCGAGGTTGCGGCGACCGGCCTGCATGGCGCCAACCGGCTGGCCAGCAATTCGCTGCTCGAGGCGGTCGTCATGGCCGGTGCCGTGGCCACCAGCATCGCCGGCACCGAGGCCGCGCCGTTGTCGGCGGCAAGACCGGTTGCCTTGCCGGCCGAGCCACAGGCGGACACGCTGCGCGGCCTGGTCAGCGAGACGTTGGGCGTGGTGCGCGACCGCGCCGGCTTGCAGCAGGTGCTGGACCGCCTGCAGCCGCTCGCCTTCAAGGGCGGCCCAACGGCCGATCCTGCGCTGGTGGCTTTGATGATCGCGACGGCCGCCCTGGCTCGCGAAGAAAGCCGCGGCGGCCATTGGCGCGCCGACTTCCCGCAGACCACGCCCGCCTGGGCGCGCCACCTGGTGCAACGCATCCACGATACCGGCACGCGCCTCGTCTGCCGTGCCGTGTCGCTTGCCACCATCCCGCAACCTCTTGTCGTTGGAGCCTGAGCCATGACGCTCTCACCCTTGCCCCTGTTGATGATCGAGGCGCCGGTGCGCGCCGCTTTGCTGGAGGATCTCGGCCGCGCCGGCGATCTCACCACCGACGCCATTGTGCCCGCATCGCTCAAGGCCGAGACCGCCCTGGTGGCGCGCCAGACCGGCATCGTCGCCGGTCTCGACGCGGCCGCGCTCGCCTTCCGGCTGGTCGATCCGGCGATCCAGGTCCGCGTCGAGCGACCGGATGGCAGCCGGGTGAAGCCCGGAGACCGCATCGCCATCATTGCCGGTCCGGCCCGTGGCATGCTGACGGCCGAGCGCGTGGCGTTGAACTTCCTGGGGCACCTGAGTGGCGTTGCCTCGGCGACGGCGACGCTGGTCGAGGCGGTGCGCGGCCACAAGGCGCGCATCTGCTGCACGCGCAAGACCATGCCGGGGCTGCGTGCCCTGCAGAAATACGCGGTCCGCGCGGGTGGTGGCGTCAACCATCGCTTCGGGCTCGACGATGCCGTCCTGATCAAGGACAACCATGTCGCTGCCGCGGGTAGCGTCGGGGCCGCCATCCGCGCCGCGCGCGCGGGCGTCGGCCATCTGGTCAAGATCGAGGTCGAGATCGATCGGCTGGAGCAGCTCGACGAGGCGCTGCGGGAAAAGGCTGACGCCGTGCTGCTCGACAACATGGGCCCGGAGACGCTGGCCGAGGCGGTGCGCCGCATCGCGGGCCGAGCCATCGCAGAGGCCTCGGGCCGCATCACGCCGGCTACCGCGCCGGCGATTGCGGCGAGCGGTGTCGACCTGATCTCGGCGGGCTGGCTGACGCACAGCGCGCAGGTGCTCGATATCGGACTCGATTGGCGTGATGTTTCGGCCGAACCGACGAGGTCGGCGGCGTAAGCGCGCTTCGGCCAGCGCCGAATTGTCGGTCATGGGCGAGCGCCTATGTCTCGCGCATGACTCAACAGACCTTTCGATTGCTGGTGTCGGACGCGCACCCGTCGCTGTTCAGCCGCCGCCGGCCGCTCGCGGGTGGCACGCACCTCGTGCATCTCGAAACCGGCCGCCGCGCCCTCTATGAGGCCGTGGGCCGCAGCCTGAAAGGAGCCTAGCCATGATCGCCGTGATCTTCGAAGTCTGGCCGGCAGACGGCCACAAGCAGACCTACCTCGACATCGCCGCCAGGCTGAAGCCCGAGCTGGAGAAGATCGACGGGTTCATCAGCATCGAGCGCTTCCAGAGCCTTGTCGACGAAAGCAAGCTCCTCTCGCTCTCCTTCTGGCGCGACGAGGCGGCAGTCGCGGCGTGGCGCAACGTCGAGCACCACCGCGCGGCGCAGAAGCGCGGCCGCGAGGGCGTGTTCCGCGACTACCGCCTGCGCATCGCCGGCGTCGTGCGCGACTACGGAATGAACGAGCGCGCCGAGGCGCCGGCCGATTCCCGGACAGCCAATGGGTAATGTAGTCAACCGGTCCAGGGTGGCCCGGGGTGCCATTGCCATGACATAAAGGCGACCTTATCTCCTCTCTCTAATGAGAGACCCCCTCAGCGAATCCCGGCTTGCCGACATCATCGACCAGGCGCGTGGCAAGACCCTGGCCGACCTGGTGATCAAATCCGTCGGCATCTACGACCTCACCTCGGGTGAGACGACGGTGGGCGACATCGCCATTGCCGGCGATCGCATCGTCGGCACGCGCGAGACCTATCACGGCGCCACGGAGATCTCCGGCCACGGGCTGATCGCCGTGCCGGGCTTCATCGACAGCCACGTCCATTGCGAATCGACCCTGGTGCCGCCGCTGGAGTTCGACCGCTGCGTCGTGCCGCGCGGCACGACGACGGCGATCTGCGATCCCCACGAGATTTGCAACGTGCTGGGCGTGCCGGGACTGAAGTACTTCCTGGAGTGCGCCGCCGTCACGGTCATGGACCTGCGCGTGCAGCTCTCGTCCTGCGTGCCGGCGACGCACCTCGAAACCTCAGGCGCGCGGCTGGAGGCCGAGGATCTCCTGCCCTTCAAGCATCATCCCAAGGTGCTGGGGCTTGCCGAGTTCATGAACGTGCCGGGCGTGCTCAACAAGGATCCGGCCGTGCTGCGCAAGCTCGCGGCGTTCTCCGACGTGCAGATCGACGGTCATTCGCCGTTGCTGTCGTCCTACGACCTCAACGCCTACATCGCGGCCGGTGTGCGCAACTGTCACGAGACGACGTCGGCGGCGGAGGCGCGGGAGAAGCTGGCCAAGGGCATGCAGATCCTGGTGCGCGAGGGCACGGTGTCCAAGGATCTCGCCGCGCTCGCCGAGCTGATCACGACCGAGCGCGCGCCGTTCCTGGCGCTCTGCACCGATGACCGCAATCCCCTCGACATCGCCGAGGAAGGCCATGTCGATTACCTGATCCGCGCCGCCATCGGCCGCGGCGTGCGCCCGCTCGATGCCTATCGCGCTGCCACCTGGTCGGCGGCGCGTCACTTCGGCCTGTTCGACCGCGGCCTGGTGGCGCCCGGCCATCGCGCCGACATCGTGCTCCTGGAAGACCTTGCGACCTGCAAGGTGCATTCGGTGATCTGCCGCGGCGCGCCGGTGACGCCGGACCGCTTCAAGGCGCGGCCCGACGTGCCGCTGGTCGGGCTCGATTCGGTGAAGCTGCGGCCCGTGACGGCGGCGACCTTCCATATGCCGGCTGCCGGACACGGGCCGTCTCCCGTAATCGGCATTCGGCCCGGCCAGATCCTGACCGACCGGTTGACCCTCGACCTCGCCGTGCACGACGGCGCCTACGTGGCCGACGTCGAGCGCGATATCCTGAAGGTCGCCGTGCTCGGCCGCCATCAGGTGAATGGTGGCGTCGGCCACGGCTTCGTGCGCGGATTCGGCATCACCCAGGGCGCCATCGCCTCGTCGATCGGCCACGACAGCCACAATGTCTGCGTCATCGGCTGCAACGACGCCGACATGGCGGTAGCGGTGAACCGCCTCATCGAGCTGCGCGGCGGCTTCGCCGCGGCGGTCGACGGCCATGTCACGGCCGAGCTGGCGCTGCCCATCGCCGGCCTGATGAGCGACCGGCCGTTCGAGGAGGTCGAGCAGGGCCTGCGCCATCTGCGCACTGCCGTGGGCAACATGGGATCGCCCCTGCACGAGCCCTTCCTGCAGATGGCGTTCCTGGCGTTGCCGGTGATCCCGCACCTGCGCATCACCGACAAGGGCCTGGTCGACGTCGACAAGTTCGCGCTGGTCGAGGCTTAATCGTCTTGCCGGACCGCGGAGCTCCAGCTCCGCTCATTGCCGGGAGCGCGCCACTCCGTGGCGCTCATGCCGTGTGATCCACGAAGATGCGCCACGGAGTGGCGCGCTCCCGGCAAAGATTAACCCCGATTGACGCTGGCGCCGCCATCGACCGGCAAGGTCACGCCGGTGATGAAATTGGCCTCGTCCGACGCCAGGAACAGGGCGGCGTTGGCGACGTCCCAGCCGGTGCCCATCTTGCGGCGAAGCGGCACCTTGGAATCGCGCTCGGCCTCGACCTGGGCGCGGGTCTTCTTGAACTCGCGGGCCCGGGTGTCGACGGCCATCGGCGTGTTCATCAGGCCGGGCAGGATCACGTTGGCGCGGATGCCGTATTGCGCGTTCTGGTAGGCGAGCTGCTCGGTGAACGACACCATCGCCGACTTGGTCGCCTTGTAGGCGACGTAGGGATAGGTGGTGATCACCGCCATTGACGAGATGTTGACAATGGCGCCGCTCTTCTGCTGGCGCATGATCGGGATCACGTGCTTGCAGGCGAGGATGCAGCTCTTGAGGTTGATCGCCACGCAGCGGTCGAAGTTCTCTTCGGTGATCTCCAAGAGTTCGGCGTCGCCGCCGGAGATCGAGACGCCCACGTTGTTGTGCAGGATGTCGATCCGGCCCCACCGCTTCATGGCGTCGGCGATAAAGCCCTTGATGTCGGACTCCTTGGTGACGTCGGCCTTGAAGGCCGCGGCCGTGCCCTGGTTCTTCTTGATCATGTCGACCGTCTCCTCGGCACTGCCGAGGTTGTAGTCGACACACAGCACCTTGGCGCCTTCGCGGGCGAAGGTGAGCGCGGTGGCGCGGCCGTTGCCGACGCCTTCCCCTGGGCTCTGGCCGGCGCCGACGACGATGGCGACCTTGTCCTTGAGACGCATGTTCCTCTCCTGTCGTTCACAAGACCCTCACCCTGAGGAGGGCGCGTAGCGCCCGTCTCGAAGGGTAGGCAACAGCCCGTGTGGTTCCCACCCTTCGAGACGCGACCCTTCGGGTCGCTCCTCAGGGTGAGGGTTTACTTCGGCAACAGTGGATATTGCTGGAGCACTTCCTTGTAGTAAGGCTCATTGTCGATCTTCATGGTCGCGAGCACGCGCACCACGGCGCAGTAGAAGGCGATGGTGAGCACCAGGTCGGTCATGTGCTCGTTGGAGAGGTGCTGCTTGATCTCGGCAAAGGTCGCGTCTGACATGCCGATGTCGCGCGTCATTTCGCGCGCGCCCTTGAGGATCGCCTTGGCCAGCGGCTCGAGCTTGGAGGGCTTGCCCTCGGTCTCGGCGAACAGGCCCTGGATGTCTTCGTCGGTGACGCCGAACTCCTTGCCGATCTTCACATGATGGGTGAACTCGTACTCCGAGCGCTCCAGCCAGCCGACCTGCAGGATGGCGAGCTCGCGCAATCTGGGATCGAGCTTGCTCTTGAAGCGGATGAAGTTGCCGATGCCGTTGAAGGCCTTGGCCATGTCGGGCGAGTTGACCAGCAATTTGTGCAGGTTGGTGTTGCGCTTCAGCATGTCGCGGTATTCGGGCGCGACCTGGTCGGGCTCGAGATAGGGCAGGCGGGCCATTCGGTTATTTCCTCCAATGAACTCTTAAGTCGCTGAATCTCGCTCGGGACCCTGCAGCGTCACGCCGCCATCGATCACCAGCACATGGCCGGTGATGTAGCGGGCGTGGTTGGACAGCAGGAAGCGCACGCCGTGACCGATGTCCCAGCCGGTGCCCTCGATCTTCAGCACCGAGGCCTTGGCGCGCGCCGCCCGTGCGGCCTCGCTCATGCCGTTGCCGCGATTGACCATCGGCGTGTACATCGGGCCGGGGCAGATGCAGTTGACCCGGATGTGATCCTTGCCGTGATCGACCGCCATCGCCTGGGTCAGGCCGATCACGGCCGCCTTCGACGTGGTGTAGGTCGTGAGGCCGCGCGGCCGCAGCGCCGAGATCGACGAGATGTTGACGATCGAGCCGCCCTTGGCCGTCTTGATCATGGCGGGAATGGCGTGCTTGGAGAGCAGGAACATCGTCTCGACGTTCACCTGCATGACGCGGCGGTACTCGTCGGGCTTCTCGTCGACCACGCTGCCGCGGCTGCCGATGCCGACATTGTTGTCGAGGAAGTCGAGCCGTCCCCAGCGATCGACCGCGGCGTCGACCAGCCGCTTGCACTCAGCTTCCTTGGTCATGTCGCCGGCGTGAGCGGCCGCGTGGCCGCCCTCGGCCTTGATCATGTCGACCGTGCGCTCGGCGAGCTTGAGGTCGATGTCGGCCACCAGCACCCGGGTGCCGGCGCGCGCCAGCAGCACCGCCGCGGCCCGGCCGTTGCCGATGCCGTCGCCTGCGGCACCGCCACCCGATACGATCGCGACCTTGCCGTCCAAGCCGGCATCATCCTCCGGTCCCTTCATTGCTTCCCCCCTCAGGGCCACCCGGCCCCCGGCACATCCACCCGCATGGTCTCGATGCGGCCCTCGTGGCTGTCGGCGCTCGCGGCACTGCCGACGTTGTTGGTGATCACGAACAGGGTCTTGCGGTCGGCGCCGCCCAGCATGCAGGCGAAGGCGCCGCGCGGCGCCAGATCGACGCTATGGGTGACCTTACCGCCCTCCAGAAGGCGCAGCACGCGCCGGCCTCGCGGATCGGCCACCCAGATCGCGCCGTCGGCATCGAGGCAGATGCCGTCGGGATAGCAGCCCTCGATCGTGGCCCAGGTGCGGCGGTTGGAGAGCGCGCCGTCGGCCAAGACGTCGTAGGCGCTCAGCCGATGGGCGAAGGTCTCGGCCACGACCATGGTCCTGCCGTCGGGCGTGATCACGGTGCCGTTGGGAAACATCAGTTCGTCGGTCGCCTTGTGCACCGACCCGTCGGGATCGACGCGGATCAGGCAGGTCGTGCGCCGCTCGGCGCGCGCCTCGAAGTCGTAGCCGAAGTTGCCGACATAGGCGCGGCCCTTGCCGTCGACCACCATGTCGTTGCACTTGCCGCCGGTCAGCGCGCCGAGCTCGGCTTCGACCGACAGGCGGCCGTCGGCGAAGCGCATCAGCCGGCGATCCGTCATGCTCACGATCAGCAGCGTGCCGTCGGGCCGCCAGCCCAGCCCCGACGGCTGGTCCGGCAGCTCGACCACGACCTCGCTGCGGCCCGCCTCGTCGACGGTGCGGACATGACGGAAACGGAAGTCTGAGAACCACAGCCGGCCGTCGCGCCAGCGCGGCCCCTCGCCGAAGCCAAGGCCATCGAGGAGGGGCGCGAGCGTCACTTCGCGGCGTCCCACTCGATGCGGAACGAATCGCCTTGTCGCTTCACATGGCCCGCATTGGCGCCGCCGAAATGGGCAGGACACAGCAACGAGTTGCTTTCGACGCAATCCTCCAGGAGCTTGCGGCGCGAGCGTGCCGACATCTCCTGGTCCCAGCAGAACTGGCTCGACCAGTCGGGATGATAGACCTGGATCGGGTGATGCATGATGTCGCCCGAGAACGTGGCCTGGTGGCCGCCGTCCTTGAGGTTGATGGCGATCGAGCCCGGCGTGTGACCGGGATAATCTTTGATGGTGAGCAGCGGGTCGGGCTGATGGTCGGTATCGATCATGACGGCCTTGCCGGCCTCGACCACGGGCAGGACCGAATCGTCGAACGAGCCGCCATTGACGCTGGCCGCGTCCTGCGTCTTGCGCTCGCTCTCCCAGTGCGCGTACTCGCGCTTGCCGAACAGGTACTTCGCATTGGGGAAGGTCGGCACCCAGCGCCCGTTCTCCAGCTTGGTGTTCCAGCCGACATGATCGACGTGCAGATGGGTGCACATCACGAAGTCGACCGACTCCGCCGGGCAGCCGCACGCCTTCAGTCGCTCGAGGAACGGCGTGTCGAGGTTGTTCCAGCCGGGATTGGCGCGTTGCTTGTGGTTGCCGAGGCAGGTGTCGATCAGGATGGTGTGGCGCGGCGTCTTCAGGATCCAGGTATGGATGCTCATCACCAGCTTGTCGTTCTCGCCCGCGACGTGCTCGGGCTTCATCCAGCCCTTCTGGGCGTCGAACGCCTGCTGGTCGAACTTGGGGAACATGCGCTTTGCCGCGAAGCCCGGCCCGTTGATCTCCTCGACCTTCTGGATGGTGGCGTTGCCGATCTTGCGCATGCTTCCCCCTAGAATGTAACCACGCTGCGGATCGACTGTCCCTTGTGCATCAGGTCGAAGGCGTCGTTGATCTTCTCGACCGGCATCACGTGGGTGATGAGCGAATCGATGTCGATCTTCTTGTCCATGTACCAGTCGACGATCTTCGGTACGTCGCGCCGGCCCTTGGCGCCGCCGAAGGCCGTACCCATCCACTGCCGGCCGGTGACCAGCTGGAACGGCCGGGTCGAGATCTCCTGGCCGGCGCCGGCGACGCCGATGATCACCGACTTGCCCCAGCCGCGATGGCAGCATTCGAGCGCCTGGCGCATCAGCTTGGTGTTGCCGACGCATTCGAAGCTGTAGTCGGCGCCGCCGTCGGTCAATTCGACGAGATGCGCGACCAGGTCCTTGGCGCCCAAGGTCGAGGGATTGACGAAGTGCGTCATACCGAACTTGCGGCCCAGCGCCTCGCGCGCCGGGTTGAGGTCGACGCCGACGATCATGTTGGCGCCGACCATGCGCGCGCCCTGCACCACGTTCAGGCCGATGCCGCCCAGCCCGAACACCACGACGTTGGCGCCGGGCTCGACCTTGGCGGTGTTGATCACCGCGCCGATGCCGGTGGTGACGCCGCAGCCGACGTAGCAGACCTTGTCGAATGGGGCGTCGGGCCGGATCTTGGCGAGCGCAATCTCCGGCAGCACCGTGTAGTTCGAGAAGGTCGAGCAGCCCATGTAGTGATGGACCTTCTTGCCCTTGAGCGAAAAGCGCGAGGTGCCGTCGGGCATCACGCCCTGGCCCTGGGTCGAGCGGATGGCGGTGCAGAGATTGGTCTTGCCAGAGAGACAGGATTTACAGGCCCGGCATTCCGGCGTGTAGAGCGGGATCACGTGATCGCCCTTCTTCAGCGACACGATGCCCGGCCCGACATCGACGACGATGCCCGCGCCCTCATGGCCGAAGATCACCGGGAACAGGCCTTCAGGATCGCCGCCGGAGCGCGTGAATTCGTCGGTGTGGCAGACGCCCGATGCCTTGATCTCGACCAGCACCTCGCCGAATTTCGGCCCTTCGAGGTCGACGTCCTCGATCTCGAGGGTCTTGCCAGCCTCGAAGCAGACTGCCGCCTTTGTCTTCACGCTCGTCCCCTTTCGGTCAGGGGGCGAAGCCTAGAGCAGGGGGAAAACGAACGCTACCAGAGTCGACGCGCGAGGCGGAAGAGTGTGCAGCCCACCCTTCGAGACGCCGCACTTCGTGTGGCTCCTCAGGGTGAGGTGGTGGTGGTGCAACTACTGCACCTCATCCTGAGGAGGCCGCGTAGCGGCCGTCTCGAAGGATGGGCAACATCTGCGACTTCGCAGTCCGATACTGCTCGACCAATCGCCGACACAGCTCCGCCGTCGTCGGGATATCCTCGATGTTCCCGACGCCGTGGCCGGCCGTGTAGATATCCTTCCAGCGCTTCTTGTTCTCCTGCGCCGACACGATCTTGCTGGGCAAGGTCGTGCGCAGCACATCGAGATCGATGCCGGCGGCGAGAAGGCTCGGCACCAGCCAGTTGGCCGGCGCGCCGTCGATCGATGCGGTGAGGAAGACGTCGGTGGCGCGGGTCTTCAGGATCATGTCCTTGTGCGCGGCGGCGGCCATCGCCTCCTGGGTGGCGATGAAGCGCGTGCCGATATAGGCAAGGTCCGCACCCATCGCCTCGGCCGCCAGCACATCACGGCCTGTGGTCTGGCCGCCCGCCAGGACGATGGCGAAGTGATCGCCGAGCTGGCGCACCTCGTTCATCAAGGCGAAAGGATTGATCGTGCCGGTGTGGCCGCCGGCGCCGCCGGCCACGGCGATCACGCCGTCGACGCCCGCCTCCAGCGCCTTCTCGGCATGCCGGCGGTTGGCGATGTCGTGCAAGGCGACGGCGCCCCAGCCATGGATGCGCTTGATGGCATCGCCCGGCGCGCCCTTGGAGGTGAGCACGACCGGCACCTTGTATTTCTCGACCAGGTCGAGATCGCCGGCGTAGCGCGGGTTGGAAGCGTGCACGACCAGGTTCACAGCCCATGGCGCGGGCGTCTTGCCCTGGTCCTCCAGGCGCTTGATGCCCTCCTGCATCTCGTCGAGCCAGCCCTGGAACTCCTCGCGGCTCCGTGTGCCGTGCGCAGGAAAGCTGCCCATGATGCCTTCGCTGCAGCAGGCCAGCGCCATGGCCGGGTTGGAGACCAGGAACATGGGGGCGGCGATGGCGGGGATCGCCATGCGCTCCATCAGCTTGTGCACTTCGGCGCGCGGCATCATACGTCTCCCACCGTTGGCGTCGTCGATGTCACGCCGGATATCTTCAACCTCGCCAGCTCGGCATCGCCGTAGCCCAGAAGCTCGCGCAGCACCTCGTCGGTGTGCTGGCCGAGGTCGGGCGCGGCGCGTTCGATGGTGATGCCCTTGCCGTCGAGGCGGTAGGGCAGTCCTTTCACCAGGCCGCCATGCTCGTCGCGCACCAGTGTCACCCCGGCGAGGTCTTGATTGCTCAGCAGATCGCTCCCGTCATTGCACGGCGCCGCGGCGATGCCGCGGGCGAGCAAGGCTGCCACGGCGTCGTCTCTGTTTTGGTTGGCGCACCAGGCGGCAAGTCCCGGCTCATCGTGTGTGACGGCCATCCAGCGACCATCCTTGCAACGATAAGCGTCCTGCTGCGCACCGTTGTCGCGCGGCGCGAGGGCGTGCGATGGGTTTGCAGATGCCGCAAGGATCTCCTCGCCCAGGGTGAAGGACGCGACCTCGCGCTGGGAGAAGTCGAGGAAAGCGCCTTTGCCGCTGCGACGGGCCTCCATCACCGCCGTGATGACGATCCCGGTCGCGAACAGCGACACGATCTGGTCGGGATAGTTCACGTCCATGCCGGAGATGCGCGGTTGTTCACCTCGGTAGCCGGTCAGCGACGCGATGCCGGAGGTTGCATCCAGCGTCGAGCCAAACGAGACGTTCATCCGCTCCGGTCCGGTGTCGCCCTGGCTGGAGATGGCGGCGAAGACGATGCGCGGATTGACCGCCTTCATCGCCTCGTAGCCCAGGCCGGCGCGATCGAGCACGCCGCGGCGGAAG
>Ga0209909_100254_pt1 | contig 58264 bp, 66 predicted proteins | sample FECB22metaG_FD_188302 | JGI IMG/M metagenome (GOLD analysis project Ga0209909, IMG submission 188302) | Cyanobacterial communities from the Joint Genome Institute, California, USA - FECB-22 (SPAdes) (version 3) | ecosystem: Environmental > Aquatic > Thermal springs > Hot (42-90C) > Microbial mats... | reverse complement strand
GCTTGCCGCCCTTGGCCTTGAAGCTCAGTGCGACGATCTTGTCACCGGCCAGCCTGACGTTGGACTTCAACAGGGTCGTGGCGCCGCGGGTGCCGTGCTCGCGGGCATATTCCTCACTGCCAGCACGGATCGCCGTAAGAGACACCAGCTCGATCACGCAGGCCGCGACGAAACGCCGATCGATCACATCCGAGGCCAGGCTACGGGCGATCGCCCGACGAATAGAGGGCAGAGCCTTGGCGAGTTCCGCAAGCCGTCGCGCCTTCAGGGCCTCGCGCACCTCGGCCCATCGCGGGTGGTAGCGGTACTGCAGGCGGCCGGCGGCATCCTCCCCTATGGCCTGGAGGTGCGCGGCCTTGTCCGGCGCGAAGCGAACGTTGATGTAGGCAGGCGGCACCGCGAGCGCCTTCAAGCGCCTGATTTCTTCCGGATCGCGCACAAACGCGCCGGATGGCATCACGAAGGCGAACCCCCTGCCGCAGCGTTGCCGGCGTACCGTCAAGGCCTGCGGTGTCACGATCACCAGGCCTTGTTCCTCGGCCAGCCTGGCAACCAGGGAACGCTGCGACATGGGCGAAGGAACGCCGCTGCAGCCCTGGCGTTGCGCGAGCCGCCATGGGTTCCCTCCCCAGGCAACCGGACGCCCCGAACGGCGTTAAGGTTTCCCGGGGGAGCTTGGCATCATGGCGCAAAAGGCGGTCGGAGCGGGAATGCCCAGAAACGCACAGGCACGTCGTCCAGACATCGAGGATGCTGAACGATTCCGCCTGCTGGTCGAGGCCGTCACCGACTACGCCATCTATATGCTCGATCCCTCGGGGATCGTGACGCTCTGGAATACGGGGGCGGAGCGGATCAAGGGTTACCGCGCCTCGGAGATCGTCGGCCGCAGCTTCGAGAACTTCTACGAGGAAGCCGACCGCAAGGCCGGCATCCCCCAACGCGCGCTGCAGACGGCGGCACGCGAAGGCAAGTTCGAGGCCGAAGGCTGGCGCGTGCGCAAGGATGGCACGCGCTTCTGGGCGTTCGTCATCATCGACGCCATCTACGACGACGATGGCGATCTGATCGGCTTTGCCAAGATCACCCGCGACCTCACCGAGCGCCGCGAGGCGCAGATCGCTCTCGAGCGCACGCGCGAGGCCTTGCTGCACTCGCAGAAGGTGGAGGCGATCGGCAAGCTGACCGGCGGCGTGGCGCACGACTTTAACAATCTGCTGACCGTCGTGCTGGGCAGCCTCGATCTGCTGCGCCGCTATCTGCCGAAGGACGATCCGCGCATCGCGCGCCTGCTCGACAACGCCATGCAGGGCGCGCAGCGCGGCGCCACACTGACTCAGCGCATGCTGGCCTTCGCGCGCCGCCAGGAGCTCGACGTGCAACCAGTCGACCTCGTCGAGCTCGCTCGCGGCATGCGCGACCTGCTGCAGCGATCGCTCGGGCCGCAGGTCGCCATCGAGACGCGCTTCCCGCTTGCTATGAACCGCGTGCAGGCCGATCCCCACCAGCTCGAGACGGCGCTGCTCAACCTTGCGATCAATGCGCGCGATGCCATGCCGACCGGCGGCACCATGACGATCGCCGCCCGCAGCATGACAGCGACCGCGGCCAGTGACCCCGATCTTCGGCCGGGACACTATGTTTGCCTTTCATTGACCGACACTGGCGAAGGCATGGACGGCGACACTTTGAGCCGAGCGACCGAGCCGTTTTTCACCACCAAGGGGCCGGGCAAAGGGACAGGCCTCGGACTGCCCATGGTGCTCGGCATGGTCGAGCAACTGGGCGGCAAGTTCGTGCTGCGCAGCAAGGTCGGCGAAGGCACGACAGCCGAGCTCTACTTGCCTGCGACCGCCCCCTCCACGGAGGTTGTGCAGACGGCGCCCCCTGCGCCGCGGCCAACGCAGCCCCGCCCGCTCACGATACTGGCGGTCGACGACGATGCACTGGTGCTGGCCAATGCCTGCGCCATGCTCGAGGATCTGGGTCACACGGTCATCGCCGCGCATACCGGCGAACAGGGCCTCGAGGCTCTTCAGGACAATGCGTCCATCGATCTCGTCATCACCGACCACGCCATGCCGCGCATGACCGGCGTCGAGCTTGCCGCCGCCATCGCCGCGCAACGGCCCGGCATGCCCGTCATCCTGGCCACCGGCTACGCCGAGTTGCCGGCCGGCGCGGAGGCGAACCTCCCGCGCCTCTCCAAACCCTATCGCCAGGAAGCCCTGGCGACTGCCATCGCCTCCATCATGGCGCCGGATCACCGGTCAGCCTGACCCGATCGGTGCGTTGATGAAGGAGCGTCGGGGTGCGATTGTCGCGGCATGAAACGCCGTGACCTCCTCCTCGCTCTTCCCTTGATGGCAATCTCCGTCGCACCTCTTCAGGCGCAGTCGGTCAATACGTTGCCCGCCGTGACGACCGTGACCTTCGCCGCCGGATCCAACAGCTCCACGGTCCCCGGACAGCTGGCGACCGGCGGACGTGCCGTGTACTACGTGCTGGCGAAGGCGGGGCAGACCATGAACGTGTCGATTGCGCCCGCCGCAAGTAGCGCCACGTTCCAGGTCTTCAATCCGGACGCGACGCTGGAGAAGGCGGCCGACGGCATGGCCATCGTCAACGGACGTACGCTGCCGGATGCCGGCCCCACCGACAATGCCAAGGCCTGGATCGGCGCGATCCCGCGCGACGGCAACTACCTCATCCTGGTGACGGCGGGCCCGGGCACACCGGGATCCGCAGCGGCGCCCAACCCTTACAGCCTCACAGTATCCTTGCAGTAGCAGCAACTAATTGCTTATTTGATGCAATTAGGATAGTCTCCGCTCCTGAGGAGCCTGCCATGAAAGCGCCAGTCGCCATTGCCCTTGCGTTCTTGTTGGTGGGAACGGCCCACGCCCAGCAACAGCCGGCTGCACAGCAGCAACAACAACCGGCCCCCGGACAGCAAGCGCCGAGCGTCAGTTGCATGTCCCAGCATGTCGAAGCACCGGGCGTATCGGCGGCCGCTCTGATCGGCCGCGGCTACGACATCAAGGCAGCGATACCTGGCGGGCTGTGGGTCCAGAAGGACCGAGAGGTGTACTTCTGCAATTCCGGCCGCGCGCTCGACAATGAGGTCCTGTGCTGGCGGCTTCGCGAGCCGGTGAAGGGCCAACCCTGCCAATAATATTGGCTGCGCGGTCATTGCGCCACAGATGCAATTAGTTCATAAACGCTCCGTCGCCTGATCGCGACGGCCGGACGTGCTTGGGGAGTCCGATTTTGTCCGATCATCGACAAGGTGAGTGGATGCCGGCGCGTCTTGGGGTGGACCGCGCCGGCATCTCCTACATTCCTATGACTTTGCGGCACAGGTGAAGGTGATCGGCCACGGCTTGTAGGCCGGTGCCGGCCTGTCCGATGCCTCCACCTTGCGCGGCCAGGCGCCACTTTCGAGATGGCGCTCGATGATCGGTACAAGTCCCTGGAAGAACACCCAGGCGCGCAGCCTTTCGCCGGCATAGGTGTTGTGGATGGCGTCGAGGTAAAGGTCGGGATCGAATGGCATCAGGCGCGCCACGTCGATGAAGTCGAGCTTGTTCACGCGGGCATACTTGGCGAACGCACGATTCTCGAACGCCGCCATTCGCTCCAGGTCCCGATAGCGGAAAGGCGCGTAGCCCTGGTTCAGGTAATCCAGGATCGCGCGGTGTCGGATGGGATCGAGCACCATGCCGTCCTTCACCAGCCAGATGAACGAGGCCAGCGCCAGCTCGGCACCGACCGACGCGCTCGCGGTCCGGATGCTGTCGAGGTCATGCAGGATCGTCGACAGATTCACCGGCAGATCGGTCCGGGCGATGTCGGGATCCTTCTCGTCGAGGCCCTGCGGCCACGCCAGCTTGTATTCCGGCTTCGCAGGCTCGCCCTCCCCCTTGGTGAGACTGGGGGCGGCGAACAGTGCCTCCACACGCCGAACGAGGGCCGAGTTGCGGCTCAGGCCCGACAGCCAGTCGCCGAAATTGCAGCCGCGTCCCGCTTGGCCGCCGTCCGTTTGGCCGCCCTCCGCTTGGCCCTTGGCCTGCCGCGCCGGACAGACCCCGCCGGAGGACGGCCGCGTAGCCGGCAGCCCCGCCGCCATCGTGCGCAAGTCGAACTGGTTGGCGCCTTCGTAATAGACGAGCAGGTCGGGCCGCAGCGGCAGCACCTCATCGCGCGCGATCGCCACATTGTCGCGCGAGGAGATGCTCTCGCGACCGGCGTTCAGCACTTCGAAGGTGACGTCGCGCTTGGTCGCGGCGGCCCACATGTTCAGCCAATGGCCGACGAATTCTGGATACGAATAGGGGTGAAAGTGGCTGCCGACCGTTGTCGAGGCGCCGATGAAGGCGATGCGCACGGTCCGCGGCTGACGTTCGTACGGCACCGGCGGGCCGCGAAAACCGTACTGATTGGTGACCAGCCTGATCGGCGTCGTGGCATTGGGCAGGAAACGGTAAGGCGGCCGCGCTTCGCCGTTGCCCGGATCGTAGACGAAGAGGTGGCCGGGCGCGCCGCAGAGATATGGATGACGGCACGGATCGCCGCCGACGAAATTGACGTTCCACGCCTTGAACATGTCGGCACGGCGCGTGCCCTCGGTGATTCCGCTCTCATCGACCTTTTGGACGAGCTCGACCCACTCCTTCGGCACATCCTTGCGATTGGGAAGCGGCGGCGGATCGACCGCGAACCAAGCGCGATCGACGCCGGCCGCCACCGGGATTTCATTCAGATGGCGCGATGCTCCGCCATCGCCCTCGGCAGCGTCCAGCTGACGGACGAGGAACTCGGCAGCGACGGTGCACAGGGCCACCGAGCCTGCGATCAGCAGGACATTCACCCAGGATCTTGCCACGAAGACGGTCCTACACGATTCGGCGCGTCTCGCAAGGCAAACAGCGACCTTGCCTCCGCCCGCCAAAGCAGGTGAATTGGTGGCATGCAGTTCGGCTGGCTTACCCTCCAAATGTCGCCCTCGCCTGACGAGGACGCCAAACGCATCGACAACCTGATCGAGCAGGCCTGCGGCGCCGAGCGCCTGGGCTTCTCCGATGTCTGGCTCACCGAGCACTATTTCACCGGCGAGAGCGTCTACTCCGATTCGCTGATGTTCGCCGCGGCGCTCGCCGTGAAGACCGAGCACGTCCGCATCGGCTTCGCCGTGGTGCAGATGCCGTTCCATCATCCGGTGCGGCTCGCCGTGCAGCTGGCGCTGCTCGACAATCTCAGCAAGGGCCGCATCGACGTCGGCATCGGCAAGGGCACGGTCTACAACGAGTATGAATTCGTCGGCCACGGCCTGCGCAGCACCGACAGCCGCGAGCGCATGGAGGAGGCTGTCAACATCATCGAACGCGCCTGGCGCGAGGCGCCCCTTACCTATGACGGCAGGTTCCACAAGGTCCACATCCCGGCGATCCGGCCCAAGCCGGTACAGCAGCCGGGGCCACCGCTTTGGCGATCGGTGATCTCGCCGGGCTCCTTCAAGGATTGCGGCCGGCTCGGCGTGCCGATCCTGACGGCACGCCTGCCGGTGGAACGGATCAAGGAGCGCTGGGCGACCTATGAGGCGGGCATCGCCGAAGGCGGCCACGACGAGCGCACGAGGACTCGCCTGCTGACGCAGAGCGCGCTGTGGCGCAATGTCTACGTCGCCGAATCGGACGCCCAGGCCGAAGACGAGCTGGCCGAGCTGCTGGCCGAGACGCGCGCCCACATGATGCATGTGCGCGAAGCCTACAATCCCGCCGACTTCGAGCCCGAGCCCGCCACGCTGAATGCCTGGACGGATCCCAAGGTCCCCGATTCGGAGGCCATTCCCTTCGCCTTGAAGACCGGCTCGCTGTACGGCTCGGCGGCGCGGGTGCGCGAGCAGGTAGCCGAGCTGCGCGATGTCGGCGTCAGGCACCTGCTCTGCCAGACCGGATTCGGTGCCATGAGCCCCGAGCAGAACATGGCCTCGATGCGCCGCTTCGGCGAGCAGGTGATGCCCAAGTTTCGCGACTAGCGAGCGCTGACGCGACCGTTCTCGAGCCCCGGTCCGATGCACCAGTTCAGCCGCTCGAGCGGCAGCCGCTGTGCCTGGGCGACCATGGCAACGGCGCCGCGATCGATGCAGTGGGCGTTGCTGCGGTCATAGACCGGCGCCATCAGATGACCGTAGGGGTCGTGGCCTGCGCCCAGCACGTGGCCGATCTCGTGCAGGACGACGGCGGTGAGATCGCGGGCGGGAAAGCGGTCGGCAATCACGTAGACGAAGCCGCCGCTGCGATTGCCGACGGTCACCGCCATGGCCGAACGATCGCGCGCCAGGGGATGGCGGCTGTCGACCTTTGCCACGATCCACCCTGGTCGCCGAAGCCGCCCCAAGTCGCGATCGGCACTGTCGACCAAGACAGGATGCAGCCGCACGAAGCCGTTCAGGACGTGGTTCCATTGCTGCAGGGCAAAGCCGATGCGCTCGCGTTCAGCCGGGCCGAAGTCGGTGTCGACATAGACCGCAACGACGCGGCTGGTGGCGGCCGCGGCGGACGGCCTCTCGGTATAGCGGTAGGCGGAAGTATCGTAGGTTGGCCCGCCGGGTGCGGCGGCGGCGGCATTCATCAGGGATAGCGCGATCGCGGCGACCAATAGCAACAGGCCGGAAGCCACCAACGTTGTGACAAATCGCGTGGTGCGCACGGGACCCCGCCTCCTACGCCAGCTATACGATGGCGAAGGGGCGGCTATCCCTGATGAATTGGGGCAACTTGGGGGCGTAGTCGCCCTGCTCTAGGTGGCCTGCTCTAACAATCGCCGACGCGCTTGCCGGACATGACGCTGCTGCCCTTCACCTCGGTGCCCGACTTGTCCTTGAGCAGCAGCTGGCCGAGGCCCTGGTAGCTGTCGGGCTTGTAGTTGATCTCGGCATCGGCGGTGACGCCGGGAAGCTCGTCGTTGGGCGGGCAGACCGTGCGCGCCTTGAAGATGCCAGGCTGCTTGGGACCGGGCGCGAAGCTGCAGCCGTGCTTGGCGAAGTCCTCCGGCGCGGGATAGAGCAGCCGCTCGAGCGTCGCTTCGGCGCCCTTGATGCAGACCTTCTTCGACGTGGGCGGCGTCGGCTGCACGCCTTCAAGGGTCGTCTTGTCGGTGATCTCCCACAGTCCAGGCTGGAGGGCGGTCTGGCTGTGGGCCGAACCCGCAACCAGCATGGCAGCGGCGGCTGCGGCAATGACGAGACGCTTCATCGGACTGGATCGCTCCTGTTGTCTGGCGATCGCGCAGCATAGCCCGTCGGGCCTCCCCCAGGCCAATGCGTTGGGTCCGCGGATTTGCGCCTAGCGCTGCGGCGCGGGTTTCGCTGGCACGCCCGGCTGCTCGACCGTAACCGTGAGGTCACGATCCGGCGCATGGGCGATGTCGGTGTGCAGGCCGGGTGCACCGAAAAGGAAGTAGGCACCGAACAGCGCGGAGACGACCAGTGCACCGACCAGCAGGTAGAGGCCACCCCCACCCGAAGGCGCGGTGGTCACATCGAAAATGGTGGTTCGCGGATCGTCACGCATCGTCGCCCCCTTCTGCACAGCGACTATTCAGAACAGCGAATAGGTCTTGGACGTGGTGGTGCCGGCGGGTGCGGTCGTGGCCGGCGCCGAAGCGGTGGGTGCCGGCTGCACGGTTTTCTCCTCCTTGACGCTGCAGGCGCCCAGGAGAACAAGGAGGGTGCCGGCAAGAACGAAGGCTCTCATGCAGTGCTCCTCGTGTGCGATCGTCGCTGCCAACGATTCGCGCGCGCGGAGGGTTCCCCAAGAGGGGATGGGAACCGAAAGCCGGGCCCGAACGTTAGAGTTCTAATGCCCGATCCACTGCCACACTCGGAAAGCGCACTGCTCGAGGGCCGCAAGATCCTGATTGTCGAGGATGAGGCGCCAATCGCACTCAACCTTGCCAGCGCCGTCCAGCAAGCCGGGGGCATCGTGATCGGGCCGGTAGCGACCGTGGCGGCGGCTCATGCGGCGATGGCCGACAATCGACTGGATGGCGCGCTGCTCGACATCCGACTGCGCAACGAGACATCGTTCCCGCTGGCCGATGTCCTGGCCGTGCTGGGCATTCCTTTCGTCTTCGTGAGCGGGCTGTCGAGCGCGCTGATGCCCTACACCCATCGCGAACGTCCGCTGTTCGACAAACCCTACGAGTCGGCCGAGGTGATCGCCACCCTGGCGCGCCTGATCACCGACCTCGCGGCGCCTGCGCGTCCCGCCAGCGACGCGCCTGCCTGACGTCGTCGAACACCTTGATCGGCCGGTCAGCGACCGCGGCCGCACCGAGCACCCGCGCCAGGCGATGCGACTGCTCGCGCGTGACCACGATGGCCAACGCTCCCATGACATCCAGCGAATGCAGGTTGCGCACGCGGGCGGCGACCGCCATCAGCTCCTCGTCGGTCATCGCCGCATGGCCGCGCACGCCATCCAGCAGCTTGTTGTAAGGCAGCGCCTTCGCCCGCTCCATGGCGTCGAAGAACGCGATGGCATCGGCCAGCGTCACCTCGCCCTCGGCAACGACGTCGACGGTGCGGCGGGTATCGTCGATGGTCCAGCGCAGCGGCATGCTATTTCTGCGCCTCGAGCCAGCGACGCGCAGCGCGGCCGTCGCGGAAGATCTTGATCGGCCGATCGGCCGCTGCCAGGGCTCCGAACAGGCGGGCAAGACCGTGCGTATGCTCGGTCGTGACAACGATGGCCAGTGCACCCATCGGACCGTCGCCGTGATAAGCGCGGATGCGGGCGCCCAGCAGCATCATCTCCTCGTCGGTTATCGCCGAATTGCCGCGGGAGCCGTCGAACAACTTGCGATAGGGCATGCTGCCGGCCACCACCACCGCGTCGAGGTATTCCTCGAGGTCGGGCAGGGTGACGTTGCCCTCGCAGACCGCCGTCAGCAGCCGCTGGTCGTGATCGATCGTCCACGTGATGGGCACGCGAGCTGGGCACTCCCGGTCGCCTCACACTAGAGCGAAATCCGATCAGATGGAACCGCTCGCGGTTTCATCTGACCGGATTCGTGCGCAACGGTCGTAGTTGTTGCAGGAGGCGCAATCGGCCCAGCTCACTGGGCCGATTGTGCTTCAGGGAGCGCGGCCACCGCCCGCAACCTCCGATCCCAGGCCACGTTGACAGCCAAGTCTATCATGAGCAGCAAATCCATTCCCCTCGGCGCCCAGGAACGCGAGATCCTGCAGGCCATCGCCCGAACCACGGCACGCTCGGGCGCGGCGGTGCCGCTGTCGTCGACCCAGCGCCTGCGCTTCGAGATGCTCGGCCTGATCGAGGATCGCGCGGACGGCGTGCGGCTCACCGAGCGCGGCCGCGCGGTGGCGGCGGCGCCGGCCGAAGCGCCCCCGGTCACCCGCGAATTGCAGCCCGCGACGCCGCGCGACCGGCGCGGTCGTCGTCTCGGCCTGCGCCGGCGCTCGCCGTTCTAGTTTCTCGCTTGTCGAGTCCGAGTTCCTGACAAATCCGGCCACCGGTCGATGATCATCGACACCATGTCGTCGACGCGCGCGCCGAGGATGCGCTCGCCCTTGAAGGCGGTGGCGCGCGAGGCATCGCCGGTGGCGGCGGTCGCCTCGAACGGCCCTTCGGGCGCCAACCGATCCATACGCACGCTGCGCGGCTCGAGCGCCAGCATCACCGATGTTTCGCGCTCGTCGGCATGGCCGCCGGCGGCGACCTCGAGCAGGGGCTCGGCGGACGCGCCAATGGTACGCATGTGAACGATCAGCAGGTCGAGTGCGGCAAGCTCGTCGAGCGGCTTCTCGGTGGATACACCGGTGTTCAGCAGGACCAGGCGGCGCGCGCCCTGGGCACGCAGGCCAGCCAGCAGCTCGCCGATCACCGCCTTGAAGGTCGCGGCCGAGAGATGCTGGCTGCCCGCGAAGGCCGTGAAGGCCGGGTAATAGCCGAAGCCCACGACAGGGGCTGCGATCACCGGCAGGCGCTCGATCAGGCGCTGGGCGAGAGCGCGGGCGGTCAAGGCGTCGGTCTTGAGCGGCAGGTGCGGCCCGTGGGCCTTGGCCGCGGCGCCGATGGGAATCACGACCAGGTCGCCCGCCGCGAAGCGGTCCCGGGCCTCGGGCCAGGTGAGATCCTCCAGCCAGACGCCGGTGTTCGCGCTCATGGCCACACGTTACCATGGCCGGTGGCACACAAGGAGAAGGTCATGCGGAGACTGCTGCTGGTTATAATGTTCCTGGCGCTGCCGGCAGGGTCAGCCCTCGCGGCCGACCCCGAGACCAACAAGAAAGTCGTGCTCGAGTTCTACGACAAGGCCCTGAACCAGAAGGACTTCGATGCGGCGGCCAAGTATTTCGGGCCGCACTACATCCAGCACAACCCCGGCGCGCCGGACGGCATCGAGGGTTTCAAGGCCTTCATCGCCATGCGCAAGGAGAAGTTCCCTAACGCCAAGAGCGACATCAAGCGCGCCTTCGCCGAGGGAGATTTCGTGATCCTGCATGTCCACAGCGTGCGCGAGCCCGGCGAGCGGGGCGTCGCCATCGTCGACATCTTCCGGCTCGAGAACGGCAAGGTCGTCGAGCATTGGGACGTCGTGCAGCCGATTCCCGAGAAGCCGGCGAACACCAACGGGATGTTCTAGCTCTCCCACGGCAGCTTGACCCGCCTGGGCGGATGGATGCCGGGCACGATCAGCCTGCGCCATTGCGCGGACGGCGCCGCGTCGTCGAGGACGATGCGGCCGCCGATGATGGAGATGCCGAGCTCGCGCCACAGTGCCGCCAAGTCTACTGGCTCGGCTTTGTTGAAATGGCGGTCGACCAGACCGCTCATCACGGGGGTGCCGGTGCCGCGGTCGCAGGCCGCGGCGTAGTCGGCAAGCGTCGCGCGCCGCGAGCCGTCGAGGCCGCTCCACAGCACGCCGCCCAGGCAATCCTCCAGCCCGAGGACGCCGTTGGTGGCGCGACGAAAGCCGAGGTCGGCCAGCAGCATGAAGGTGGCGCCGCCCCAGTAGTTCTGCTGGCCGCTGGCATTGGCCATGCCGATCGAAAAGGCCTGTACGCCCTTGGGCATGTTGTCGACCCACTCGCGCCAGACCTCCTCCTCCGTCTTCCAGCCGGCGCGGGCGCGGATGATCGGCTCGACGTAGGTCGCCGCGCCCTCCATGAACCAGGTGCCGCCGCCCCTGATGAAGGGCATGCCGGTATGGATCAGCTCATGCGTCAGCACCCAGTCGTTGAACAGCCGGCGACGATCGACGTCGGTGCCGACCTCGACCATCACCGTCACGCCTCCGCCCGGCACCGTGCGGCCATAGCCCACGCCGCGCCGATGAGTGACGGGAACCAGCCCCACCAGCGCCTGCTTGGCGGTGAAGCCCTGCCAGTAGTTCGACTGCGCCTCGGCCGTGCGCTCGACCCAGTCGAAGAGATCGGCGCGGCCGCTTTCGTCGACGCCGTCCAGGATCGCGACCCGCAGCACGGCGTTCGCCTGGGCCTGCCCCGGCCGCAAGGTGCCCGGCGCCGGCACGGCAAGCTCGCGATAGGCAAAGCGGCCGAGCGCCGTGAAGCCCGCGAAGCGCACCGACGTAGCAACCAGCCGCCAGGCATCCCCTGCCTTGGGCAGGCCCGACGTGAAGGCGAGGCCGGGTGCGGCGGCGACACGGATATCGATGGTTGGGGCCCGGTCGTAGCCGCGCGGCTCCAACAGCCAGCTGCCCAGAACCGCCAGGACACCGCTGCCGCGCTGCACGGCAAGCGACGTGGAATCGACGTCGCGGGCAAAAGCCGAAAGGTCGAAGCGATACTGCGCCTCGGCAAGGCCGTCGCGTTGCTCGACCTTGAGGCCTTGTACATAGGGCGCGGCCCGATCCTCAGTAGGCTGGAACGACAGCGACTGGCTGGCGCGGCAGCGATAGGTGATGTCGAGCTTCAGCCCGTCATTGTCGGCCAGCCGGCCATCGACGGTGCAGTCGGGCGCCGCGACGGATTGGGCCAATGCGGGAGTCGCCGCCAGCAGCGCAACAACGAGAGCTCGCCGGACCATGGCGCAAGCTATCACGCACCACTGTGGCCTCAATGAGCCGCGGCCTTCACGTTGCCGAGACCGGCATAAAAATCCGTCAGAAGGTCGAGCACGTCGAGCACCGGCAGACCGACGGCCTGCTGCACCGCTTGCTTGTAGGGCGGCAGGTTGGTGCATTCGAACACAATCGTATCGATGCCGGGATGGCGTGCCACCAGGTCGCGGGCGGCGACCACCACCTCGCGCTCGACCTGGTCGCGGTCGAGGGTCGTGGCGTTGCCGATGAAGGTCCGCGCGAACGAGCTGTCTTCAGGCAGGCCGGCGCAGGGCGTGTCGGCCGGCGCCCCGACGGCCGCGAAGTGCGCGGGCGTCAGGTTGCGGGCCGACGCGGTGAGGACACCCACGCGCCTGCTGGCCAGCCGCTTGATGTGCAGCAGCGCCGACGTCGCGACCGGCACGGGCGAACGCGCCGCCAGGTCGTCCTGGTAGAGGGCGAGGAAGCCGCAGCTGGTCGAAAGGCCGATCGCTCCCTCCGCGGCGAGCGCGCGGGCATTGGCCTCGAGTGCCGCCAGCACGCGCGGCCGGTCGGGCTGGGCCGTCACGGCGTCGGCCGAGCCGATGCCCTCCATGCGCCGGAAGATCACCGGGAAGTCGAAGGACCGGGCATTGCCGATATCGCCGACGATGCGCGGGAAGCGCGTGTCGAGCATCAGGATGCCGAGCGGCCCCTTCATTGCGGTCGCGGCCAGGGCTTCTGCGGTCCGCGCGCCTGTTCATACCAGCGCGACAGCCGCATCACGCCGAGATCGTCGAACCGGCGCCCGGCGATCTGCAGGCCGATCGGCTTGCCCTCCGTCGTGTAGCCGCAGTTGATCGAGGCGGCCGGCTGTTCGCTCATGTTGTAGGGCATGGTGAAGGAGATGTGCTCCAACGGCCGGTTGACGTCGTTGGTCGGCGTCTCCCATTCGGCGCGATAGGTCGGCACCGGCGAGACCGGCGACAGGACGTAATCGAACGCCTGGGTGGCGCGCGTCGTGGCGGCGCGGATGGTCATGTAGTTGGCCACTGCTTTGATCACCGTCGCGCCCGAAACATCGGCGCCGCCGCGGCACCAGTCGGCGATGAAGGGCAAGACGCTCGCCTGTTTGGCGTGGCTCAGCGCCGAGAAGTCGACCCAGCTGCGCACGCGCCAGAACAGGTCCTGCAGATGCAGCATGTCGGGCGACAGGAACGGCTGCACCAGCTCGATCGCCGCACCGGCGTCGGCGAACAGCTTGGCCGCGGCTTCGACGGCGGCCTTCACCTCCGGCTCGACCGGCAGCCCGGATCCGGCGTCGAGATGCAGGCCGATCCTGAGGCCCTTGGGTTCGAGCGGGCCTGCGCTCCAGTCGATGGTGGCCGGCGGCAGGCTCATATGGTCGCGCGCGTCGGGCTTGGAGAGCTCGGCCATCAGCAGTGCCGAATCGCCGACCGTGCGCGTCATCGGTCCGATGACCCGGCCGAAGTAAGGCGGGTCGACCGGCACGCGGCCGAGACTTGGCTTCAGGGTGAAGATGCCGTTCCAGCAGGCCGGCAGGCGCACCGATCCGCCGATGTCCGTGCCGAGATGCAATGGGCCGTAGCCTGCGGCCGCGGCCGCACCTGCCCCCGCGCTGGAGCCGCCCGGGTTCCAGGCAAGGTTCCAGGGATTGCGCGTCAGCGGATGGAAGGAGCTTCGACCCGACGACAGCATGCCGTAGTCGGGCATGGTGGTCTTGGCCAGGATCACCGCCCCCGCCCCGCGCACGCGCGCGGCCGCCGGCGCATCGGCCGCCGCCGGCACCAGCTCGGTCGCCGCCGTGCCGAGCGGCACTGGCACGCCCTGGGTGGCGATGTTCTCCTTGATGGTGATCGGCACGCCGTCCAGCGCGCCCTGCGGTGAGCCCGCCTGCCAGCGCTTCTCCGACGCCTTGGCGGCCTTGCGCGCGCCCTCGAAGTCGGGCGCGTACAGCGCCTTCAGCTTCGGCTCCCAGCTTTCGATGTGCTTGAGGACGGCGTCGACGGCCTCCACGGGCGAGAGTTTCTTGCTCTTGTAGGCAGCCAGCAGCCCGGCTGCGGTCATGTCATGGACGGCGGTCATTCGAGTACCTTAGACGTTCGGCGATGAATTTGGTCAAGACGGGTGCGAGGAACAACACCGCGATCATGCGCACGGTCTGCATGGCCATGACGAACGACACATCGACGTTGGTCGAGGCGGCGATGATGGCGATGGAATCCGATCCGCCCGGACTGGTCGCGAGATAGGCGGTCAGCGGATCGACGCCCGCGCCCCACACCATGAAGACGGCGACCGCGCCGCAGAGCACGATCAGCACGAAGGTGGCGCCGAAGATCACCGGCAGCGCCTTGAGCGCATGGACGAGCAGCGGTCGCGTGAACCGCAGGCCGACATTCCAGCCGACGAAGGCGTAGCTGGCGGCCAGCAGCCAGGTCGGCAGCTCGATGCGCAGCAGGCCGAAATGCGTCAGCAGGATGCCGAGCACCAGCGGCACCAGAAAGGCGCCGGCCGGAATGCGCAGCCGGCGGGCGATGATCGGCCCGGCGATCGCCAGCGCCAGCGTCTCGGCCAACGGCAGCCACGCGACCTGGGGGAACCAGACGATGGTATGCGCCGCCTGCGTGGGGGCGACGCCGAACAGGCGGGCGACCAGGGCTGCGATCGCCGCCACCATCACCACACGCAGGTACTGCATGAAGGCGACCAGCCGCGGATCGGCGCCATAGTGCTCGGCCATGATGGTCATCACCGAGGCGGCGCCGGCGCTGGTGCCCCACAGCGCCGTCGTCCCCGGCATCAGCTGAAGCCGCGTCATCATCCAGCCGAGCAGGCTCGAGACGGCGACGACCAGCAGGACGCCCGCCCCGAACAGCACCCAGTGGCGCAGCACGTCGTCGACGATCGACAGCGGCACCATGCTGGCGATCAGGCAGCCGACGATGCCCTGGGCCAGCACGAAGGGCGGCAGTGGAAACTTCACCTTGCCGCCCGATGAGGCCACGACGATCCCGGCGATCAGCGGGCCCAGCATCAGGGCGGCCGGCGCATGGATCCACAGCAGGAAGGCGGCGATTGCGCCTGAGAGGGCGATCAGCACCGCCCACTGCAATGCCGATGCCAGCCTGCTTGAAAGACTACTGGGCAAACTCCTCCGCCTCGCCGTTCATGCCGCGGATGGTCTGCATCAGCTCGCCGGCGGCGGCCAGCAGCCGTGCATCATCCGTGCCGCGCAGCACCAGCGAGACGCTGGGCTTGCCGTTGCGGAAGGCGGGATAGCTGCCGATGTCGAGATCGGCGTAGCGCTGCTGCAGGGCGCCCAGCGGCTCGGCGATGATGCCCTCGGGCAGGTTGGTGCGCACGGTGCGCGAGAGAACCGGCGTGCCGCCGACCAGGCGGTGCTTCATCGACTGGAACATCGCCTCGGCGACCTTGGGGATGCCGGCGAAGGTGAACACGTTCTCCATCTGGAAGCCCGGCGCCACCGAGATCGGGTTGTCGACCAGGGTGCCGCCGTGCGGCACGCGCGCCATGCGCCGCCGGGCCGGCGTGAACAGCGCCGGGTCGCCATAGTGCCGCGTCATGCGCGCCACCGCCTCGGGATGCTCCGAGATGCCGACGCCGAAGGCCTTGGCGATCGAATCGGCTGTGATGTCGTCGTGGGTCGGGCCGATGCCGCCGGTCGTGAAGACATAGTCGAACTTCTGGCGCACCTCGTTGATGGTGGCGACGATGGTGGCCTCGATGTCGGGAATGACCCGACATTCGCGGACCTGCACGCCGAGCTGGCCGAGTTCCGTGGCAAGATACTGGATGTTGGAATCGCGCGTGCGGCCGCTCAGGATCTCGTTGCCGATGACGACGATGCAGGCGGTCACGGTTTTTGCCGGCTCGGACATGCCACGCTCTTTTCCCTTGTCTTTCAGGACATTAATGGAGGGCTGCCGGTGGGCCAAGCGCGCTGCGGCCTTGTTACCGCCCGTATCGCATGCCAAATAGGGCGCATGAGCAGTCCCCGCGATATCATCGACGACAGCGACGACTATTGGCGTCGCGACGAGCGGACGATCAAGGTCCACGGGCCCGAGGGCTTCGAAGGCATGCGCTTGGCCGGCCGCCTGGCCGCCGAGACGCTCGACTTCATCACGCCCCACGTCCAGCCCGGCGTCAGCACCGGCGAGCTCGACAAGCTCTGTCACGACTACATTCTCGACCACAAGGCGATCCCCGCCCCGCTGGGCTACCGCGGCTATCCGAAGTCGATCTGCACCTCGATCAACCACGTCGTCTGCCACGGCATCCCGTCGGACAAGCGCCTGCAGTCGGGCGACATCGTCAATATCGACGTCACCGTGATCCTCGACGGCTGGTACGGCGACACCAGCCGCATGTTCTTCGCCGGCGACGTCGGCGTGAAGGCGCGGCGGCTCTGCGACGTCACCTATGAGGCGATGATGCGCGGCATCGCTGCCGCCAAGCCGGGCGGCCGCGTCGGCGACATCGGCCACGCCATCCAGACCTACGTCGAGGCCCAGCGCTTCTCCGTGGTGCGCGACTTCTCGGGCCACGGGCTCGGCCGCATCTTCCACGACGCGCCCAACATCCTGCACTACGGCAAGCCCGGCACCGGCCCGGTGCTGAAGCCTGGCATGTTCTTCACGGTCGAGCCGATGGTGAATGCCGGCACCTGGCAGGTGAAGGTCCTGAGCGACGGCTGGACCGCAGTGACGCGCGACAAGCAGCTGTCGGCCCAGTTCGAGCATTCGGTCGGCATCACCGAGACCGGCGTGGAGTTCTTCACCCTATCGCCCAAGGGCCTGGCCAAGCCGCCCTACGATCTCTTGGCCGCAGGCGAAGAGCCGCGCAAGGCCGTCTCCGCCTAGTGTCGATGGCCAGCCCCGTTGCTGGCGCACCCCGAGCCCTCGCAGGGCCAATGAAGCGCCAGTATGATCATGGCGTTTGGGCGCAGGACCGATTGTTGGGCGACACCCGCTGACGTGCCGAGATCAAGACAGATGTTGACGATCAGGTAGGTCATCAACGGCTTGTCGCGCATCGGCTGGCTATTGCTGTCCAACTGATATCGACCAAGAGCATAGGTCGGGGCCGGCCAGATGCCGACGGTGTCGTTGGCGGCCAGGACGAGCCTGTTCACGCACGGGTGGCTCGTGGGCATCGCGTAGACGAGTCCCCGATAGGTCGGGTTGCCCCGCTCGAGTGCATACATCGTTCCCTGGGATAGCGGCACTGGAGCAAGCCCGGTCAGAAACGACTGACCGCGGTAGAGGCCAAATTTTCCTCCTGGCTCGGGAGAGCCGAGATTTGTTCCGTCCGTCTGCAGGCCGACTTCGCTGGTCAGCCAGTTGCTGCCAAACACCAATGGCCGGGAGGGAAGGCTTCCGACCTCCGACGGATTTTGGCTTATGCTTTCTCGAGCCAGGATCATCTCGATGGCATTCGATAAACCTTGCTGCACCGACAGGAATCTCGGCAAGTCGGCATTGGGATCGGGAATCGTGAACTGCCCGTTCACCTTGAACTGAGGGATCAGGCGCATCAGGCCTTCCGGGCTGCACAGCAATTCCGACTGCTCGGACAAGGTGGCGGCACTGCAGACGGAAGAAGCCGACAGTGCGAAGGCGAGGACGACGGTTCTGAGCAAGAAAGTGGACATGGGCGAGCTCCCCCCAATGAACTCCCTGAGCCGCCCGTTTTAGCCTGTAACGCCTGGCCCCGTCGCATCGTCCTTCGGGGTGTGGACCGACGCTCCCCAACCAGGAACCGGCGCACGGCCGACGCCGTCGCCCCCGACCCTGCTCCTGCTGCCAGCGACGATGCGCTCTGCACGCTGCTGGCGGCGGGGTTGCGCGTCCAGGCTACGGAGGATCGCTGGCGTGTGCTCGGCAATACCCTCGCCTACCGCTTGCTGCTGCGCGAGGCCGGCGGCACCTGGAACAGGCTCGACCAATGCTGGGAATTCGGCGGCGGCGATCCGACAGCGCGGCTTGCGTCGGCGCTCGAGGCGCGGCCGGCCGCCGTCGGCCATAACATCGCCGCCGCTCCGCCGCCGGCCCACTATCACGGCCACCGCCGCCGCGTGCGGGAGCGCGTGATGCGGGCCGGTGCCGAGATCCTGGAGGATTACGAGCTGCTCGAGCTCCTGCTCTTCTATTCGGTCGAGCGCATCGACACCAAGCCGCTGGCCAAGCGGCTGCTCGATCGCTTCGGCACCCTGGGCGACGTCTTCGCCGCCGAGCCCGTGCAGCTGCGCGAGTTCGACATCGACCAGCGGACGCTGGTGCTGTTCAAGGCCTCGCGCGAGGCGGGCCGTCGGCTGGCCGAGCGCAAGGTCAAGGACATGCCGGTGCTGACCAACTGGCAGCAGCTGATCGACTATTGCCACGCCGCGCTCGCGCACGAGAAGACCGAGCAGTTCCGCATCCTCTTCCTCGACCGCAAGAACGTGCTGATCGCCGATGAGGTGCAGCAGCGCGGCACCATCGACCACACGCCGGTCTATCCCCGCGAAGTGGTGAAGCGCGCCCTCACCCTCAACGCCGCCGCCCTGATCCTTGTGCACAACCATCCCAGTGGCGATCCAAAGCCGTCACGCGACGACATCGAGATGACGCGCGAGGTCAAGGCCGCTGCCGAGGCGCTCGGCATCGCGATCCACGATCACCTGGTGATCGGCCGCAAGGGCCATGCGAGCTTCAGGAGCTTGGGGCTGCTGTAGCGTAGGCTGGTCCAATCTGGCTGCCCTTCCCCCCTTCTGGGGCACTTCGCTTCCTTCAGCAGGTGCGTGGAGCCATCAGCTCGGTTTGCTTCCTTGTGCAACCTTCGCCGGAAGCAGAACCAGCGCCGCGATCGTGCCAAGTAACGCCACCAAAGCAGCGAGGGCGAATGGCGGCGCGAACTCGGCAGCCGCATCGACGGCACCAAGCGTCAGCCCCAACGCCGCGATGCTGATGGCCAAGCCGGCTTGGCGCACGATAAACGTCACAGCCGAGGCCATGCCCGCCTGCGTTGCCGGGGCAAGAGCCAGGACGACCCCCGACAGCTGCGGGTTCGCCAGTGCGGCACCGACACCAATCGTGGCCATTCCGCCGACCGTGCCGGCAAGACGCATCCCGGGACCGTCGGACAGGGCCGCGATCACAAGCCAAACGTCGCCAATGCCCATGAGTCCAAAGGCAATCGTGAACAGGCGCCGCCATCCCCAGTGCGTCGCGAGGTGCCCGCCGATCAGCGGTACCAGCAGCATCGGCAGCGTCGCGGCAAGCAGGGCGGCGCCGGCCACCTCCATGCTGATGTGGAGCGCCGCCCTCAGAAAAAGCGGGAGATAGACTACCACGGCCCAATAGCCGAACTGGACGGCGACCAGCAGCGTGGCAACCCCGGCCATGGCCCGCGTCGCGAACACGTGGGGATCGAGCACGGGGTGCGAACTGCGCCGTTGTTGCCAAAGGAACACGAACCCCGCTGTTGCACCGGCAATGAGGCAGGCGGCTCTCAGGGCAAGGGAGCCCTCGCGCCTCAGGAGCGCATCGATCACCAAGCCCAGCGAAATCGTCAGCAACGCGATGCCAACGGGATCCAGTTGTCGCCCTTCCTGATCGCGCCCTTCCCGATCATTCGTCTCGGCGACCAGTCGCGGCACGGCCAGGGCCAGAGCCAGGCAAAAGGGCACGTTTGCGAAAAATATCCAACGCCAACCGAGCCACGACGCCAGGAAGCCCCCGAGCGTCGGCCCCAACGCCATGGCGACGCCAGAGATCACCCCCATGACGCCGAACGCACGGGATCGCTGAGCGACGTTCGGAAAGGCGATTGCGACGAGTGCAGTCCCCCCTGTGGCCATGAAGGCCGCGCCGGCTCCCTGTACGGCGCGCGCGGCCAGGAGCATCGGTTCGCTCAAGGCCAGCCCGCACGCGACTGAAGCAACGAGAAACACCGCATTGCCGACTAACATGGACCGTCGGCGGCCGAAGCGATCGGCAAGAGCGCCGGACGCAAGGAGGGCCCCGGTGAACGCAAGACTGTAGGCGTCAATGACCCAGGCCAGGCCACTGACATCCAGTCCAACGTCCTTCGCTACGGCGGGCATGGCGACCACGACCGCCGTCACATCGAACAATATGAGGAAGGTGCTTAGGCCAAGAGCGAGCGTCGTCGCGAGTGAGCGACTTTGCCCAACCATGCCACCGGACGTGTGCGGCTGCATTCGACCTCTGCGTGAACAGCTCGGCGGTGCCAGCGAGCGAGGATTCAGCTGAGGTTGGCCATCCTGAGATGTTGCGCAGCGTAGGCATGCCACGGCCGCCAGGCCGGCGGGGCATTTTCCTGCGCGACGAGCATCGTCTCGTTCTCCCAGTCGCCGGGCGCGCGAAGGCCAGGCCGTTTCCTGATCAACGGCGCGAGCCTGGGATCGCGAGCGAGATGACTGTCGATGGTGGCGATGTCGGCGCCAAGATCGAACACGCGGCGCACTCGCGCCACGATGGCGGGCAATGCCTTCACCGAAGGGAAGCCGATGGTGACCAGCACCGAGTTGCGCGCAGGCAAATGCGCCACCGCGACGCTGCTGCGCTTGCCGTCGACGTCGATGCTGCGATACCAGACGTCCTTGTCGATCCACTCGGTGCCAGGTATCGCGCGCAACGACAGCGCCGATAGGACTCCCGACCAGTCGTAGGGCGGCCGGTAGGCCAGTCGCAGCGTCACGCCATCGCGCGCCGACGTGTCGGCGCCCTTTCGCCTGAGTGCGCTGGGCGGGCGGCGAAAGAGGTTGCGGAAGGTCGCGTTGAAACGGCGCACGCTGCTGAAGCCCGAGGCCAGTGCCACTTCCGTCATCGGCAGGCGCGTGTCGTGCAGTAGCTGCTTGGCGAATAGCACGCGGCGCGTCTGCGCGACGGCGATCGGCGAAGCGCCGAGATGGCGCTGGAACAGTCTCCGCAACTGCCGACCGCCGACGCCAAGCCGCCCGGCCAAGGACTCGACGTCGGAGTGATCGCCGTCGAGTGCGCCGTCGGCGATGAGCGCCAGTGCCCGGCTCACTGTGTTGGCAGTGCCGCGCCAGAAGGCGAGTTCGGGCGCGATCTCGGGCCGACAGCGCAGGCAAGGCCGAAAGCCTGCATCCTGGGCCGCCGCCGCCGAGGCGAAGAAGCGGCAGTTCTTGTACATCGGCGTGCGCACGGGACAGATCGGCCGGCAGTAGATGCCTGTCGAGGTGCAGCCCACGAAGACGTGGCCGTCGAAGCGAGCGTCGCGGCTCTGGAGAGCGCGGTAGTAGGTCCTGTGGTCGAGCAATTCCATAGGGGCACTTTGCTACATACTTGCGCGTAACGCTGGCCGTTTTCGGACCCGAGTGACGGTGCGAGATTTGCTGGCCACATTCGCTTTCTGAGCGTTGACCAAGCGTTCTCTGAGCATCGTCGCCATGATCAGACATTGCCGAACGCGAGGATCACGTTGGATCATCGAGTGACCGATCCCAATTCCATATCCCAGCGACTCCGATCCGCAACAAAACTCGTTTCAGATCAACGCGATGCGTTCCGAGCAATGTTGGTGCACAACCATCCCAGTGGCGATCCAAAGCCATCACGCGACGACATCGAGATGACGCGCGAGGTCAAGGCCGCTGCCGAAGCGCTGGGCATCGCCATCCACGACCACCTGGTGATCGGCCGCAAGGGCCATGCGAGCTTCAGGAGTCTGGGGCTGCTGTCGTAGTGTCGCCTTGTAGGCTGCCACCCGTTGCGTGAAGATGCCGTGGTGATCACCGAGCACTACCTGAAGCGGTGGCGGAGCGCCGGCTTGATCGACGACGGCACGGTGCAGCGTATCAGCGCCTGGGAGGCCACGCACCGCCGGCCGGTCTGGCTATGGGCCCTGTCGGCGATGGGGGCGCTGGCCATCGGGCTCGGCGTCGTGGCGGTGATCGCTGCCAACTGGTCGGGTATTCCGGCCGCAGTGAAGCTCGCGGCCGATCTGCTGGTGACCGGCCTGTGCGCGGTCTTTGTATTCATGGCTTGGCGGCGTGACCGGCGATGGCCGTGCGAGATCGGCGCGCTGCTTCTGTTCGGCCTGGTGATCGGCGGACTTGCGCTGATCGGGCAGGTGTACCAGCTGCAGAGCGAGCCGTGGCAGGCGCTGGTGACCTGGCTGGCGATCGGTACGCCGTTCCTCGCGCTGGTTACCCGCACGCGCCTGCTCGGGGCCCTGTGGTTCGCGGCCGCCCTCCTGACCTGGTTCTCGGCGTATGAGCCGCTCGAACAGCTGCTCGGGATGCTGGTCCCCGTTTCCACCGGCAGCGATCACTTCTTCCATCTGCTGCTCTACCTGCCGGCCTGCCTTCTGATCGTCGTGGCCGTCGTGCGCCGCCGCTGGCCGCCCGCCGAAGGCCAGGGCGAGCTGATCCTGACCCTGGCGCTGGCCGGACTGGTCGGCGCCGTCAGCACGACGATGGTCGCCATCAACTCGCGCCTCGTCGGCTTGTTCGTCGCGCCGGTCGAGATCTGGCTGGGCGCGAGCGCCACGCTGCTGGCGGCGGCCGCCCTGTGGCTGGGCCGTGGCGCGGCTGAGCGGCGCCCCCCGATCACGCTGCTGGGCGTGAGCTTCGCCGTCTGGGCCACCGCGCTGCTGCTCGCGCGCGCCTGGCGTGGTGAGACGGATGCCATGGGAAACTCCGGAAGCGGGACCATGTTCGAGGCCGCTTTTGGCCTGCTCTTCATCGTCTACTGGGCGGCAATCGGCTGGCTCGCGGCGCGGCTTGGCCGTCGGGTCCTGTTCGGTCTGGCCTTTGCCGTCATCGGCCTGCGGCTGCTGATCCTTTATTTCGAGGCGATCGGCGGGCTGACAGCGACCGGCCTCGGCCTGATCGGCGGTGGCGTGCTGTGCCTCGCGCTGGCCTGGCTTGGCTGGCGATTGACGCAACGCCTGACGCGCGGGGTGCTTCCGTGACGCGCAAGGTCATGACACTGCTCGTGATCGTGGCGCTCGCGTTGCCGGTGGCGACGCTGGCGGCGATGATCGGCCAGCAGGAATGGTTGCGCAGCCGCGGCACGATCCTGAACGTGCCGGTGCGCGGCGTCGATCCCCGAGACCTGTTGCGGGGCCACTATCTGACCGCACGCTTCGAGTGGGACTGGGAGCGCCCGCCGCGGCCCGGAGCCGATGGCCGCATGCCGGCGGGCGCGCTGTGCGTGATCTGGATCGATGCCGAGCGGCGCGCCCGTGTGCGCTTCCTTCCCGACTCGTCAGGAGACGACGCGACGGCGACAGGATGCCTGCTGGTCATCCCCGGCGCATTGTGGGGAAGCGACCTCTTCGTGCCGGAATCAATCGACACCGCCGGCGGGATCATCAAGTTGTTCGTGCCGGAATCGCGCGCCCGCGAACTCGAACAGCTCATACGCGAACGACCCGGCGCGCTCACTGTCGACCTGGCGGTCCGCGCTGATGGCTACACCAGCATCAAGGCGCTGCGCGTCGATGGCCAGGTCCTGGGACACTGATCGGCCGCCAGATCTCCACGGGTGTCGAATGTTGCCAATGCGGCGATGCATGGTCACATTCTGCTCCCGGTAGGCTCAACCGCTCCCATATCGTCGCGCACCCATGCCCAAGTTCCTTCGCATCGGAGTCCATCAGTCCAACGTTTCCGGATACACGTCGAAGGCATGGTGGATTCGTCGCGTTGGCCCGACGGTCTTCCTGAAGTGGGGCGCCGTCGAGGTCCAGGGCGTAGGAGACGGACGAAAGATCTACTGGACCGTTCCACCGCGCGAGAAGGTCATTCGTTACCGCACGGTGCAGCCTGCCCAAGACTATGTAAGAAGCGCCATCGCGCGGCGACGCAACCATCGCTACGAGCCGCTGCCCGGGAACGTCGCGATCCGGCGCCGGGCGGCCAGCCGTGGCGGCGAGCCCGAACAGGCGCTCGCCACGATCCTGTTTGTCGATATCGTCCGATCCACCGAAAAAGCCGCGCGGCTGGGCGATGCGCGCTGGACACAGGTGATGAACCATTACTACGCCGCCGTCCGCAGAGAGCTGAAGACCCTGCGCGGAAAGGAAGTCGTGACGACGGGGGACGGGTTGCTCGCGACATTCGACGCGCCGGCGGCCGGGATCCGTTGTGCGACCGCAATGCGCGAGGCCGTGCGCACATTGGGGCTGGAGATCAGGGTCGGGCTGCACGCCGGTGAATACAAGGTGAGCGGGGCCGACGTGTTCGGCCTCGCCTTTCACATCGGCGCGCGCGTCGCCGCGAAAGCGCGCGCCGGCGAAGTGCTGGTCTCGAGCACCGTCAAGGATCTGATGGCGCAGTCAGAGATCCGCTTCAAGGACCACGGCGTTCACCAGCTCAAAGGCGTCCCCAAGCGGTGGCGCCTCTACCGCGTCGATCATTGAGCCGGGCGCTGGCGATCGAGGTCGTTGAGTTCTAGTGGGCCTTTCCTCCTCACTCGCTGAAGACCTTGTCCGCCCACTCCACCAATGCCACCAGATCGGGGGGCGTTACGAACCGGGCATTCTTGCCGGCGAGGTCGGCGTCGAGGACCGCACGCGCCCGCGAACACGCCGTTCAAACGCTTATCGGGATTTCATGCTCGATTGTCTTCTGCATGATCTCGGAGAGCGGCGGCCATCCGACCGGAGTCACCGCCTTGATCAGCGTGTCCTTCATCAGGTTTACGGCCTCGCCCAGAAGAAAAATGCGAACCTGATGCCCTGCCTCCGCGAAAGCGTTGGCATGAAGAAAGGCAAAACACGCTTTGGTGGATTCGTCCGATCCCCAGGCCGTCTTGATCAAAACGTTCACGTGTGGATTCCCTTCGGAAAGCTTGAGCCGGCTAACGCAGCCGCGGGCCAGGATCGAGCCCGAGGAAGGCGCGGCCGCCGATCGGATACCACTCGGGAGCCAGCGTCGCCGCCTGGCCGACCACCTGCAGATCGCGCCACACTTCGGCCAGGCGACTCTCAGTCTTGAACGAGGTGCTGCCGCCGTGCCGGAACATCAGGTCCATCGCCTGGCGGGCGCAGTCGCCGGCATGCACCGCGGCGAGCCGGCAGCGGGCGCGCTGCTCCAGCGTCGTCTCGCCGCCGTCGGCGAGCGTGTTCCACAGCTCGGCGATCATCGTGTTGCGATAGATGCGCCCGGCATTGAGGATGGCATCGGCGCGCCCGACCGCGTCCTGCACCTGCGGATTGTCGCACAGCCTGCCCGTGCGGCCGCGCGGCGTCTTGTCGGCGGCAAGCTCGACCAGCGCATTGATGCCGGCGCGCGCCAGCCCGGTGATCACCGCGCATTGATGCGGCCCGACCCAGGCCTGTGCCGGCAGCGCGTAGGTCACGCCCGGCCAATGGCCCCACTGGTTGTCGAGCGGCACGCCGGCATGGATCATGGTGCGCCGCTCCGGCAGGAAGAAATCCGACACCGTCCAATCGAAGCTGCCGGTGCCGCGCAGCCCGCTCACCTCCCAGGTGCCGGGAAGGACCTCGACCTCGGCGCGTGGGAACAGGCCGCGCCAGAACATGCCGCCGTCCTCGCGGCGGCGTGGCTCGTTGCCGTCGAGAATCTGGAAGCTGCCGAGCATCCAGGCGGCTTCATGGCAGCCGCTGCCGAAGGTCCAGCGCCCGCTGACGCGATAGCCGCCCTCGACCGCTACCGCCTGGCCGCCGCCCTGCACCGCGGTGCCGGCAATCACGGTACGATGGCCCTTGGGATAGATCTCCTGCACGCCGTCCTCCGGAAGGCCGAGCGTGACCAGCGAGCCGACGCCGTTGTTGGCGACGTTCCAGCCGACCGAGCCCGCACCTTCGGCCAGAAGCTCGATGACCCGGATGTAGGTCAGCGGATCGGCTTGCAGGCCGCCGAGCGACCGCGGCAGCAGCAGGCGGTAGAAGCCCGCCGCGTGCATCTGCTCGACCAGCGCTGGCGTGAGCCGCTGCTCGCGCTCGATCTCCTCGTGGTAGCGCCGCAAGGTCGGCTTGAGCGCGGCGGCCGCCTGAACCACCGGCTGGGCATCGATGTCAGCCGGCAAGCGGCGATCTTCGACGATTGTCTGCATCGACACCCCCTGTTGGCCACCGGCCACTCGGATTCACTGTCGAACGGTAGTTGACCTTGGCTGCGCCCCGGATAGTCAGCCCGATATCTCTTTCGCACAACCGAGTAGCGAGCCGCTACGGCTCCGCCATCGCCAGGATGGGCATCGGCGTCTCCAGCCCGCGCAGGACATGCTCGCCAACCGCTCGCCAGGGCCCGGGCACGGCGGCAGCGAACGGAGCCGTGGCGAGCACCGGCGCGTTGAGCTGCTTGGTCAGATCCTGCACGCGCACGACCTCGTTCACCGCCGAGCCGACCACGGTGAACTGCAGGCGGTCGGGCACACCGACATTGCCGTGGATCACCTGCCCCAAGTGGAGCGCGATGCCGAAGTCAAGCGGGAGATTGCTGGGCGGGGCCATCGTCCCAAGCCGGCGGCGGGCCTCCCGTGCCGCATCGAGGGCGCGGCGGCAGGCATCCTGCGGCGAGCCGTCGACACGGAACAGGCCCAGCACCGCGTCGCCGATCAGCGAGACCACCTCGCCGCCATGGTCGAGCACCGCCGCCGCGGTCATCTCGAAATAGCGGCCGAGCAGCTTCAGGAAATCCTCGGCCGACAGCCTGTCGGCCAGGGTCGTCGACTGGCGCAGGTCGCTGTACCACAGCGCCGCCGTGACCTTCTCGCCGTCGCCCCGCCGAATCAGGCCGCTCAGCACGGCCTCGCCCGCGCGCTTGCCGAGATAGGCATGGGCGACATTGTGCGCGACGCTGCGCTCGATCCGCGACTTCATCGCGATGCTGAGGTCGCGGGTGATGCGGCGGAGCTGCACGATCTCGCCGTCGGTGAAGCCGGAGGCGCGATCGGCAAGCCACGAGCAGATGATGCCGGTCTTCGCCTCGCGGTCGAAAGCCACCAGGAACACGACATAGTCGGTGCCGCCCAGCGCGCGGAACTCCTCGAGGTCGGGGAAATCCAGCAGCGCCGTCTCGCCGACCAGCCGGCGTCGCAGGACCGGCAGGCGATGGGCAAGCGCAAAGCCGAAGGGGCTGCGCCGAAATCGCTCCTGGCCGCCGTCGTCGGGACGGAACAGGCTCACCACGGCGCCCTTGTCGGCCGTCCACAGGATGGAGGTCGCGTCGTAAAGAGGATGGAGGATGCGGAACGCGACCTGCCCGCGCAGGATCGGCAGGCCGACGCCCCGCAAGCGCTCGCACAGCTCGCCATAAAGCGCGGCCGGCTGGGAATCGTGCAGCGCCTCCTCTGCGAGCCATTCGCTGATGGTGTCGCCCAGAACCGTGGAATCCGTCTCGCCGATGTCCATCGCGGCGACCATAATGCGCTCTTCGCTCGACGGCCACCGCCCACTCGGAGGATCGGATGCACCTGTTGACCCGCCTGTTCCTTGGCGTGGCTGCGGCGGCCACGATGGTCACCAATGCCATCGCCGCCGACCTCAATGCCGCGGCCGTCGCCTTCACGCTGCCCGACAAGATCGACTGGAAGCAGGGTTCGGGCCACAACCAGCAGGCCGTCCTGGCCGGCGATCCGTCGAAGCCCGGCCTCTACGTCGTGATGGTCAAATGGCTGCCCGGCGGCATGAGCCGTCCGCATTTCCATCCCAATGACCGCTTCATCACGGTGCTCAAAGGGACCTGGTGGGTGGGCACCGGCACCAGGTTCGATTCCGCCAGCACGGTCCCGATGCCGGCCGGCACCTTCGTCACGCATTTCGGCAAGCAGGTGCATTACGACGGCGCCAAGGATGAAGAGGCCGTGCTGCTGATCACCGGCGAAGGACCCGCCACCTCCACGCCGGCGGAAGAGAAATAGCCGGGAGCGAGTACTCGCTTTCATTGGATAGTGATCCACCGGTTACCTCATCCTGAGGAGCCGCGCGCAGCGCGGCGTCTCGAAGGATGGCAACAGGGGCGGTGCAGCCGCCCTTCGAGACGGCCCTGCGGGCCTCCTCAGGGTGAGGTCGGGCTGCGCTAGCCGCCGGCCGTCCAGTCGTGCTCGGGAACGAACTTGAAGGGGTGATCCGACTCCTTGTAGTCCCCTCGCGGCTGCCGCCTGGGCAGGCTTACCTTCTCCGCCGGCTTCGTCTTGTAGGGGATGTTGTCCAGCAAGTGCCGGATCACGTTCAGCCTTGCTCGCCTCTTGTCGTCTGACCGCACCACGAACCACGGCGCCCATGTCGTGTCGCTCGCCTTGAACATCTCGTCGCGGGCGCGCGAGTAGTCATGCCAGCGCCGGTAGGATTCGAGATCCATCGGCGAGAGCTTCCACGTCTTGCGCCCATCGTTGATGCGGTCGTTGAGCCTTCGGCTTTGCTCCTCGGGGCTGACCTCGAGCCAGTACTTGAGAAGAATGGTGTCCGATTCGACGACGAGATGCTCGAGCTCGGGGACGATCTGCAGGAAACGCTTGGCCTGCTCTTCCGTGCAGAAGCCCATGACGCGCTCGACGCCGGCACGGTTGTACCAGCTGCGATCGAAGATCGTGATCTCTCCCGCCGCGGGAAAGTGCGGCACATAACGCTGGAAGTACATCTGCGACTTCTCGCGCTCGGTCGGCGCCGGCAGGGCGACGAGGTGGAACACCCGCGGGCTGACGCGCTGGGTGAGCGCCTTGATCGTGCCGCCCTTGCCGGCACCGTCGCGGCCTTCGAACACCACGCAGACTTTCTGTCCCGTCTCGACGATCCACTTCTGCAGCAGCACCAGCTCGACATGCAGCTTGGCGAGCTCGCGCTCGTAGATCTTGCGCGGCAACTTCTCGACCGGCTCCGATGACCCGGCATCCCTCAGCTCTTTCATGCGCCGGCCTCCGTCCTGGTAACGGCCCGTCGCAAAGGTCCCGCCGAACGGATGACGAGCTTCTCCGCTTCCACGACGAGGAAGAACACCAGCCCGCCCGCGAGCAGCCCGGGCCAGACGCGGAGCGGGATGGCCTCGTTGCCGAACATCGCCTGGAGCGGCGGCGCGTAGGTAAAGAGCAATTGCAGGACCACGACCGCCCCGATGCCCAGCGGCAGGTACCTGTTTCCGGCATGCGCCGTCAGGGAGAGCGAGCTGTCCAGCAGGAAGCGGCTGTTCAGCAGGTAGAACACCTGGCCGATGGTGATCATGTTGACCGCCGCCGTGCGGGCGAGTTCGTCCGATGCGCCCTGCCCCTTCATCCAGAAGAACGCCCATAGCGTGACGGCCAGCAGCGCCAGGCCAACGAAGACGACGCGCCACACGCCGAAGCCGGTCAGGATCGACCGATCGACCGCCCGCGGCGGGCGCTTCATCACGTCGAGCTCGTGAGGCTCGAAGGAGATCACCAGCCCCAGAGCGACCGAGGTGACCATGTTGACCCAGAGCACCTGCGGCGCCGTGATCGGCATGGTGAAGCCCAGCAGGATCGCCACCATGATGACCAGTGCCTGGGCGACATTGGTCGGCAGCATGAACAGGATGGCCTTCTCGATGTTGTTGTAGACGGTGCGTCCCTCCTTCACCGCGGCGGTGATCGAGGCGAAGTTGTCGTCGGCAAGGATCATCTCGGCCGCTTCCTTGGTGACCTCGGTGCCCTTGATCCCCATGGCGACGCCGATATCGGCCTTCTTCAGCGCCGGGGCGTCGTTCACGCCATCGCCCGTCATCGCCACGATTTGCTGGTTGGCCTGGATGGCCTTGACCAGGCGCAGCTTGTGTTCGGGGCTCGCGCGGGCGAACACGTCGACGTCGCGTACCTTCTGCCGCAGGTCCGCCTCGTTCATTTCCTCGATCTCGGTGCCGGTGACAGCCGTCTTGCCGTCACCGATGCCGAGCATCTTGGCGATCGCCGCCGCCGTGACCCTGTGATCGCCGGTGATCATGGTGACGCGAATGCCGCCGCCATGGCATTCGTTCACGGCCTCGATGGCCTCCTTGCGCGGTGGGTCGAGCAGGCCGATCAGGCCGAGCAAAACGAGATTCTTCGGCAGGTCGGCCGCGGACAAGCCGCCCGCCTTGCCGACTGTCCCCTCGTACCAGGCGAGCGCCAGCACCCGCTCGCCGCGACCCGCAAGTTGATCGGAGGCCTGCATGAAGTGCGGGCGATCGAGCGATACGGACTGACCCGCCTGCGTCTGCTGGCGATCGCAGTGCTCGAGGATGACCTCGGGCGCGCCTTTGACGAGAAGGAACTCCTTGCCCTCCGGCGACTTGTGGAGCGTCGCCATGAACTTGTGCTCCGATTCGAACGGGATGGCGTCAATCCGCGGCGACGCGGCGAGCTCGGCCTGTCGGTCCACGCCAAGCTTGGTCGCGAAAGGATAGAGCGCGCCCTCGGTCGGATCGCCCTCGACCTTCCAGGTACCCTGCTCCTGGAACAGTTCGGCGTCGTTGCACAGCAGGGAGACGCGCCCCATGAGCGCCAGCACCGGCTGCTCGCCGGCGGGTTTTCCCTCCCTGGTGACCTCGCCTTCCGGCGCATAGCCATTACCGGTCACCTGAAAGGCCGCGTCGGCCGTGACGGCGGATACCACCATCATTTCCATGAGCGTCAAGGTGCCTGTCTTGTCGGAGCAGATGCGCGAGACAGAGCCCAGCGTCTCCACCGCCGGCAGCTGGCGGATGATGGCGTTGCGCTGGGCCATGCGTTGCACGCCAATCGCCAGCGTGATGGTGATGATGGCCGGCAGGCCCTCCGGGATCACCGAGACCGCGATGCCGACCACAGCCTGGAACAGCTCGACGAAGTCCATGCCCTTCACCCACTTGCCGTAGGCGAAGACCAGCATGCCGACGATGCCGACGACGGCCGTGATGACGTAGCCGAATTGCTTGATCTGGCGCAGCAGCGGCGTCTCGAGCGCGCTGACGCCAGCGAGCAGGGCGTTGATGCGGCCGAGTTCCGTGGCGCTGCCGGTCGCGACGACCACGCCCGTCGCCCGACCAGACACGACCAGGGTGCCCGAGAACGCCATGCATTCCCTATCGCCGACCGTCGAATTGGCCGGCGCCGCGTTGGTGTTCTTGTCAGCCGGAACCGATTCGCCGGTCAGCGCCGCCTCCTCGGTGCGCAGGTTCTTCACATCGGCGAGGCGCAGGTCGGCGGGGATCTTGTCGCCGGATTCCAGCAGCACGACATCGCCGGGCACCAGCTGCTCCGCAGGCATCAGGCGCGTCTCGCCACCCCGCACGGTCCGTGCCTCGGCGGACAGCATGTTGCGGATCGAGTCCAGCGCCTTCTCGGCCCGGCCTTCCTGGATGAACCCCAGCACGGCATTGAGGACCACCACGCCGAAGATGATCGACGCATCGACCCACAGGCCCAGCATCAGCTTGATGAAGCCCGCCCCCAGCAGGACATAGACGAGGACATTGTTGAACTGGGCCAGGAACCGCTTGAGAGGCCCTCGCCTCTTGCCTTCTGGTAGCCGGTTCGGTCCGTACTTTTGGAGCCGGTCCGAGGCCTCGGACGGGTCCAGCCCCCTGACGTCGTCAGTGGCGAGCCGCTTGACGACCTCCTCAGCCGAAAGGGCATGCCAAGTGTTCGCGTTCGCCGTTGGGTCCATGTCTTGTTCCCCGATCGGGTTGGATGCTGGAGACCTCTGAGCTGCGAAGCATCAGCAGGGTATCCCGCGACTGGACCGGGCGTCCCAAGCAAAGCGCCGTCGCGGACGTGCCACGCGGACGTTGCACCGATCCCCGAAAACGAAGATCACCGCCATTAATTCGTGGCCTTATAGTGGGTTGGCGTGGATCGGCGACGACGCAACTCGTGGAGCGCGCCATGGCGACCATCATCGATGTCACCGCGGAGGCCGCGAAGCTCACGCTGTTCCGCGGATTGACGCCGCGAACCAAGCGCGCGGAGCGCACGGGCAGCACCGCGCAGCTGCCTCCCTACCGCGACGGGCTTCTGCTGCTTGGCAAGTCTGCCGGCACGAGCCACTGGGAGACCCATCCCGAGGACGAGCTGGTCTACGTTCTCGACGGCACGGCGACGCTCGACGTCGTCACGGAGGACGGACCGCGATCTTTTGCGCTCGGCGCCGGCATGATCGCCATCGTTCCGCCGACCGTCTGGCACCGCTTTCGCTCGCCGGAGGGCAAGACCTCCTTCAGCGCGGTGCTTCCGGGCGACCATATCGAGCTCGATGTCGACGATCCCCGGGCGAGCATGCCGGGCCTCGACCTCGGCAACACGACGCGAGCGCCCAGCATCATCGACGTCAATGCCGAGCTCGCGAAGCTCACGATGTTCCGCGGGCGGACGCCGCAATCGACCATGGCGGATCGCAAGGGCAGCGCGGCGCGTCTCGCCGCCTACCGCGACGGGATGCTGAGCGTCACGAAGTTTGCCGGCAAGGGGCACTGGGAGTGCCATCCCGTCGGCGATGAGCTGATCTACATCGTCGACGGCACCGCGACCTTGGAGACGGCCGGCGAGGACGGGCGCCAATCCTGGGCGCTCAGCGCCGGGATGATCGCCATCAATCGGCAGGGCGCGTGGCATCGCTTTTCGTCGACGGACGGCGTGACGCTCCTGGCTGTGACGCCCGCCCCGAGCGAGGTCGTCGATCTCGACGTCGACGATCCCCGGCAGATCGAGGCCAGACGATGAGCGCGCAGGGCATCGTCGTACCACCGGGACAGGGTGCGGCGGCGACCTACGGACCGGGGTGGTCGAACGTGGTCAAGCTGCAGTGCGACGAGACCGATGGCAGCACCATGGTGTTCGAGGCGAATGTTCCGGTCGGGACCAAGAGCACCTTGCACCTCCATCACGACAGCGACGAGGTGGCCTATGTCCTGAGCGGCGAGGTCACTTTCCTGATCGGCGATGACATCACCGTGGGCGGCCCTGGCACTTGCGCGTTCATGCCGCGCGAGGTCCGGCACGCCTGGAAGAGCACCGGCGCCGAGGCCGGGCGCGTCCTGTTCTTCTACACCCCGGCCAGCGCAGGCGGGCTGATCGAAGAGCAGCAACGGACCGGCAGCGGCTTCTCCTCCATGACCGACGATGAACGCTCCGAGATGCTGCGGCGTTACGGTTGGGAGCTCCTGGGACCCTCGCCTCTTTGAGGAGCCTCGCCCTCTTGTCGAGGCCGGCGCTTCGACGTACTGCGCTGCCATGGCAAGCGACGACGCAGTCTATCAGTCGATCTCCCAGGATGAGCTTGTGGCACGAGCCGCAAAGGACCGATCGTTCGTCGGCCTGACGTTTGCCGCAGACATCACCCTCGACGACGTCGACCTCACGGAGAGCCGGTTCGAGCGTTGTCTTTTCCGGACGCCGATGGTCCGCAGCGCCGACTTCTCTGGAGCTGCCTTCACCGACTGCAGGTTCGAGCCCACGCGCTTCGCCAATTGCAAGTTCGCCAAGGCCGAGCTGCAAGGCTGTGTCCTGTTCGATGCCGGCAAGAAGAAGGGCTGTACCTTCGCGTTCTGCGACCTCCAGGCAGCCGAGGTCCGGAAGTGCAACTTCGCCACCGCCTCGTTCGACCGCTGCGACCTCTACAATCTCAATGCCGCAGAATGCAGCTTCCGCGGGGCCCAGTTCCATCAATCGACCTTCACCAAGACGATCTCGCGCCGCTCGGTGCTGACAAAAGCTGTCTTCGACAAGTGCAACCTGAGCTTCGCCGACCTCAGCAGCCTGTCCCTGCCGAAGTGCGAGTTCCTGTCCTGCAAGTTCTCCGAAGCCTCGTTCATCGACACCGATCTCAGCCATGCCACGATGCTGGCCTGCGATCTTGATCGCGTCGCCTGGGACCGCGCCAGGCTCGGCAAGGCCGATCTCAGGGGCTCCAACCTCAGCGGCCTGAATTTGTCCGTCGTCGCCGACTACGCCGGGCTGCAGATCAGCGAGAGCGAACAGATGGAAGTCCTGAAGCAACTCGGCATCGACGTGTCGCCATGAGCATCAAAAGACAGGCAGCAGCGGAAGAGGGTCGCGTCGCCGGCAGCTGTCTCTGCGGCGCCGTCCATCTCGAGATCGGCTATCCGGCCCGCTGGGCCTGGCACGACCATTCCGCAGCCAGCCGGCGCGCCCACGGCGCCGCCTACGCCACCTATGTCGGCAGCTGGCGCAAGCGTTTTCGCGTCACCAAGGGAGCCACCAAGGTGGTGCGCTACGAAGACAAGGCCACCAAGACGACGCGGAGCTTCTGCGGGCGCTGCGGCACCCCGATCGCCTACGAACGTGCGCACTCGCCGCACATGGTGAACGTGCCGCGCGCCCTCTTTCAGGGACGCACCGGCCGGCAGCCGCTCTATCACATCGCCATCTCGGAGCTGCAGGACTGGACCTGGCGGGGCGGCCCGCTCGTCCCGTTGAAGGGCTTTCCCGGCGTTGTCTGGGAGCGGCCGAGGAGAAAACGCGTCTTCAAGGAGAAGGACGGAATGTTCTGATGGAAACGGTCACCGTTCAGACCCTCTTGCGCACGTCGAGCGTCACGGTCTCGGACATCGCCTGCTCCGGAACCTGTCGCCACAGGTCCGACGAGGAACACGCGACGGAAACCCATCTGGTGTTCCCCTATCGTGGCGTCTATGTGCGCCATGTCGGCCGCGACGATGCCGTCGCCGAGGCCAACCAGGTGCTGTTGTTCAATGCCGGCGAGGGCTATCGCGTCAGCCACCCGGTGCCGGGCGGCGATGCTTGCCTCGATCTGGTGGTCGACGATTCCCTCCTGAGCGAGCTGGCGCCTGCGGACCAGAGGCACGACGGCGGCCGCGTGACGTTCGCGCGTCAACGGCGGCGAATTGATCCGAGGGCACAGGCGCTGGTCGCGCTGCTGCGGCACAGCCTTCACAAGCGTGTTGTCGAGCCGCTGGAAGCCGAGAGCCTGGCCCTCATGCTCGCCCGGCGCGCCCTTGGGCCGCTCACGTCGCATGCCACCTCTGCGACCTTCGGCCAGCAGCGCCTGGTCGATCGCATCAAGCTGACGCTTGCCCGCGACCTCGGACGCCGCTGGACCCTACAGGCGATCGCCAAGGAGGTCGGCGGCTCTCCGGTCTATCTCACGCAGGTCTTCCAGCGCGTCGAAGGCGTGCCGCTCTATCGCTACCAGCTCAGGCTGCGGCTGGCGCGGGCGCTCGATCTGCTCGGCCGGTACGACGATCTCTCGGCCTTGAGCCTCGATCTCGGCTTCTCCAGCCACAGCCATTTCAGCGCCGCCTTCCGCCGGGCCTATGGACGCTCGCCGACTGCCTTTAGGCGCTCCACGCTTGCTTGCTAGCACTGCCTCGACGGCCTGGTGCCGCACCAGCGTTGGTGTGGAAGCTGCAAGAGATCCCCCAATGCTCCCCCTCCATGGAGCGCAAAAACTCGTCCGAGCGAAATTGGCCCTTTAGCACGAATGTTGTTGAACATTTCTTAAGTTATTATATACTCAGGTTGTACTACTCGCTCTTTGCATCGTTCATCCGGCTACACAAAGGGAGCGTCCGCAGCTCGCAGGTAAAGGCGGTCGCCGGCGCGCGGGCTGCCCAACAGCCCGACGCCGGCGGCCGCCCTTCGGTGGCCCGGTCTTCCTCCGGCAAAAGGGGCTGCGGGAAACCCTGGAAACCTCCCGCACCGGCGACGGCAGTGTATGCACGTTGGAGCGCGGGAAGAACTGACTAAAGAATATGACAGCGGCGCGTGCGATCCGATGATCATCTCTGGCGATCTGAGGAGGGCAACGATGTCCGCACAGACCGCAAAGGCCGAGACGTTTCGATCGCTGCATGTACGGGGACGTCCGTTGGTGCTGTTCAACGTCTGGGATGCAGGCACCGCGAAGGCGGTGGCCTCGGCTGGCGCGCAGGCACTGGCGACGGGCAGCTGGTCGGTCGCGGCGGCCAACGGGTTCGCCGACGGCGAACAGCTGCCGCTCGATCTTGCCATCGACAACCTTGCGCGCATCGCCCGCGCCACCGACCTTCCGGTGACCATCGATCTAGAGAGCGGCTATGGCGAGACCGCGCCCGATGTAGGGCGGAGCGTCGCTCGCGCCGTCGCGGCCGGCGCCATCGGGTGCAATCTCGAGGACAGTTTTGTCGCCGACGGCTCTCTGCGCGCTGCCGACGAACAGTCGGAAAGGATAGAAGCTGCCCGCAAAGCCGCCGGAGCCGCCACCTTCATCAACGCCCGCACCGACGTCTTCTTCCAGAAGCGGGCACCGGAGCACGATGACGCCATGGTGCAGATGGCACTGGATCGCGCCAGGTCATATGCCACGGCCGGCGCCGACGGCCTGTTCGTGCCGGGCCTCGTCGAGGAGGCCCTGATCGGCCGTCTCGTCGAGGCATCACCCCTGCCGGTGAACATCATGGTCGAAGCGGACACGCCCCCACTGTCGCGACTGGCCGGACTCGGGGTGGCCCGTGTCAGCCACGGTCCTCGACCGTACGTCGCCATGATGAAGTTTCTGGGCGACGTTGCGCGCGCTGCGCTGTCGTGACCTTGCAACCTTCGCCGCTCCGCAGAGTTCATCCGATAATTCGGATTCTGCGGGGGCGGTGCAATGCATGGAAAACTGCTGGCTGTCTTCCTGGCGACGATGGTCGCCGCCGTCGCCGCGATGGCGCAGACCGAAGGCGGCGCGCCCGGTCAGCCATCGGTCACCGTGCTGGGCACCAAGGAGGTCCAGGGGATCCTCGGCCGCGAGATCCGCAGCACCGCCGATGAGAATATGGGCCGCATCGTCGACGTGCTGGTCGACGGCGAGGGCGCCACGCGCGCAGCGATCATCGACTTCGGCGGCTTCCTCGGCGTCGGCAGCCGCAAGATCGCCGTCGCCTGGCAGGCCCTGCACTTCGTGCCGGCGGCGGAGAAGCGCTACAGCGTCGTGCTGGAGCTGACGCGCGATCAGGTGAAGGAGGCGCCCGAGTACAAGGAAGGCAAGCCGGTCATCGTGATCGTGGCCTCGGGCAAGCTCGAGCCTCTGCCGTAACATGGCCTCGGTGACGGAGTTCCCCCCTCCTTCATCGCCCCACCCGTCGCGCCGCAGCCTAACGCGGCTCGACTGGTTCGTCTTCCTGGTCGCCGACGTGCAGACCGGCTTCGGGCCATTCGTCGCCGTCTACCTGACGTCGCAGAAATGGACCCAGGTCGAGATCGGCCTGGTGCTGACCATCGCCGGCCTGGTGTCGCTGCTGGGCCAGATCCCCGGCGGCACGCTGGTCGACACCGTGCGCTCCGAACGCGTGGTCGCGGCGGTGGCCGTGACCATGATCGCGACCAGCGCGCTGATCTATGCGACCTGGCCGATCTTCCCCGCTGTGCTGGCCGCCGCCACCCTGCAGGCCGCTGCCAGCTGCATCCTCGGCCCGGCGATTGCGGCGATCAGCCTGGGGCTGGTCGGCCATGCCGCGATCGGCGAGCGGTTCGGCCGCAATGCGCGCTTCGCCTCGATTGGCGCCGGCCTGTCGGCGGCGGTGATGGGCAGCTTCGGCTACTTCTTCTCGCCCCAGGCGGTCTTTTTCGTGACCGCGGCGCTGCTCTTGCCGACCCTCCTGGTCCTGCGCGGCATCGCCCCCGGCGAGATCGACGCCGAGCGGGCGCATGGCAACCTGCCGGAGCTGCGCACCAACCGGCCGCGCGCCGACCTGCGCAGCCTGCTCGGCAAGCGGCCCCTGCTGATCTTCGGCAGCTGCATCCTGCTGTTCCACCTCGCCAATGCGGCGATGCTGCCGCTGATGGGCAGCGTGCTCACCACGCGCTCGAGCCAGTGGGCGACGGTGCTGATCGGTGCCTGCATGGTAGGACCGCAGATCGTGGTGGCGCTGTTCTCGCCCTGGGTCGGCCGCCAGGCGCAGCGCATCGGCCGCAAGCCGTTGCTGGTCGCAGGCTTCGCCGCCCTGCCGCTGCGCGGCTTTCTGCTGGCGACGGTGCGCGATCCCTCCCTGGTGGTCGCAGTCCAGCTCCTCGACGGGCTGACCGCTGCCGTGCTGGCTGTGATGGTCCCGCTCACCATCGCCGATCTGACGCGCGGCACCGGCCGCTTCAACCTGACCCAGGGCGTGGTCGGCACCATGATGGGCCTGGGTGCCGCGATCAGCCCGACCTTCGCGGGCTACCTGAGCGACACGTTCGGCAGTCCCGTCGCCTTCATTGGCCTCGCAGGCGTGGCGCTGCTCGCCCTGGCGACGGTCTGGTTCCTGATGCCGGAAACGCGGCCGAAGGCCGAAGCGATCATACCGTGACAACGCAGGGCGCGTGCAGCCCTGCCCCCGGATGTCAAAGCTGTGGCCGCACGCGACAACGGTTGTCGCGCCGCCGGATCCAATGACATTTCAGGGCATGCCAGACAGTTCGTCGATGTCCCTGCCGGCCGAAGCTGTGCCCGCCGCCAATCCTTATCGCCGGCGCACCATCGCGACCAACTTCCTGGCGATGAGCCTGGTGAGCGGCAGCCTCTTGTTGATCGGCATCTTCACCACGGCCTACAGCCGCCGGGCGCTCGGGCCCTCGGCCATCGGCCAGGTGAACTGGAACGCCGCCCTCCTGCTGTTCCTGACGCTGCTGGCGAGCCCGGGGATCGCGACCATCGGCCAGCGCGACGTCGCTGCGAACCACAAGCGCACGGCATCGATGGCGTCCCTGGTACTCGGCCTGCAGATGGTGTTCGCCCTCGTGGCCTACGGCATGGTCGTGGCGATCGCCCTGCTCGATCCGCGCAGCGGGCGCAGCAGCACGTTGCTGATGGTCCAGGGACTGGCCGTGCTGATCAATGCCGGCAACCTCGCCTGGGTGTTGCAGGCGCATCAGCGCATGGCTGGACCCGCGATCGCCTCGCTGGTCCTGAACCTGATGCAGATCCCGGCACTGCTCGCGCTGGTCCACGAACCGTCGGACGTCGTGGTCTTTGCCGCCCTCACGCTCCCCTTCACGGCGGCGCTGATCGGCTACAATGTCTGGTACCTGCAGCACCACGGCATCCTGCGGCTCAGCGACCTGCGGCCGCGCCTCGCATCGGCGGGGACGCTGCTCGCGCAGGCCTGGCCTCTCGCGCTGTCGCAAGCGGCGGTGCTGCTGATCTACAACTGCGGCGCCATCCTGCTGGGCTTTACCCACGGCGACGATGAGGTGGGCCTCTACACGACGGCCTACAAGCTGATGTTCATTTCAACGGTGCTCAGCGGCTCGATGATGAGCGCGTTCTTCCCGGTGCTGGCGCAGGTCGCTGGCGACCCCGCGCAGGCGCGCCGCGTCTCGGGCGAGTTCGCCACCCTGATGGTCTGGATGGGCCTGCCGATCGCCGCGCTGGGCTTCGCCTGTGGCCGGCATGTCAACGATCTGCTGTTCGGCGCGCAGTTTGCCGCGAGCGGCCCCTACTTCGAATGGATGTGTCTCGCGATCGGCTTCACCTTCCTGAATATCGGGCTCGGCACGCCGTTGCTGGCGTGGGGCCATCAAACGCTGCATCTCAAGATCCTGGCGCTGGCCGCCACCGTCAGCCTGGCGCTGAATGCCTTCCTGGTCCCGCGCTACAGCGGTTGGGGCGCCGTGGCGGCATTCCTCGCCTCAGAGGCGCTGGCCGTCTCCCTGCTGGCGTTTGCGCGCCAGAGGTTGGTCGAGTTCGGGCGCCATCCCCTGCTGTCAATGCTGGCAGCGCCGGTCCTGTGCTGTGCCACGGTGGTCTTCGCGATCGAGATGCTGCCGCCATCGGCTGGTCGCTACTGGTGGCTGCAAGTCGGCGTCGGCGCAGCGGTGCTCGGTGGCTGCATGCTGCTGTTCGAACGGCGCATCGCCAAGGCTGCCTGGCGACTGGTGAGACGCTTGCGCTGACTGCTAAGGTCCGCGCCGGATCACACCGGAGCGTTCAATGGCAGGCAAGATCTATGTCGGCGTCGGCGGCTGGACGTTCGAGCCGTGGCGCGGCGTCTTCTATCCGGAGGGGCTCTCGCAGAAGAAGGAGCTGGAGTACGCCAGCCGCAAGCTCACCTCGATCGAGATCAACGGCACCTACTATTCGACTTTCAAGCCGGCGAGCTGGGCGAAGTGGCACGACGAGACGCCCGACGGCTTCGTCTTCTCGGTGAAGGCCTCGCGCTATTGCACCAACCGCCGCGTGCTGGCCGAGGCCGGCGAATCGATCAGCCGCTTCTTCGCCCAGGGCATCGTCGAGCTGAAGGACCGGCTGGGTCCGGTGAACTGGCAGTTCATGGGCACCAAGAAGTTCGATCCCGAGGACTTCGAGGCCTTCCTGAAGCTCTTGCCGCGCCAGGTCGGCAAGCTGCCGCTGCGCCATGCGCTGGAGGTGCGCCACGCAAGCTTCCAGGACCCGCGCTTCTACGACCTCGCCCGCAAGTACAATGCCGCCATCGTCTATGCCCACGACGAGGACTTCCCGGAGATCGACGAGGCCACGGCCGACTTCACCTATGCCCGCCTGATGGGCGCCGACGAGAAGGTGAAGACCGGCTACAAGCCCGCCGATCTCGACAAATGGGCCAAGCGCGCCAAGGCCTGGGCCAAGAAGGGCAACGTGTTCTGCTACTTCATCTCGGGCGACAAGGTGCGCAATCCGGCGGCGGCGCAGGCCCTGATCGAGAAGGTGTAGCGGTGGTCCAGCCCTTTCCACCCGGCGTGCGCGTCGAGGACATCCCGTGCCAAGGGGCCACGATCCACACGCGCATCGGCGGCCAGCGGAGCGGTAGGGGTCCGGCCGTCATCATGCTGCATGGCTTCGCCGATACCGGTGACATGTGGGCACCGCTCGCATCGGCGCTGATCGGCGATCATACGGTGATCGTCCCCGACCTGCGCGGCATGGGGCTCAGCTCGCAGCCGGCCGGCGGTTACGACAAGAAGGCACAAGGCCATGACGTGGCCGGCGTGCTCGATCATCTGCGCATCGACAAGGCCGTCCTGGTCACGCACGACATCGGCAACATGGTAGGCTACGCCTTCGCCGCCCAGTATCCCGAGCGCGTCACGCGATGGGTCTGCATGGACGCGCCGCTGCCCGGCATCGGCCCGTGGGATGAGATCCTGAAGAGTCCCATGCTGTGGCACTTCAACTTCCGCGGTCCCGACATGGAGCGCCTGGTGCAGAGCCGCGAACGCATCTACCTCGACCGCTTCTGGAACGAGCTGTCGGCGACGCCCTCGGCCATCGACGAGGAGACGCGACAGCACTATGCCGCGCTCTACGCCCGGCCGGGCAACATGCATTGCGCCTTCGAGCAGTTCGCCGCCTTCAACCAGGACGTCATCGACAACAAGGCCTTCGCCGCCGAGGGCAAGCTCGCCATGCCGGTGCTGGGGGTCGGCGCCGACAAGTCGTTCGGCGCCGCCCAGGCCGAGGTCCTGAGGTTCGTGGCCAGCGATGTGACATCGCACGTCGTCGCCAACTCGGGCCATTGGCTGATGGAAGAGCAGCAGCAGGCGACACTTGCCGCCATCACGGGTTTCCCGACCAAGTAGCAGACAACGGACAATTATCCCGCCGGGCGACTTGACGCGCGACGTCGGCGGGCCCACACTTAACTCTATGGTTAACTATCAAAACGCGGTCCTCGACCGCACGTTCGCTGCGCTGGCCGACCCGACGCGTCGGGCGCTGCTGGCCCGGCTCGACGAGGAGGATGGGCTCACCGTCAGCGAGCTGGCGCGGCCCTTCCCGGTCTCCCTGCCCGCCATCATGAAGCATCTCGACGTGCTCAGCGATGCGGGCCTGATCGGGCGCACCAAGACCGGCCGCACGGTGACCTGCCAGCTCAAGGCCGCGCCCATGGAGCAAGCGATGAACTGGCTGGCCCGCTACGAGCGCTACTGGACCGAGCAGCTCGACCGCCTCGCGGCATTTCTGGAGGAAGATTCATGGCAAGCAAACCCAGCCTCGCCCTCAAGCGGCGCTTCAAAGCGACGCCGGCGCAGCTCTTCCAAGCCTGGACGCAGCCGGAAAAAATGATCCGCTGGTGGGGCGTCACCGGTCATCCCAAGATGCCCGTCGCCGAGACCGACCTTCGCGTCGGCGGCCGCTTCCGCGTGCAGTTCCACACGCCGGACGGCCAGCATCACAGCGTGAGCGGCGTCTATCGCGAGATCGTGCCCGACCGCAAGTTGGTGTTCTCGTGGGCCTGGCAGAGCACGCCCGAGCGCCAGTCGCAGGTCACGATCGACCTCAAGCCCGACAACGACGCCACCGTGCTCACCCTGACCCACGAGCAGTTCTTCGACGAGAAGGCGCGCGATGACCATCGCCGCGGCTGGACGCTGGCACTCGACAATCTGGAGAAGGTGTTCCCGTGAACATGGACAGTTTCCGCTCGCCGGTTGCCATGAGCGATGCCGGGGCAAAGGGGGCGCTGCTCGACGGCCTGCCGCGGGACGTCGGCGGCTTGGCCAAGGTCGTGCAGGGCGTGCTGATCCACGAGCATGTGGCGCCCGCCTATGGCGTCGCCCTGTCGCCCGAGCAGCATGCCCAGGCGCACATCCGAAGCGTCGAGAAGATCCTCGACAGCATCGCCCGCCAGGACGGCCGGCCGCTCTCCCAGCCGAGGCCGGCGGGCGAGCGCGTGGTCGGCGTCTGCCGGCATTTCACGCTGCTGCATGTCGCGATGCTGCGCCGCAAGGGCATCGCCGCGCGGGCACGCTGCGGCTTCGGCGGCTACTTCGAGAAGGGCAAATTCGTCGATCATTGGGTGAGCGAGTACTGGAACGACGAGAGCAAGCGCTGGATCCTGGTCGACGCCCAGCTCGACCAGCGCCAGCGCGAGCTGTTCGACGTGCCGTTCGATCCGCTCGACGTGCCACGCGACCAGTTCCTGGTGGCGGGCAATGCCTGGCAACGCTGCCGCAGCGGCAAGGCCGACCCGAAGGCCTTCGGCATCCTCGACATGTGGGGATCGTGGTTCATCGCCGGCAACGTCATCCGCGACGTGGCCGCGCTCAACAACCACGAGATGCTGCCGTGGGACGTCTGGGGCGCCATGACCCCGAACGACGCCGAGCTCGACCTGCCGTTCATCGACGGGCTGGCCGCGCTCTCGCGTGCCCCCGACCGGCATTTCGGCGATTTGCGCGCGGCCTACAAGGACGAGCGTGTCGCCGTGCCTGACACCGTGTTCAATGCCGTGCTCAACCGCCCCGATCCTGTCCACTGAAGGAGGTCGTCATGCAGATGCACAAGACCGTCTCGCGAGAGGAATGGCTGGAGGCCCGCCGCGCGTTGCTCGCCAAGGAGAAGGCGCATCTTCGCGCCCATGACGAACTCGCCCGCCAGCGCCGCGAGCTGCCCTGGGTCAGGGTCGACAAGACCTATATGTTCGAAGGCCCGGACGGCCGCGAATCGCTGGCCGACCTGTTCGCTGGCCGCAGCCAGCTCATCGTCAAGCATTTCATGTTCGGACCGGAGTGGCAGGAGGGCTGCCTCGGTTGCTCGTTCGGGGCCGATCAGCTCGAGGGGTCGGTCATCCATCTCGTCAACCACGACGTCATGGTGATCGCGGTCTCGCGCGCGCCCTACGCCAAGATTGCCCCGTTCCACAAGCGCATGGGCTGGCCGTTCAAGTGGGTGTCGTCGGCCGGCAGCGACTTCAACTTCGACTACAATGTCTCCTTCACCGAGGCCGACAAGGCGAAGGGCAAGGTGTTCTACAATTTCGCCGAGCAGGACTGGGTGAGCGAAGAGATGCCTGGGTACAGCGTCTTCACAAAGGATGAGTCCGGGCAGATCTTCCATACCTACTCGGTGTTTTCCCGCGGCACCGAAGGTGTCGGCACGGTCTACGGCTTCCTCGACATCACACCCAAGGGGCGCAACGAGCCGCCGGGAACCAACCTTTCCCACTGGGTCCGCCATCACGATAAGTACGAACAAACGCCGGGAAATTCCTGCTGTCACGGTTGACGGGGCGGCCCGGGGAGGCTGGAATCGGCCGATAGCACGAATTGCCAGGAGAGGAACCCCGATGCCCGCTCTCTCACTCGACCACTGGAACGTCTACTGCAAGGACCTCAAGGCCACCGTCCGCTTCTACGAGCGCTACGTCGGCCTGAAGGACGGCGACCGGCCGCCCTTCAACTTCCCCGGCGCCTGGCTCTATGCCGGCGAGAAGCCGATCCTGCACCTGGTGTCGGAGACCGGCCGCAAGGACCATGGCAGCGGCGCCATCGACCATGTCGCCATCAACTGCGCCGACATCCGCAATACCATCGACCAGCTCAAGAAGGACAAGATGCCCTTCGAGGTGCGCAAGGTGCCGGCGCGGCCCCTGCAGCAGGTCTTCATCCACGATCCCGACGGCGTGATGATCGAGCTCAACTTCTGGAACGAAGCCGACGTGCCGGAGATCGAGAAGAACGACGCGCTGCCGGGCGAGCGCACGCGCAAGAAGGCGCCGGCCAAGAAGCTGGTCGGCGCGAAGTAGTCAATCCAAGGTCGGCGTCTCGCTGAGACGCCGGAAATAGTCCGCCGGCAAGAGATCTCGGCCAGCCAGCAGGTGGCCGAGATAGGCGCGGGTTGGCCGAAGGTCCTCGGCGACCAGCAGCGCCACATAGGTGATCGCCTCGACAATCGCGCCGCCATCGCCGCGCACGACGCGCACCCGCTGGCGCTCGTAATGCCCGCCGGCGACGCCCTCGTACTTGTCGAGCACCTCGAAGCCCTTCGCAGGCAACAGATTCAACGTGCCGTGCACCGCCTCGCCCGGCGCCAGCATGATGTTACCCGCTCCGGTGCCCGCCACGCGCCCTTGCTTGTTGAAGGCAAGCCGCCAGCCGTCGAGGCGGCCCGCGACGCGCTCGCTCATCGCCACGCCCTCCGGCTTCAGCCGTTCCTCGAACAGCCGCTCGGCGCTCATGTTGGAGCCGTAGGCGAAGTACCAGGTCAGACCACCTTCCATACCCGCACACCTTCGTCATAGCCGCGGATCGGCAGGGGCCCGAGGTCTGTTGCGCCGTCGGCGCCGGTCGTGGCGCGATGCACCGCGCTCGAGATCAGGAGCTGCGAGCCCGTCTCCTTGGTGAGCTGCTCGAGCCGCGCCGCCAGGTTCACGGTGTCGCCGATCACCGTGTACTCCTTGCGCTGCGGCGAGCCCACCGTGCCGGTCACCGCTTCGCCGAGATGGATGCCGATTCCGACACGCAGCGGCTTGTCGGGCCGCGCCTTGTTCCAGCGGTCGACCGCCTGCAACATGGCACGTGCGGCAGCGAGCGCGTTGGCGGCAGCCTTGGGATCCTCCAGTGGCGCCCCGAACAGAGCGAGGAAACCGTCGCCCAGGAACTTGTTGATGATGCCGTTGTTGCGATCGACGATGTCGATCATCTCGGCGAAAAAGTCGTTCAGCAGCGACACCGTCTCGTCAGCCGGCCGCTTGCGCGTCATGGCGGTGAAGCCCCGGATGTCCAGGAACAGCACGCAGACCTCGCGGATCTCGCTCGGCGGGTCGGTGTGCGAGGCCAACAGCCGGTCGACGACGGCGGGCGAGACGTGCTGGCCGAACATGTTGGTGACGCGATCGCGCGCCGCGGCGGCCGCCACCGACTGGTCGAACTGCCGGCGCAGGCTGCCGGCCACGATGCCGGCGATCGCGCCGCACCCCAGCAAGACGATGCTGCGGCTGAGATTGTAGAGCAGCGAATGCTCGGGCCGGTCGGCGAAGACCTCGAGCGGCACGAACCACAGGACAAGCAGGAACTGCTGCACCGCGGCGACCGCGCCGGTCCACAGCGATAGCCAGAAGTCGAGTCTCAGCGTCGACAGCAGGATGAAGATGAAATAGAGCAGCGGCGGCCAGAAGCCGAACACCGTCTCCGCCTCCATGTGGTGACTGAGCACGAAGATGATGGCGCTCGGCATGCTGGTCTCGATGAGCGCATTGCCGAACCGCCCATAAACCGGAAAGTCCAGGTCCTTGGCCTGTCGCCAGCGCAGGACGAAGAGCACGACGACTTCATAGACCGCGAAGGGACCGATGATGGCCAGCGGCTCCCACCAGTCGAGGCCCTCGCGGAACATGCGATCGACGAGGCGCGGAAACGTGTTGATGACGCAAAACGTCAGCGCCAGCAGCGCGAACAGCACGATCGCGAGCACCTGCACGCGCTGGATTTCGCTGCGCATGATCTCGCGGCGCAGCTCGCTGGCGTAGCCGCTGGGGGTCGCTTCGGCCATCGGGACGGCCACCCTACCCACCCGGGCGAGCCTCCACAACGGCGGTTGGGAATGGTAGTAATTTAGTCATGCCGCTGAAGGAGATCGCGCTCGAACTGCAGGGCAAGGCCGCCAACCTCGCCGTGCGCATGCCGATCGCCTGGGTCAACATCCTGGCGGGCCCGCCGGTCGTGGTCGACGGCCGCCAGCTCGATGGTCGCACGCAGTGGCTGCTCTACCTGCTGGCGCGCAGCGGCCAGCCGCCGGTCGAGCAGACGACGGTGGTCGAGGCCCGCATCGGCTACGACACCTTCATGCTCGAGATGGGCGGCAAGGCCGCCCCCATCGGCGAGATGGTCGACCGCACCATCGACGGCCCGGCCGGGCGCCTGCGCATCCGCCTCTATCGTCCGGCCGGTGCCGTGGCGCGCCTGTTGCCGGCGATCCTCTACCTCCACGGCGGCGGTTGGGTGATGGGCAGCCTGGAGGGCTACGACCTCGTCAGTCGCTACATCTGCGCCCGGGCCGGCTGCGCGGTGGTCGCCGTCGACTATCGCCTGGCGCCCGAGCACAAGTTCCCGGCCGCCATCGAAGACGCGGTCGCCGCCTATCGCTGGCTGAGCGCCGACGCGACAAAACTCGGTATCGACCCGGCGCGGATCGTCCTCGCCGGCGATTCGGCGGGCGGCAACATCGCCGCCGTGGCCGCCCAGCTGCTGCGCGATGAAGCCCGCCCGCCCTGCCTGCAATGGCTGATCTTTCCCGCCACGGACCTCGGCTTCACCACGGCATCCTACGCGAGCTGCGGCGAGAACTTCCTGGTCACCCGCGCCGCCATGGAGTGGTTCCGCGGCCACTATCTCAACGATCTTCGTGAGATCGAGGACCCCAGGGTCTCGCCGCTGCGCGCAACCGATCTTTCGGGCGTGGCGCCGGCGCTGGTCTTCACCAACGGCATCGACCCGCTGCGCGACGAGGGCCAGGCCTATGCCGAGCGCCTGGCCACGGCCGGCATCAAGGTCATCCATCAGGAGTTCGATTCCCTGATCCACGGCTTCATCGGCATGCGCGGCGCCCTGCAGGCGGCGGCGCGGGCGATGGACGACATGGTTGCCGGCCTGCGGCACGAACTGGCACAACTCGGTCGATGAACATGGAAGACGAAGCTCAGGTCACGACAGCACAGAGGACGGCGGAGCCGCGCGAGCGGTCGGGCCGGCGCGAACAGAACAAGGCCGAGAACCGCACGGCGCTCCTGAAGGCGGCGCGCGCGGTGTTCGCCGAAATGGGCCATGGCGCGGCCAGCGTGCGCGACATCGTGCGCCGCACCGACCTCGCCTCGGGCACCTTCTACAACTACTTCAAGGACAAGGACGAGATTTTCGAGGCGGTGGTCGGCGAGCTGACCGGCGAGCTCCTGAAGCGCCACAACAACGGCCGCGCCAAGGCGACCACGGCGGAGGAGTTCTTCCGCCGCCACTACGGGGTCTATTTCGAGTTCATCGTCGAGGATGCCGAGCTGCTGGCGCTCGCGCGCAAGAACTTCACCGCCATCCGCACGCTGCTCGACAAACCCGATGTGCGAGCGTTGGCGCAGGCGCTGAACACCGACATCCGCGCCGCCATCGCCGCCGGCGTGCTGCCGCATGTCGATATCGGGTATCTCGCCGCCGCGATGTCGGGCATCGCCTTCGAGATCTCGGTGATCATGGTCGCCCGCGACCCGGTCGACCCGGCGGCAGCTGCCGAGTTCGCGACCCGGCTGATGATGGGCGGTCTCGACCGCCTGCTACGCCGCGGCTGATCAGGGCTGCCGGAAGATCGGCTTGTAGCTCGCGGCATCCTCCCAGACGATCACCGGACGATCGCCGGTATCCCAACGCTTCCACGCCATGTTCTCCGCCATCCGGAAAGGCGCGCGCATCATGTCGAGACTGGCGTCCAGGCCGGCGAGGTCGAAGGCCTCGTAGACAGCGACATGACGTGCAGGCTGCCGCCCTTCGCTGCTGTAGCGGCGGCAGGCTATCCAGGAGGGAACGTCGGCCACGTTCTTCGGCAGGTAGTCCTGCTCGTACCAGTCGTGAAACGGCTGTGCCCTCGTCTCGTCAAGCTCGACGCTCACCATGAAGAACGGGCGGCTGCCGAAATCCCCATCCCAGGCCGTCCGCGCATGCGCCCAGCGCCGGCGATAGACGCATGGCGCGTCGTAGTCGGTAATTGCCGTATCACGCCATCGCTTCCAGTCGGGATCGTCCGCCATGGCCGCCAGCGCCTCGCGCGCGGCGTGCGCTCCATCGCATTCGAACAGGGTCAGGAACTGTTTGCGGTAGTACTTCAGCGAGCCGGTGACGTGATGCTCCTGGTAGCGCCGGATCGATCGGATGGCCGGCGACCTTCGCATCAGGGCCGGCAGATGCCGATGATGGTAGAACTCGCTGAACGGCGCCTCCTGATCGACGTCGAGCCGGAAGGCGACCATGACGATGGCCTCGCCGGCCATGGCGCTATCCCGGGCCGCCGGCGCGTGCACGTCCGGCGGCTCCCCGACTCAAAATGTCAGGCTCCCTGCACGATCGGATTGCGCAACACGCCGATCTTCTCGATCTCGACCTCGCAGACGTCGCCCGGCTTCAGCCAGTTCGGCGGCGTGCGCCCCGACGCCACGCCCGAGGGCGTGCCGGTGATGATGATGTCACCCGGGTCGAGCGTCATGACCTTGGAGATTTCGTGCACCAGGGTCGGCACGTCGAAGATCAAGTCGTCAGTGTTGCTGTCCTGCATGACCTCGCCATTGACGCGGGTCATGATGCGCAGCGGCGCCCCGCCCGGTGGCAATTCGTCGGAGGTCACGATGTCGGGGCCGAAGCCGCCGGTGCCGTCGAAATTCTTGCCCAACGTCCACTGACTGCCCTTGAACTGCCAGTCCCGCACCGAGCCATCGTTGAAGCAGGCGTAGCCGGCGATCACGCCGAGCGCCTTCTCCTTGGGCACATTGCGGCACTTCTTGCCGATCACGATGGTGAGTTCGGCCTCCCAGTCGAGCTGGTTGCTGTGGCTCGGCATCGGCATCTTGCCGTTGTGCGGCACCAGCGTGTTGTCGAAACGGGCGAACACGATGGGATAGGGCGGGATGGGATTGCCGGTTTCCTCGGCATGCTTGCGATAATTCAGGCCGATGCACAGGATCTTGCCCGGATTGGGGATGGGGCAGAGGTACTTGGCCGACTTCGCCGACACCGTGGCGCCCGCCTTGGGCTTGGCGCAGGCCTTGGCCACCTCGGCCTGGACCTTCTTGCCGCCGGCCAGGATCTCGACCACCGACTTCGGCCCCCGCGGCATCTGCTTGCTGAGATCGATGATCTTGCCGTCGTCCGTCTTGACGCCGACCACCGCCTTGCCGCCGTTCTGGATGGTGCAAAGTCGCATTGAGTCCCCCCTTCGAATTCGTCGTACTCGGAATGCGGCGTAAACTCCTCCGTCCCGCATCGACGGTCAAGCACGACGCGTTCTGGTAGATACACACCATGCGATTTCTGTTCGCCCTGGCGGCGCTCCTGCTCTCCTTCCCGGCCTCGGCCCAGTTGGTGGTGCCGCTCACCACGCCCGACGGCCGGGTCGCCTGCACCCAGGGCATGACCGGCGTCGGCCGGCCGCCCGACTGGCAGGCCGTGGCCGATCCCGACGCGCCCGATGGCTGGGCCCTGGCCGAGCTGGCGCGCGATCCGGCAGACCTGCGCTTTCCCTTCTGCATCTCCCAGCAGGCGATCGTCCGCGACATCGATGCCACTCTGCGTTTCAAGCCGGTGAGCGGCGTCCGCGCCCAGGTCGGCGGCCTGATGTTCCGGGCGCAGAGCGCCGACGACTACTACGTCGTGCGGGCCAATTCTCTCGACAACTCGGTCCGTCTCTATCGCGTGGAGAAGGGCAAACGCAGCCAGCTCGGAGCCAAGGAGGCGCCGCTGGAGGCGGGCAAATGGCACTCGCTGAGACTGATTGCCTCCAACGAGCGCTTCGAGGTGGCGCTCGACGGCAAGACGCTGTTCGAGGTCAACGACCGCAGCCTGCCGCAGCCCGGCGCCATGGGCGTCTGGAGCCAGGCCGACAGCGTAACCCACTACGGCTCGCTGCTGGTCGGTCCGGTGATGCGCTGAAGCTCTACAAGCCGGCAGACCGCGTGCAGGTCGTGCACCACCAGCGTGCACAGCCCCTCGATCTCCTCGGTCGGCGCGATGAGGTCGGGAACCATCACCGTCATCATCCCCGCGGCGGAGGCCGATCGCACGCCGTTGTGCGAATCCTCGAGCGCCAGGCAAAGCTCCGGGGCGATACCCAGCCGGCCCGCGGCCTTCAGGAACGGATCAGGGGACGGCTTGCCGCTGGCGTAGTCGCCATGCGCGATGATGCCGTGAAAGCGATCGACCAGCTTGAGCGCCTCGAGATTGCGCTGGACCGTGGCATGCGTGGACGACGTCGCGATCGCCGGCGGCAGGCCGAGTTCGTCCAACAGGTCGAGGAGCTCGGCGGCGCCGGGCTTCAACGGCAGCCCAGCGGCGGCGAGCGCGAGAAAATGACGTCCCCACGCAGCAACCAGAGCGTCGAGAGGATAGTCGGCGCCATAGTGCTCGATCAGGAAGCGATGGTTGACCTCGCGCGATCTGCCGATGAGCTGGAGGAAGACGTCGTGGCTCATCTCGCATCCGACCTCGCGCGCGGCGGTCAGGATTGCTTCGCCGTAGAGCCGTTCGCTGTCGACCAGCAGGCCGTCCATGTCGAAGATGACGGCGGCGGGCGGTCGCGGCAGTGTCATCGGGCGTCCTGCCGCGCCTCGATCAGCGCCCTGGCCAGCTCGACGAAGCCATCGCCGGAGCGCGCCGTGGTGACCCAGCGCGGCAGGTGATCCATGTCTTCGGCGAAGTCGCGCACATTGGCCACGCCGACAGCGTTGGGGAAGAAGCCGAACATCGGCTCGTCGTTGGGCGAATCGCCGGAGAAGATGTAACGCTCGCGCGTCTTTTCGAGGTCGACGCCGAACAGCTCGTCCATCATCCGGCGGCTGGTGGTGAGCTTGTCGAAGTCGCCGAACCAGCCGTTCACGTGGATCGAGCTCACCTTGGCGTTCGCGCCGTGCCTCTCGAAAATGCCGACGATGCGCAGGATGTCGTCGTGCGACAGCGGCGGCACGTCTTCGCAGAAGTCGATGGCGAGATCGGCGGCGCGGTAGGGCTGGTCGGAGGCGATGGCTGCCCCTGGCACCTCGCGCAGCACCTCGGCGCGCACCGTCTCCAGCCGCCGCCGGCCCTCGGCGCGCTCGGCGTCGCTCTGGACGAACCGCGTCCGGAGCTTGCGCGCGCCCTCGTCATGCCACATCCAGAAGGCACCGTTCTCGCCAACCACGGCGTCGACCGGCCAGAACCGGGCGATCAGGTCGCACCAGCCCGCCGGCCGGCCGGTCACGGGAATCACGCGGAATCCAGCCTTTTTCAGCGCCTCCATGGCGCCATAGGCCTCACCGGTCAGACGGGAGCGGGTCGAGACGGTCTCGTCGATGTCGGTCAGCACGCCTTCGATGGCGGCCAGGGTCTCGCGCGGACACTGGGCCAGCGGCGTCATGGTCTCTTTCATGGCGACACTTCTTAACATGGCGCCGCCGGCCCATCGGGGCTAAAAGCCCGGCCATGCTTCCCCGCTACACCCGGCCGCAGATGGCGGCCATCTGGGCGCCCGAGAACCGCTTCCGCATCTGGTTCGAGATCGAGGCCCACGCTTGCGATGCCATGGCCGAGCTCGGGATCATCCCCAAGGACGCTGCCAAGGCGATCTGGGAGGGCGGCAAGAAGGCGATGGCCGCCCTGCAGTCCGATCCGAAGGGCAATGTCGAGAAGATCGACGCCATCGAGCGGGTGACCAAGCACGACGTGATCGCCTTCACGACCTGGCTGGGCGAGTTCATCGGGCCCGAGTCACGCTTCGTTCACCAGGGCCTGACCTCGTCCGACGTCCTCGACACGACCTTCGCCGTGCAGCTCACCGAGGCGACCGACATCCTGCTGGGCGACGTCGACCGGCTGCTGGCGGCGCTGAAGAAGCGCGCGCTGGAGCACAAGAACACGCCGACCATCGGCCGCAGCCATGGCATCCATGCCGAGCCGACGACCTTCGGCGTCAAGCTTGCCGGCCACTACGCGGCCTTCGCGCGCAACCGCGCCCGGCTGGTGGCGGCGCGCGCCGAGATCGGCACCTGCGCCATCTCCGGCGCCATCGGCACCTTCGCCAACATCGATCCGCGGGTCGAGGAGCATGTGGCGAAGAAGCTCGGCCTCAGCATCGAGCCGGTATCGACCCAGGTCATCCCGCGCGACCGGCATGCCATGTTCTTCTCGACCCTGGCCGTCACCGCCGCCTCGATCGAGAACCTCGCCACCGAGATCCGCCATCTGCAGCGCACCGAGGTGCGCGAGGCCGAGGAGTTCTTCTCCGCCGGACAGAAGGGCAGCTCGGCGATGCCGCACAAGCGCAATCCCGTGCTGACCGAGAACCTGACGGGTCTCGCCCGCGTGATACGCAGCGCCGTCATCCCGGCCCTGGAGAACGTCACGCTGTGGCACGAACGCGATATCTCGCACTCGTCGGCCGAGCGCTACATCGCGCCCGACGCCACGGTGACGCTCGATTTCGCGCTCAACCGCGCCGCGTCGGTGGTCGACCAGCTGCTGGTCTATCCCGAGCGCATGAAGGGCAACCTCGATTCACTGGGTGGCCTCGTCTTCTCGCAGCGCGTCCTGCTGGCACTCACCCAGAAGGGCATGAGCCGCGAAGACTCCTATGCCGCCGTCCAGCGCAACGCCATGGAAGCCTGGCGCGGCAATGCCTCGTTCCTGGCACTCGCCCGCGCCGACAAGGACATCCGCCAGTTCCTGTCGGACGACGAGCTCGTGGCGCTGTTCGACATGGGCTATCACACCAAGCACGTCGACACGATCTTCAAGCGCGTGTTTGGCTAGCGTCAGCTTGGCAGCCCGCGCGCGAACTCGATCAGCGCAGCATTGACCTCGGCAGCACGCTCCTGCTGGGTCCAGTGACCGCAGCCGGCCAGCATCACCGTCTTCTGCAGGCCGGGGACGAAGCGCTTCAGGTTCGGCAAAAGCTGATCCATCCCCGGTGCGGCGACGACCATGTCGCGATCGCCTGCGATGTAGAGAGCGGGCACCGTCACTGGCGCGCCGGCGAAGGGCGCGAGAAGCTCCCAGTTGCGATCGATGTTGCGGTACCAGTTCAGGGCGCCGCGAAACCCGGTGCGGCGGAACTCACCGGCATAGAAATCGAGGTCTTGGTTGCTGAGCCACGCCGGCACGGGCAGGGGCGCCAGGGTCGACGCGCCGCGCAGGAAGCCGCTTCCTCGCTGCACCATGCCGATGCCGGCGCCTTCGATGCGCGGCGCATCGCCCGAGGCGCCGTACAGCATGGTGCCCAACGAAAGGCGCGTGTCCTGCTCCAACTCCGCCTCGGCCACGCCCGGCTCCTGGAAGTAGAGCTGATAGAACTGGGCGTCCGCGGTCTTCGGCATCTGTGAGGTCGGCGGCGCCTTCCCGCGCGGCCGAAACGGCACGCTGAGGCCCACGACGGCACGGAAGCGGTCGGGCCGCAGGAGCGCTGCCTGCCAGGCGACGCTGGCGCCCCAGTCGTGACCGACGATGATCGCGGTCCGTGCGCCCAGGGCGTCGACGAGGCCCACCAGGTCGCCGACCAGATGCAGGATCGTGTACTGGTCAATGGCCTCCGGCCGGTCGCTCTTGCCGTAGCCGCGCATATCGGGTGCCACCACGTGGAAGCCCGCCGCCGCAAGCGGCGCGAACTGATGGCGCCAGGAGTACCAGGATTCGGGAAAACCATGGCAGAGCAGGACGAGCGGTCCCTCGCCCTGCTCGGCGATGTTGAGATGGATACCGTTGGCCTCGACGAGGCGCTGCCTGGGTTCGTCCATGGTTCCGTCCTTTCGTGTGGTGTCGCCAAACGCCGCCGCCGCGAGCGCCGAAGACGCGAGCGGCAGCAACGGTACGCCGAGCAGGGTCCGTCTGTTCATTGCAGTCTCCCCTGCTCTTCGCGCACGAAGGTCTCGAATGTCTTGGGCTTCGCGCCCCCCAGCCTCTCGATCGTGTCGGTGATGCCGAGTCTCACAGGCCGCGGGCGATCGCCCATGGTGCGCAACGTCCGCCAGAGATTCGAGAGGTGCTCGACGGCGTGATGGGACATCCCGCGGGCCAGCGCACCGGCACGCCATTCCTCGTCGGAAATCTCCTCGTATCTGACGTCGCGACCCAACACCCGGCCGAAGGTCTCGACGATCTCACGCAGCGAGACGACGGCGCCGATCACCGGATAGCTCGTGTCCTTGGGCGGCGCCTCATGGGTAAGCAGACCAACCGCCACCCTCGCCACGTCCTCGCCGGCAACCAGTGGGATTACCGTGCCGAGATCGCCCCACGGCAGCCGGATCGTGCCTTGTGCCGCAAGCGTCAGGCGAGAGAGCGCACGGAGGCTCTCGTAGAACACCGTCGCCCTGACATGGATCGCGCCGACTCCGGCCCATTCGAAGACCTGCTCCGAGAGGTAGTTCTGTCGCATGCGTGGCGTCGGCGCATCGGGCGACGACACCAGCATCTCGAGGTCGATCAGGCGGGCGATGCCGGCTTCGCGCGCGGCTACCGCCATGATGGCGGTGGCATCGAGCAACCCGTCCTGGACGGGATAGGCGAAGTAGACCGTTGAAACGCCCTGGACCGCACGCTGGACGGAGCGGATGTCGAGGAAATCACCCTCGACAATCTCCGCTCCCAAAGCCCTCAGCCGGTCGGAGCGTTCGTCGCTGCGACGCACGAACGCGCGCACGGGAATGCCGCGCGAGAGCAGCATTTCGCTGACATGGCGGCCGGTCTTTCCCTGTTGGCCGCCGGCTGCTCCTGTGACGAGAACCGTTCGATCTGCCATGACCGCTCCTCCTGCGAGTCCTTCCAAGATCGAGTACCGAGTGGTACTAAGGAAATGCATATGTGAGTACCGACTGGTACTGTGTCAAGAGAACGATGGCCAGAAAAGCGAAGCCCAGGCAGCCGGACCAACGGCCCGACGACGCGACGGTCCGCCAGCGCATCCTGAGTGCCGCCTTCGCGGCGTTCATGGAGAACGGCTATGCCGGGACCAGCACGCTCGAGATCGCGACACGGGCGCAGGTCTCGAAGGCCACGCTCTATTCGCTGGTCGGCGACAAGCAGCAGATGCTCGCGGCCTGCGTCGCCGAGCGCGCTGAGCGCCTGCGGGCTCCGATCAACCTGCCCGAGCCGCGCGACCGCGAAAGCTTGTCTCGTGCGCTTGCGGCGTTGGGCACCCAGATCCTGCGCGAGATGAGCGACCCCGCGGTCGTCGGCGTCTTCAGGCTGGCGATCGCCGAGGCGGTTCGCTCACCCGCCGTGGCACGGGCGGTAGACTCGATTGGCGGTGAAGCGACGCGCAGCGCCTTGCGAGGGTTGATGACGCGAGCCAGAGCGGCAGGGTTGCTGAACGGTCAACCCGACAAGATGGGCACGCAGTTCTTCGGACTGCTATGGGGCCGCCTCATGATCGGCTTGTTGCTGCGTGTCGCCGAGCGACCGTCCCCGAAAGAGATCGGGCAACGCGCGGCGGATGCTACGGAAGCGTTCTTGAGACTTTATCTGGCGTGATCTTCGTGCGGAGCGCGGGCCTCCAGGTCCGCATCATGACCAAGAGCGGACTTGAGGTCCGCGCTCCGGAGAATGTCACCAGGACTTAGCTCCGCCAGCCGCCTGCCCTTTCGCCTGATTGTACTTGTCGATCTCGGTCATCACGGCCTGCGCCGACTCGGCACCCGCCGTCTCGTGCTTGGACTTGGCGTCGTCGTAGCTCGCCACCCGCAGCGTGTTCGCCTGGCGCTGGAAGTGCGGATGGACGTAGCGCGCCATCAGCTCGTAGCTGCGTTTGGTCGCCTCCCAATCCGCCCAGTTGTGGGCCAGCATCAGGACCGCGCCGAAGCCGCCGTTGGAGCCCTGCCACAGGCGCTCGAAGTGACGGATGCAGTCGTCGGGCGTGCCGATGCAGGCAAGTCCGCTCGCGGTCAGGAACTCGACCGGATCGCCGACGTCAGGCGGGATGATCGGGAAGGTCGCGACGTCGGTGAAGTAGCGGGCGAAGTCCTTCAGCCCGTAGGCCATGTCGGCCCGCGCCTTCTCGCGCGTCTCGGCGACGTGGGCGAAGGTGACGATGCGCCACTTCGAACGGTCCGACGTCTTGCCGGCCTTGGCCGCCGCCTCCTCCTGGATCGACCAGTTGTTGGCGTGCGCCTTCAGCGCGTCGTCCGAGGTGCCGCCGATCGACAGCATGCCGATGCCGTGCTTGCCCGACGCCACGGCGCCGACCGGCGAGCGCGAACAGGCCACCGCCATCTCCATGCCGGGCTGCGAGAAGGGCATCAATTGCAGGCGGGCGTTGTTCAGGGTGAACCAGTCGGTCTGGCGGGTGATGGTGCCGCCCCGCATCAGCTCGATGATGCAGTCGAGCGACTCGTTCATGCGCCGGCGCTGGTCCGCCGCCTTCAAGCCGATCTTGTCGGCATCGTAGATCAACGCGCCCGGGCCGACACCGAACATGGCGCGGCCGCGCGCCATGTGGTCGAGCTGCATCATGCGCGAGGCCAGCGTGAAGGGATGATGGTAGGGCAGCGACACGACCCCGGTGCCCAGCCGAATGTTGCGCGTGCGTTGGGCGGCGGCGGCCAGGAACATCTCCGGGCAGGCGATGATCTCGAAGCCGCCGGAGTGATGCTCGCCGATCCAGGCCTCGTGATAGTTGAGACGGTCGAGATGCTCGACCAGCTCCATGTCGCGCTCGATGGCGAGCGTCGGGTTCTCGCCCAGCGCATGGAAGGGCGCGAGGAAGATGCCGGTTCGAAGATAGCGGTCCTGCATGGCGGTGCCTCGAGGTTTGGAAGAGAAGTTTAGACCGTCCGGAAGCCGCCGTCGGCCATGATGATGCTGCCGGTGACATAGGCCGACATATCCGAAGCCAGGAAGACGGCGGGTCCGGCGATATCCTCCGGCTTGCCGGCGCGGTTCAGCGGCGTGTGCCGCATCACACTTGCCACCATGTCGGGATTCTTGGCCCGCGCTTCGGCATTGATCTTTGTTTCGATCAGGCCCGGCCCGATAGCATTGACGCGCACGCCGTCCTTGCCGAGCTCGGCTGCGAGGGCGCGCGTGAAGCCCAGCACACCGTGCTTGGACGTCGTATAGGCCGCCGAGTTCGGCCAGCTGACATGCACGAACGACTGGATCGAGCCGATGTTGACGATCCGCCCCCTCGTGGCGCGCAGCTGGTCGAGGAAGGCGCGCGTGACGTTGAACATGCCGTCTAGATTGATCGACAGGATGTCGTCCCAGTCCTTGGCCACGGCGGCGGCGTCGGCGGTGATCGGATTGCGGCGATTGATGCCGGCGTTATTGACCAGGATCGAGATGTTGCCGCCCTTGGCGACTTCGCCGGCGGCGGCCTTGCAGGCCTCGCGGTCGGTGACGTCGAGCGTTACCGCCGAGGCCTTGCCGCCGGCTTTGGTGATCAGGCCCACGGTCTCGTTCGCGCCCTCGGGATTAGTGTCGAGCACGACCACGCGCGCGCCTTCCCGGGCATAGGCCTGGCAAATGCCCTGCCCGATGCCTGATCCGCCACCCGTCACGGCGGCGATGTGCCCTTGAAGCAGGCCTGCCATTCGTTCCTCCCGATTTGAAGGAAGAATGGCGTCACATGGTCGAGAGCGAAAGCTTGGCCATCCGCCAAGCGGTCTTGCTGAACCTCATCTTCTTCCGGACCGACGGCTTCCAGCCGGCTCAGACTCATGATGCCGGCTGGAAGCCGGCGGTCCGGAAGAGCATGAGCGGGCGAGACGCCCGCGCTCCGGCGAGACTAATGCGTCTCCTTCATGATCTGCGCCTTGGCCTCGACCAGCAGACGCTCGCTTTGCTTGCGAATGGTGTGGTCTTCCGTCGGCTTG
>Ga0209909_100250_pt1 | contig 58936 bp, 61 predicted proteins | sample FECB22metaG_FD_188302 | JGI IMG/M metagenome (GOLD analysis project Ga0209909, IMG submission 188302) | Cyanobacterial communities from the Joint Genome Institute, California, USA - FECB-22 (SPAdes) (version 3) | ecosystem: Environmental > Aquatic > Thermal springs > Hot (42-90C) > Microbial mats... | reverse complement strand
GAGGGCCAGCGCAACGGCAGCATCCAGATCGCGGGCTACGGCCCCGCTTCGTACGCCCGCGCGATCGTCACCGGCGTGGCGGTCGAGCCGTTCGTCACCACCGTGAACAACGACGGCACGATCGGCTATTACTCGGTGTTCTATGTGAAGGCCGACAGCCCCTACAAGACGATCGAGGATCTCAAGGGCAAGAACCTCGGCCTGGTCGATCCCAACTCGACCTCGGGCAACAACGTGCCGCGCTTTGCTCTCAACAAGATGAAGATCAATCCCGAGAGTTTCTTCGGCAAGGTCACCTACACCGGCAGCCATGAGAACGCGGTGCTTGCCCTGCAGCAGGGCACGGTCGACATCGCCGCCAACTGGTGGAATTCCGACGACGATTCGAACCTGACGCGCATGGTGAACAAGAGCTTGGCGAAGAAGGACGACTTCCGCATCGTCTACAAGTCGGACCTGATCCCGAACTCGCCCTACGCCTATCTCGCGAACCTCCCGCCCGACCTGAAGGCCGCCATCCTCAAGGCCTTCCTGGAAGCGCCGACCAAGGCGAAGGCGGCGTTCGACAAGCTGAGCGACGGCAAGGACAAGGAATTCATCAAGGTCGACGCCAAGTACTACGAGCCCGTCGTCGAGCTGATCAAGTTCATCGACCAGCTGCGCAAGCAGAAGAGCTGATGATCGCGAGCGTCGGGCTGCAGCCGCCGGCGCTCCTGATGCCTCCCCTTCGCGGATTCCGCGAAGGGGAGGTTCTTCATCCATGACCTCGCCGATCGCCCTGCTGCCGGAGCCCCAGCTTCGGCCTCTGCTCGACGCCTACGAGGCCGAGATCCGCAGCCGGCGCTGGCACACCCTCCTGGTCGTGGCCTGTATCGTCGTGGCGGTCGTGCTGTCGTCGCTCTCGGCCGAGGTATCGCTCGGCAAGCTCATCGACAACATCCATCGCTTTCCGAGCTACATCATCCGCCTGTTCCAGCTCGAGAACGGCCAACCGGTCTGGACTGACGTTGGCGAATGGTTCTGGGGCCTGCCGCGCTGGCTGAGACTGTTGGGTGAGACCCTGCTGATGGCCTATGTCGGCACCCTGCTGGGGGCGCTGGGCGCCGTCGTGTTGTGCTTCTTCGCCGCGGCCAATGTGGCCCCCAATCGCTGGCTGCGTATCGCCGTCCGCCGCTTGTGCGAGCTCTGCCGCACGGTCCCTGAGCTGGTGTTCGCCCTGATGTTCGTCATCGCCTTCGGCCTGGGTCCTTTGGCTGGTGTGCTGGCGGTGGCGATCCATACGGTGGGCGCGCTCGGCAAGCTGTTCGCCGAAGTGGTCGAGAACATCGACATGAAGCCGGTCGAGGGCATCACCGCGGCGGGTTCTTCCTGGCCGGTCGCCATGCGCTTCGGCGCCCTGCCGCAGACCCTGTCCAACTTCGTGAGCTACGGCCTGCTGCGCTTCGAGATCAATGTCCGCGCCACCGCCGTCATGGGCTTCGTCGGCGCGGGCGGCATCGGCCAGGATCTGATCGAGGCGATCCGCAAATTCTACTATTCGGACGTGTCGGCGATCCTGGTGCTGATCGTGATCACCGTGTCGGTGATCGACACGCTCACCTCGTATGTTCGCCATCGCCTGATCGGCCTGCAGGAGAAGCACTGATGCCGGCACGCTTTCCGGTCGATCTCAGCGCCGTGCGCGGCCGCCATCCGCAGCATTTCCAGCGTTTCGACCGTTCGCGGCAAATCGCCGCCGGTGCAGTCATCGCAGCCTTCGTCCTTTTGGTCTTCGCCATGGGCGAGCTGGGCTTCTTCGACGGCAAGCTGATCGCAGGACTCGGCCGGCTCGCGGAGATCGCGGGCCTGATGCTGCCGCCCGATCCCAAGGACTGGGCGCACGTGCGGCTGTTCTCGGTGGCCCTGCTCGAGACCGTGGCGATTTCCTTGTTGGGCACGCTGGCGGCGGCGGTGCTGGGGCTGCCGCTGGCCTTTCTCGCGGCGCGCAACATCACGGCGCAGCGCGCGGTCCGCATCCTGTCGCGCCGTTCGCTCGACACCATCCGCAGTGTCGACATCCTGGTCTGGGCGCTGATCTGGGTGAATGTCGTGGGGCTGGGGCCGTTCGCCGGTGCGCTCGCCATCATGACCGGCGACATCGGCACCTTCGGCAAACTCTTTTCCGAGGCGATCGAGGCGGCCGACCGCAAGCCGGTCGAAGGCATCGTCTCGACCGGTGGCGGCAAGCTTTTGGGCGTGCGGTTCGGCATCATCCCGGAAGTTTTCCCGGTGCTGGTAAGCCAGGTGCTCTATCTCTTCGAATCCAACACGCGCTCGGCCAGCATCATCGGCATCGTCGGCGCCGGCGGAATCGGCCTTTATCTCGCCGAAGCCATTCGCACACTCGAACTGCAACAGACATCGTTCATCATTGCGATGATTCTGGTAACCGTCGCCGTGATCGACTACGTCTCCAGCCAGTTGCGTTTCGCGGTCATCGGCCGCCGTGGAGGTTTGGTTTGAGCGTAGAGTTACATTCCGAGTCCGCTTTGCTCCCGCGCTATGCGATCTACTATGCGCCTCGACCCGAGGAGGGCCTGGCTGTTGCCGCCGGGCAATGGCTCGGCCGCAGCGTGGAGACCGGCCAGGTCCGGCCGCTGAAGGGTACATCCGTGTTCTCCGCCGAGCGCCTGGGCGAGATCACCGCCGATCCCAGGCTCTACGGCTTCCATGGCACGCTGAAAGCACCGATCGTGCTTGCCGACGAGGTGTCCGAACGCGACCTCCTGGAAGCGGTCGGCCGGTTCGCCACCAGCCGGCGATCCGTGACCGTGCCGTCGATGACGCTCGCCAGCCTGTCGCAGTTCATGGCCCTGGTGCCCGCCGCGCCCTGCGCCGAGCTTCAGGACCTGGCCGACAGTTGCGTCATCGAGTTCGATGAATACCGCCGCCCCGCCGATGAGGCCGAGCTGGCCCGCCGCCGCGCCGCCGGCCTGACGCCGCGCCAGGACGAGCTGCTCCTGCGCTGGGGCTATCCCTACGTGCTGGAGGAATGGCGTTTCCATCTGACGTTGACCGCCCGCATTGCCGACGAGGGCGAGCGTTCCGCGATCACCGAGCTGCTGCGCCGTCACTTCTCGGGATTCATCGACCGCCCGCTGGCGGTGCGCGATCTCTGCCTGTTCCGCCAGCCCGCGCCCGGCCGGCCGTTCACGCAGCTGGCGCGCTTCACGCTCGGCGGCGGGCGCCGTGTGAGTAGCGAAGTGTGGCGAGCAGCTTGACGAAGGTCTCGGCGGCGGCATCGAGCGCGCCGTCGTTGACGATGGTCACCAGCCGGCTGTCCTTCACGGTGTAGGCGTCGCTGCGGGCGAGCCGGTTGGCGGCGGACACGGCATTCTCACGGCCGCGCGCGGCCAGGCGCTGGCGTAGCGTGTCGGCGGCAGCGGTGATCAGCACCGGATGCAGGCCGGGATCACTGCCCACGATCTTCTCGTAGTGCTCGCGCGAGCCGCTGACCACGACGGCGAGCCCGGCGGCGCGCCAGGCGTCGATCTCGCGGCCGATGCCGTAGTCGTTGCCATGGGCCTGCCAGTGGAAGGCGAACAGGCCATGGGCGCGACGCAAGGCGAACTCCGCACGGCTCAGCGCCACGTGGTTCTCGCCGCCGATATCGGCCGGCCGCGTGATGTAGCGATGGGCGAAAGCGATGGGGGCATCGATCGACAGCATGGTGCGCGCGCGGTCGAGGACGGAGTCCTTGCCGGCGCCGGAGGGGCCCATGACGTAGATGATGGGGCCAGTCATTGTCTTCCGGACTGGAAGAGCATGATCAGACCACCCGCTCGCCTTCGCGCCACACGGCGCGGACCATGGGGGCGTGGTCGTGCAGGCGGACGCGTACGAAGTCGGCGCGCTTGTCGCTTGCGATCTCGCCGCGGTCGCCGAGGCCCACGGCTTCGGCGGGATTGAGCGAGGCCAATCGCACCGCCTGTGGCAGCGAGATGCCGATGCCGGCGGCGGCCAGCTTGAACACGCCCTCCATCAGGCTCGCCGGTACATAATCCGACGACAGGATGTCGGCATGGCCGTCGCGCAGCAGGTCGATGGCGGCGATGTTGCCCGAGTGTGAGCCGCCCAGCACCAGGTTGGGGGCGCCGACCAGAACGGCGAGCCCGCCCGCGCGCGAGGCCTCGGCCGCTTCGCGTGTGGTCGGGAACTCGGCGATGGTCATGCCGTTCTCGACGGCCTCGGCGACATGGGCCCGCGTGGCGTCGTCGTGGCTGGCCAGCGGCAGGGCGCGTGCCTGGGCGCGCGACACGATCTCGCGGCGATGGCGGGCGGCATTGCGGCTGTGCAGGTCAAGGGAGCGGGCGTGGAAGGTCTCGAACTGCTCCTCGGTCATGGCGAACTTGCCCATGTAGTACTGCTTGAGCTTGGCCGGATCGAGGAACTGGCGCTGGCCCGGCGTGTGGTCGTTGATCGAGATCAGCCCGACCAGCGGCAGGTCGATCCACTGGTCGACGGCGGCGACGGCGTCATCGGGCGTCACCTCGCAGCGCAGGTGCAGGCGGTGCTCGGCGCGCGACAGGCGGCGCTCGCTCACCGCCAGGATGGCCTCGACCATGCGGGCGCGGTTCTTGACCCGGTCGGTCTCGCCGCGCACGTCGCCCAGCGACAGCGAATCGAACACGGTGGTGATACCGGCGGCGGCGATCTGGGTGTCGTGCGCCATGACGGCCGCCATGCTGGGCCACTGCACGCCGGGACGCGGCGCGAAGTGCTTTTCCATGTTGTCGGTGTGCAGCTCGACCAGGCCCGGCACGAGATAATCGCCTTCGAGATCGACGGCGGCGGCGCAGCTGCGGCCGGGAGAAACCTCGATGATCAGTCCATCGCGCACCACCACGGTTCCGTCGAACTCGCCATCGGCCGTGACGATGCGGCCGTTGGTCAGAACTTGTTCGGTACTCATGCGGCTACTCCGAGGGAAACTTCGTGGACGCGATTGGCGAGAAGCTCGCGCGCGCCAAGATCGTGGAAGATTCCGACCAGGGCGGCGCCGGCATCGCGGCGCTCGGAGATCAGCTCGACCACGCGATCGCGGTTGGCGGCGTCCAGCGAGGCCGTCGGCTCGTCGAGCAGCAGGATCGGATAGTCGACGATCAGCGAACGCGCGATGTTGACCCGCTGCTGCTCGCCGCCCGAGAAGGTGGCGGGCGGCAGCGCCCACAGCCGCTGCGGGATGTTGAGCAGGGCGAGCAGAAACTGGGCGCGATCGCGCGCCTCGGCGGGCTTGGCGCCCAGCCGCAGCAGAGGCTCGGCCACGACGTCGACCGTGGTGACGCGCGGGATTACGCGCAGGAACTGGCTGACGAAGCCCATGGTGCGACGGCGCACGTCGAGCACGGTGCGCGGCTCGGCGTCGACCAGCTCTGTCCAGCCGCTGTCGTGATGGACGCGGATCGAGCCTCGGTCGGCGCGGTAGTTGCCATAGAGCGAGCGCAGCAGCGTGCTCTTGCCGGCGCCCGACGGTCCGACGAGCGCCAGGCATTCGCCGGGCGAGACGGCGAGGGCGACATCGCGCAGCACCGGCAAGGCGAGGTCGCCGTGCGCGTGGACGATGAAGGACTTGGTGAGGCCTGCGACTTTCAGGACAGGTCCGCAAGAGGAGGTGGCGGCCATCATCACACCCATTGCGTTCATACCGGCAGGATCGAGGCGACGAGCATCTGGGTATAGGCGTGCTGCGGATCGTCCAGCACCTGGTCGGTCAAGCCGTGCTCGACGACGGCGCCGCCCTGCATGACCATCAGCCGGTGCGTCAGCAGGCGCGCCACGCCGAGATCGTGCGTCACCAGCACGGCGGAAAGATCGAGGGTACCGACAAGGCTGCGCAACAGGTCGAGGATGCGCGCCTGCACCGAGACGTCGAGACCGCCCGTCGGCTCGTCCATGAAGACCAGTCGCGGATGGCTCACCAGGTTGCGGGCGATCTGCAGGCGTTGGCGCATGCCGCCCGAGTAGGTGGTCGGCCGATCGTCCAGCCGGTCGCGCTCGATCTCGACGCGGTCGAGCCAGTCCGCCGCCTTGGCCCGGATGTCGGCGTAGTGCCGAGCGCCGACCGCCATCAGCCGCTCGCCGATATTGGCGCCGGCGCTGACGCCCATGCGCAGGCCATCGCGCGCATCCTGGTTCACGAAGCCCCATTCGGTGCGCGACAGCAGGCGGCGGCGGGCCTCGCTGAGATCGTGCACGTCGACCGGCCCGTAGGCCGCTGAATCGTAGACGACAGAGCCCGCTTCGGGCGTGAGCCGCCCGGCCAGGCAGTTCAGCAACGTGGTCTTGCCGGAACCGGATTCGCCCACGATGCCCAGCACCTCGCCGGGCCACAGGTCGAAGCCGACGTCGCGGCAGGCGACCCGCGCGCCGAAGCTCTTCGTGAGGCCTTTGACGGAGAGCAGCGGCGTCATTCGGCGGCCTCGGCGGTGTCGCGCCGGCGCTCGCAGTAGTCGGTGTCGGAGCAGACGAACAGGCGCCGGCCGTCGTCGTCGACGATCATCTCGTCGAGAAAGCTCTCCTTGGAGCCGCAGAGCGCACAGCACTGCTCCCAGGTCTCGATCTCGAACGGATGATCGTCGAAGTCGAGGCTCTTGACCGGCGTGTGCGGCGGCACGGCGTAGATGCGCTTCTCGCGCCCGGCGCCGTAGAGCTGCAGGGCCGGGCTTCGATCGAGCTTGGGATTGTCGAACTTGGGAATGGGAGAAGGGCTCATGATGTAGCGCCCGTTCACCATCACCGGATAATTGTAGGTCTTGGCGATGCGGCCATGGCGGGCAATGCTCTCGTACAGGCTCACCTGCATGACGCCGTACTCTGAGAGCGCATGCAGGGTGCGCGTCTCGGTCTCGCGCGGCTCGAGCATGCGCAGCGGCTCGGGGATCGGTACCTGGAAGACCAGGATCTGGCCTTCGCCGAGCGGAGTCTCGGGCACGCGATGCCGCGTCTGGATGATCGTGGCTTCCTCGGTGCGCGTCGTCGTGGCGACGTCGGCGACCCTGGCGAAGAAGCGGCGGATCGACACGGCGTTGGTCGTGTCATCGGCGCCCTGGTCGATGACCTTGAGCGTGTCGTCCTGGCCGATGATGGCCGCCGTCACCTGGATGCCGCCGGTGCCCCAGCCGTAGGGCAAGGGCATCTCGCGGCCGCCGAACGGGACCTGATAACCTGGCACCGCCACCGCCTTCAGGATGGCGCGGCGGATCATGCGCTTGGTCTGCTCGTCGAGGTAAGCGTAGTTGTACGCCCCATCTTTGGCGTTGATCTCGGTCATCGCTTACTCCGCTGCCTGATCCAGCGCCGCCTGTCGGTTGCGCGCTTCGACCTCGGCACGCAGCGTCCGCACCACCACCAGCTCCGACTGGAAGTCGACGTAGTGCGGCAGCTTCAGGTGCTGCACGAAGCCCGAGGCTTCGACGTTGTCGGAATGCGCCAGCACGAACTCCTCGTCCTGCGCCGGCGAGGTTGCGGCTTCGGAGAGCTCCTCGGCGCGTAGGGCGCGATCGACCAGCGCCATCGACATGGCCTTGCGCTCGCTGTGGCCAAAGGCCAGGCCATAGCCTCTGGTGAATTGCGGGGGCACGTCGTGCGAGCCCGCGAACTGGTTGACCATGTCGCATTCGGTGAGATCGATCTCGGCGATCTCGATGGCGAAGCCCAGCTCCTCGGGCACGAACGAGACCGGCACGTGGCCGTAGCGGATCTCGCCGACGAAGGGGTGGTTGTTGCCGTAGCCGCGCTGGGTCGAATAGCCCAGCGCCAGCAGGAAGCCCTCGTCGCCGCGCGCCAGGTTCTGCAGCCGCACCGGGCGGCTCGCCGGCAAGGTGAGGGGCTGGCGCGTCAAATCTTCCGATGCGCCATCCTGCGGCGGCGGCTCCAGCATGCCCTCGCGCTCCAGGATGTCACCGACGCGCGGCAGGCTGCGGCCGGTGTCGGCCGGAGCCGTGGCCGCCGCCGGCCGCTCGCCCGCGGCGGCCAGCGAGAAGTCGAGCAGGCGGTGGGTGTAGTCGTAGGTCGGGCCCAGCACCTGACCGCCCGGCACGTCCTTGAAGGTGGACGAGATGCGCCGCTCGGCCACCATGCTGGCGGTGTCGAGGGGCAGCGATTCACCGAAGCGCGGCAGCGTCGTGCGGTAGGCGCGCAGTAGGAAGATCGCCTCGATCAGGTCGCCACGCGCCTGCTTGATGGCGAGCGCCGCCAGTGACCGGTCGTAGCAGGAGCCCTCGGTCATCACCCGGTCGACGGCGAGGCCGAGCTGCTGGTCGATCTGCTCCAGGGACAGCTCGGCCAGGCTGCGGTCGCCGCGGCGCTTGTCGGCAATATAGTCGAGCGAGTGGGCGATAGCCGTCTCGCCGCCTTTGACCGCGACATACATGTCAGACCTCCACGGCGATGCTGCGCGGCAGGGCGCAGAGTTCGGTGCCGGCGGTGAAGACGACGTCGACGCCGCAGGGGAACAGGCCGCGGTTGGCGGCCCACTCCGTCCAGAAATCCTCGGGCAATCCGGCGATGGCGACAGTGGCGCTGACATCGATGCCGGGACCACGCCACTGCTGCACCAGCCCGTCGCTCAGGGCCGGGACCTCGACCAGAAGCGTGGCGGAGCGGTCGGGATAGGCGTCGGTGCCGAGGTTGAAGCCTTCGAACGGTTGCGGCGTGTTCGCGGCCAGCACGCCGAAGGCCGCCTCGCCACGGCCATCGACGATAGGCGAGCCGGCATGGAAGCGCAGGAAGTCGCGGACCGCGGGATGGTCGAACTCTTCGGCCAGCCAGACCGGCGTGTCGCGGTCGGCCAGAGTCAGCAGATAAGCCGCTGCGGCGGGGCTCAGCCGGCCCGGATCGGCGGGCGCCGCCGGCAGCGAGACGATGCGGCCCGGATGGGACACCGCATCGAGGATGGCGCGGAAGATCCGCTGGGCGTCGTGTGGTGGATCGGCAAGGCCGGGGGCGAGCTGGCTGAGATCGCTCATGTGCCGGCTTCCCGGGCGACGGTGAAGAAATCGACCTTGGTGGCGGCGGCCCGGGCGACGATGGCCTGATGGCGGGCGGCAGCTTCGGCCTCCAGCGGCGCCAGGATTGCCGTCTCGAGCCGCTCCTGCCAGTCGGCGCACTGGCCGAGCGCATCGACCGCCGCGGCGATCTCGGCGTGGCGCGCGCTGCGGCCGCCGACATAGCCGATGCCGACCTCACCGGTCGCGAGCCGCACGGCAGCGCGGGTCGCCGTCATCTCGCCGGCGCAGAAGGGCGCGCCGCTGCCGGAAATGCGGCCCTTGACCATGACCAGACCGGTCTCAGGCCGGCGCAGCAGGGTGTAGGCGGGGACGGCGTCTAGCCCGTCCCAGAGCTCAGCCCAGAGGGCGCTCAGCCGGGATGGCGGGGCTTTCGCCAGAACGGAAAGCCACCGCTGTCGACGCGCTGGCGAGGAGGCATCGGCGGATAGGGAAGGGGACATGACCACGCTCGTTGGAGCGCGGACCATGCGAAGGTCGCGTTACCGAACGGCTGACGATTCAAGAACTTATTGTGACGCGGCGGGCCGCCTGTCCCCAAGCTGCTTCGCCCAAACGGAAACGGCGGGGCAAAGGCCCCGCCGTCGATCCCGTCGCGCCTTTCGGCCGACTACAGATGCTTCAGGACGTTCTCGGCCGAGGACACCTCGAAGGCGCCCGGCTTCTCGACGAACAGGTCCTTGATGACGCCGTTGTCGACGACCATGGCGTAGCGCTGGCTGCGCGTGCCCAGGCCGAACTTGGAGCCGTCCATGGTGAGGCCCATCGCCTGGGTGAACTCGCCATTGCCGTCACCCAGCATCAAGACCTTGTCGCCAGCCTTCTGGTCCTTACCCCACGCACCCATCACGAACGCGTCGTTGACGGAAATGCAGGCGATGGTGTCGACACCCTTCGCCTTCAGCTTATCTGCTTCGGCCACGAACCCGGGCACGTGCTTTGCTGAACAAGTGGGAGTGAAAGCGCCCGGCAATGCGAAGGCCACCACCTTCTTGCCGGGCGCGAAAAGCTCTTCGGTGGTGACCGCTTTCGGTCCCTCCGGGCCCAGCATGCGCAGCGTAGCGCTGGGCACCTTGTCGCCGACTTTCGCCATTATTTGCTCCTTCAATAGCCGCCCAGACGGGCGGACTCACGAACGGCGGACCCTAGGTCAGGGGTCGCGTTTTGTCGAATCGGGCCCATATCTTAGGGCTCACCGGCTTGATCTTTGCCCGGACAATCCCCATGGATTTGGAGGATCATTATCCCATGCCCGGCTCAGGCTCCCCCTCCGCCTCGCTAGTCGGCCGCTTCCTGGTTGCCGCGCCGTCCATGCCGGACGAGCGCTTCCAGAAGAGCGTCGTCTTTATCTGCAAGCACGACGACGACGGGGCGCTGGGGATCATCGTCAACAACAAGGTCGAGGACCTGCCCTTGGGCCAGGTCTACAAGCAGCTCGGCATCGAGGTGCCGTCGGCGGCGGCCGAGAAGCCGGTTCTTTTCGGCGGCCCGGTCGAGACCTCGCGCGGGCTGGTGCTGCACTCGGCCGACTACAAGCGAGACGGCGAGACCCTGCTGATCGAGGGCGGCATGGCCCTAACGGCGTCGCTGGAGATCCTGAAGGACATGGCCGGCGGCACCGGCCCCAAGCAGGCCTGGCTGGCACTGGGTCATTCCGGCTGGGCGCCGGGCCAGCTCGACCGCGAGATGCAGGATAATGCCTGGCTGGTGGTCGACGGCGACGCCAATCTGGTGTTCGACGCCGACTTTCCTGCCAAGTGGCAGCGGGCGCTCGACCGTCTCGGCGGCGGCGACGCCCGCGATGGCGTCACCCGCCGGTTCGATCCGGCGTCGTTCTCGCACCAGACAGGGCGAGCCTGACCCGCCGCTCGATCCAGTAGGCAGCTCGGCACGCATCGTCGATGAGCTGGCGGATGACGACGGCGAAACTCAGCAACAGGACGACAGCGCCCACGATCAGAAGCACCGCACCCACGATCCCGCGCGGCAGGAAGAAGAACGGCACCACCAGGGCGACGCCGACCAGGATCAGGATGAAACGTCCGCTCATGCCCGCAATCCTGCAGTGGGATTGAGGCGAAAATCGGTCGAGTTAGATGTGCATCTACGACCGTAGATTGCAGTTCCCTTCCCCAGGCCTTGGGTCGATAACGCGACGGTGCCTCCGCGACCCCTCCCGAAGCGGAACGGCATGCGTACCCAGGGACGCCTTCGCTTCCTTTCCCCAACCCCTTGGGAAGCGTTGGCGTCCCACCTGTATCCGGGGGCTACTCCGCAGCGACGGACTGCGTCGCAGGATTCTTGTAGGCCGCGAGCAGGCTCGCCTCGCGCTCCTTGGCGGCCTTCACGTTCTTCTCCTTGACGTGGCCGAAGCCGCGCATGCTCTCCGGCACCGAAGCGATCTGGACGGCGAGTGCGTGGTTGTCCTGGCCAAGCGTCGCCAGCACCTCGTCGATCGTCGCCTGGTATTCGCCGATCAGCCGGCGCTCCATCTTCCGCTCCTCGCTGTAGCCGAAGATGTCGAGCCGGGTGCCGCGCAGGCGCTTCAGCGAGGCGAGGATGCGGAACATCGGCATCACCCATGAGCCGTACTCACGCTTCTTCAGCTGTCCGGTCGTCGGATCGCGATCGGCGAACAAGGGCGGCGCGAGATGGAATGTGAGCGTGTAGTCGCCTTCGAACTGGCTCGCGAGCTTCTTCAGGAACTCGCCGTCACTGTAGAGGCGGCCGACCTCGTACTCGTCCTTGTAGGCCATCAGCTTGTAGAGCGACTTCGCAACGGCTTCGGCGAGCCCGCGCCGGCCCGGCGCCTTGGCCTTCTCGGCCGCGGCCACCTTGTCGACGAAGGTGCGATAGCGCTCAGCGTAGGCGGCGTCCTGGTAGGCGGTGAGCAGCTCGACGCGCTTGGCCACGATCTCGGGCAGCGTGCGCGCGATGGGCTTCTCGGTGCGCAGCGTCGGCTTGGCCGCCGCCTGCACCGCCGCGATGTTGTGCGCGGCAAGGCGGCCCCAGGCGAAGGTGCGCTTGGAAGTCTCGACGGCGACGCCGTTCAGTTCGATGGCGCGATCGATGGCCTCGAAGGCGAGCGGCACCAAGCCCTTCTGCCAGGCGTAGCCCAGCATGAAGAGGTTGGTGGCAATGGAATCGCCCAGGATCGCCGTGGCAAGCCCGGTACCGTCGACGAACGAGACGGCCTCGTCGCCGGCGGCGTCGCGGATCGACTTCATCATGGCCTCGGCGCCGAGATCCATGTCGCCGTTCATCACGAAGGCCGCGACGGGCGTCATGTAGCCGTTGATCACCGCCTTGGTCACGCCGGGCTCGATGCGCGACAGCGCGGCCGGTGACGCTGCCACGACCATGTCGCAGCCCAGCACCAGGTTGGCGCCGCCGGCGGCGATGCGCACGGCGTGCAGGTCCTCCGGCTTCGGCGCGAGACGCACGTGGCTCATCACCGCGCCGTTCTTCTGGGCGAGGCCGGTGAAGTCGAGCACGGTGCAGCCCTTACCCTCGAGATGGGCCGCCATGCCGATTAGGGCCCCGACGGTGATCACGCCGGTGCCGCCGATGCCGGTCACCAGGATGCCGTAGGCCTCCGACAGCGGCCGCACGGTCGGCATGGGCAGCTGGGCGAACGGATCGTCCTGAACGACCTTGAGCTGCGGGCGCCTGGCCTTGGCCGGCGTCCCGCCATGCACCGACACGAAGGATGGGCAGAAGCCGTTCAGGCAGGAGAAGTCCTTGTTGCAATTGCTCTGGTCGATCTGGCGCTTGCGGCCGAGCTCGGTCTCGAGCGGCTTGACCGACACGCAGTTGCTCTTCTCGGAGCAGTCGCCGCAGCCCTCGCACACCGCGTCGTTGATGAAGACGCGCTTGGCGGGATCGGGGAAGGTGCCGCGCTTGCGGCGGCGGCGCTTTTCGGCGGCGCAGGTCTGGTCATAGACCAGCACGGTGAGGCCGGGGATGTCGCGCAGCTCGCGCTGCACGGCATCGAGCTCGTCGCGATGGCGGATGGTGACGCCAGGAGCGAACTCGGTGCCGACGGGATACTTGTCGGGCTCGTCCGTGACGACCACGACCTTCTTGGCGCCCTCGGCCGCGACCTGCTTGGTGATGTCGGGAACAGTGAGCGGCCCGTCGTGCGGCTGGCCGCCGGTCATGGCGACGGCGTCGTTGAACAGGATCTTGTAGGTAATGTTGACGCCGGCCGCCGCGGCCTGGCGGATCGCCATCAGGCCCGAATGGTAGTAGGTGCCGTCACCCAGGTTCTGGAAGATGTGATTGTCGCCGCTGAACGGCGCCTGGCCGACCCAGGGCACGCCTTCGCCGCCCATGTGGGAGATCAGTGCCGTGCGCCGCTCGGGCATCCAGGTCGCCATGCCGTGGCAGCCGATGCCGGCCATGGCGCGACTTCCCTCCGGCAGCCGCGTCGAGGTGTTGTGCGGGCAACCCGAGCAGAAGAAGGGCGTGCGCGCCACCTTGGGCGGCGGTGCGGCCAGCAGCTTCTCCTTGGCTTCGAGGCGGGCCAGACGCTGCTTGAGCTCGGGCGATTCGCCCATGTGCTTCATCAGGCGACCGGCGATCACCATGGCGACACCGGTCGGCGTGAGCTCGCCTTCACTCGGCAGGATGATGCCGCCGTTCTCGTCGGCCTTGCCGATCACCATCGGCCGGCGGTCGGCCGGCATGTTGTACAGCAGATGGACCAGCTGCTCCTCGAGGTTGGAGCGCTTCTCCTCGATCACGATCACTTCCTTCAGGCCCTCGGCGAAGCGCCGAGCGCCTTCCGGCTCCAGCGGCCAGGTCATGCCGACCTTGTAGAGACGGATGCCGAGCGAACGGGCGCGCGCCTCGTCGATGCCGAGATCCTCCAGGGCCTGGCGCGTATCGAGATAGGCCTTGCCCGTGGTCATGATGCCGATGCGGGCGTTGGGCGGATCGATCACCGTGCGATCGAAGCCGTTGGCCCGGACGAACGCCTTCACCGCCGCCATCTTCGGCCCATGCAGGCGCTTCTCCGCTTCCATCGGCGGATCGGGATTGCGGATGCCGAGGCCGCCCGGCGGCAACTGGAAGTCGGTCGGCATCATGATCTTGATGCGCTCGGGATCGACCCACACCGAGGCGCCGGATTCCACGGTCTCGGAGATCGCCTTGAAGCCGATCCAGCAGCCCGAGTAGCGCGACAGCGCGAAGCCCAAGAGGCCGAAGTCGAGATATTCCTGCACGTTCGCCGGATTGATCACCGGGATCATGGCGGCGGAGAAGACCTGCTCGCTCTGATGCGGCAGGGTCGAGGATTGCGCCCCGTGATCGTCGCCCGCCAGCACGATGACGCCACCATGCGCCGAGGAGCCGGCGGCGTTGCCGTGCTTCAGCACGTCCATCGAGCGGTCGACGCCGGGGCCCTTGCCGTACCAGATCGAGAACACGCCATCGACGGTGGCGCCGGGGAACAGGTTGACCTGCTGCGTGCCCCATACGGCTGTAGCGGCGAGGTCTTCGTTGAGGCCGGGCTGAAAGTGGATGTTGTTTTCCTTGAGATACTTTTTGGCCGTCCACAGCGCATGGTCGTACATGCCGAGCGGCGAGCCGCGGTAGCCCGAGATGAAGCCGCCGGTGTTGAGGCCGGCGGCGAGATCGCGCTGGCGCTGCATCATGGGCAGGCGCACCAGGGCCTGGATGCCGGTCATGTAGACCCGGCCCTTGGCCAGGCGGTAGCGGTCTTCCAGGGCGTAGTCGCCAAAAACGAGCGGTACTGGGGTGGCGATGTTCATCGCGGAATGCCCTCCGAGAGCGACGGCGTGAATGGGCGTTTATGTTGGCGCGAGCATAGCGGTACAACATCGCCAGAGGAACGGGCCCTATAGTGACGAGCACTGCCAATTTCGCATCAGGACAAGCGATAACCGAGTCTTTGGCGGACGCGTCGATACGAACGTATAGGTAGAAACCGTCCGCTTCGTGTTCGACACAGGCCGTGGGCGTGCCGGGAGGAGGCTAGGTGGGTGATCTGACGTTCAAGGAAGTGGCCTTCGATCCCTTCGTGCAGACGGGCCTCGTTGCCATCGTGGGTGCGTTGATTACCCGTATCCTGCTGCGCCACTACCCGGCCCGGCGTCTCATCTTCCAGCTCGCCTTCTTCCTGGCTCTGACAGTACTGCTCTATCGCCACGGCATGGTCCCCTACGAGATCGCGCCGGACAGCACGCCCGCCTACGAGCGTGTATTCGTGGCCGCGGCCAAGATCATCTGGTGGGTCAATGCGGCCTGGGTGCTGACCGGATTCACCCGCGTCTTCCTGATCTTCGAGCGGCGGCCGCGCGAGGGCCGGCTGATCCAGGATCTCGTGGTCGGCGCCATCTATCTCAGCGCCGTCCTGTCGGTTTTCGCCTACGTCTTCAGTGCGCCGGTTGGCACCCTGATCGCGACCTCCGGCGTGTTCGCGATCATCCTCGGCCTCGCCTTGCAGAGCACGCTGGCCGACGTCTTCTCAGGGATCGCTCTCAATCTGAGCAAGGCCTACGAGGTCGGCGACTGGATCGTGCTGAGCGACGGCATCGAGGGCAAGGTCGTGGAGACCAACTGGCGGGCCACGACCCTGCTCAACGGCTCGAACGACCTGGTGGTGCTGCCCAACAGCGGATTGGCCAAGGCTCAGCTCACCAACCTCAGCAGCCCCAACCGCACGCACGGGGTCAGGCTGCGCGTCCGCGTGGCGCCGACGATGGCGCCGTCGGCGATCTCGGACGTAATGCGCGCGGTGCTGCTCAGCAGCAACAGCATCATGCCGACGCCGGCGCCCGCGGTGGAGATCAAGTCGCTGGACGCCCAGGCCGTCGAAATGGAGCTCTCCTTTCGCGTCCGGGACTTCGGAACGGCGGCAACGGCCCGGCACGAGGTCTTTGACCTGATCTATCGTCACACGCGCGCCGCCGGGCTGGTGCTGGCGCCGCCGCGCGAGGCGGGCACGCCGCTGGTCACCGGCCAGGCGGCAGTCGCCGCTGCCGCAGCGCCGAGGGGCACGGCCCTGCGACTGGTCGATGCCGTGCCGCTGTTCGCCTCGCTGACGGAGGAGGAGAAGGCAGCGCTGGCCGCCACCATGACGCGCAGGACCTATCGCAAGGGCGAAGTGCTGGCCGCGCAAGGCGACAAGCTCAGCTCGTTGGTGGTGATCCGCACCGGAGCTGCCGTAGTGTCGCGCGATGAGGGCGTCGGCGAGATCGAGCTGAGCCGACTGGCCCCCGGCGACTACTTCGGTGACAGCGGCCTGTTTGCGGGAGCGGGCGAGCCGGGAACGGTGCGCGCGCTCACCTTCGTCGTGGCCTATGAGGTCGGCCAGGCGGTGCTCGCCGAGCTGATGCACGACCGGCCGGCCATCGCCGAGGAGATCAGCCTGACACTGTCACGGCGCGCCAAGACCGATGCAATGGGACTGGCCGACGACGGCGGATTGGGTCCCGCGCCCTCATTCTCGGCCCTGGTCACCCGCATCCGGCAGCTCTTCGAGCTGCCGCACACCTAGTCTCAGCTTGAGGTAGGGCGCCGCCTATTCGGCCTTGGCGCCGGATTGCTGGATGATGGGCAGCCAGAGCGCCTGGTCGTCCTCGATCAGCTTGCGGGCAGCTTCGGCCGAGAGCGGCGGGAGCATCTCGAACCCCTGAACCAGCAGCTTCTCCCTGATCTGCGGGTTCTGACCGATGCGGTTGAGCTCGGCATTGAGGCGCGAGACGATCGCGTTCGGCGTGTTCGCTGGCATCGCGTAGCCCAGCCACGTGGCGACCACGAAGTCGGGCACGCCCGCCTCCATCATCGTCGGCACGTCGGGCAGCAGGGCCGAGCGGTCCTTGGCAGTGACGGCCAGCGCCTTGAGCTTGCCGCCCTTGACCTGGCCCAGCACGGTCGGCGTGTTGAAGAAACCCATGGTCACCTCGCCGTTAGCCACCGCGAGGACTGCGGCGGGAGCGCCGCGGTAGGGCACGTGCTGCAGGCGAACGCCGGTGCGCTGCTCGAGGATCACGCCCGACATGTGGAGGCTGCTGCCAATGCCGCTCGAGCCGTAAGTGACCTCGCCCGGCTTGGCGCGCGCCTGCGCCACCAGGTCGGCGACCGTTGTCGCAGGATTGGCGGGAGAGACCACCAGAACGTTAGGCAGCGTGCCGGCGACGGTGACCGGCGCGAGGTCCTTGAGCGGGTCGTAGCCCGGCGCCTTGTAGAGGCCGATGTTGAACACCGTCGTACCCTGCGAGGTCAGCAGCAGCGTGTAGCCGTCGGCGGGCGCGCGTGCGCCTTCCGCGGTCCCCATGAGGCCGCCGGCGCCACCCTTGTTGTCGACCACCACCGGCTGGCCGAGCGCCGTGGCGAGTTCCTCGGCGTAAGTGCGCCCGACGATGTCGGCGCCGGCACCCGCCACGAACGGTATGATCAGGCGCACCGGTCGCTCCGGCCAATCGGCCGCTTGCCCCACTGCGGGCAAGAGCAAAACCATGGCAGCCGCGAGGGCCCGCCGCCGTGCCAGGACGTGTCGTCGTGTTCCGGTCATGGTCGTGCGCCTCCCTCGTTGCCTTCGAGCGCGACGCAAAGCTCGCCGACGTCGGCGAGGCGGTCGATGCCCAGGATCATCGCCCGCGTGCGCTCGATCGCCGGCGCGTCGAGCACGACGGCGGCGCAGCTGCGGTATTTCTCGTCGGCCTCGGACTCCGACATCGGCATTGCCGGCGCGCCCGGCGGGACGTCGCAGCGCACACAGGCGCTCTCGCCATGTGCCAGCCGCACCTCGACCTCGGCGGGAAACAGGCCATTGTCGGGCAAGTCGTCGACCTGCCTGATCTCGATCAAGGGCATGAACTTCTGCACCAACCGGTCGGCCAGCGCCGCCTCGGTGAATTGCCGGCTGCCCAACTTGCCGAAGCACAGCGCCGCTGCCACGCAGTAACGCAGGCTGACCCGCGCCCGCAAAGTATCGGCCGGCACGCCTTCGCGCAGCGTCATGAAGTTCCACCGATGGACCCGGCAGACGATGCCTGTAACTTCGTGCAGGCGCTCGCCCAGCCTGGCGTGCAGCGCGATCGCGGCGTGGACCGCGGCATGGGTCGGCGCGCCCGAGGGATAGGGCTTGAAGATGATGCCCGACGTCACGAGCTCGAAAGGCCGTCCGAGCGGCAGCGATTGCGGTGGCGCGCCGGCGAACAGGTTGAAGAAGCCATACTTGCCGTCGAGCGCCTCGGCGTCCGACAGGAAGCCCTTCTCCGCCAGCAGCGCGGCATGCACGGCGTCGCGTGCGGTGAGGCCGGCATGCAGCGCCATCGTCATGGTGCCGAAGTTCTGGCGCAGCCCGCTCGCCATCGAGGCCGCGATCCCGAGCGCCGCCCGGAAGGGCTGCCGCTCGAGCTTCAGAAGCCGGCAGCACGCGGCGGTGACGCCCAGCACGCCCAACGTACGCGTCACGTGCCAGCCCGCCTCGTACAGGCGTGGATTGAGTTGGCGTCCCAGCACGACATTGACCTCGAAGCCCGCGACATAGGCCAGCACCACGTCCGCGCCGCCCAGGCCGCGCGACTGTGCCAGCGGCAGCAGGGCCGAGACCAGCGACGCGCTGGGATGCGACATCATCGGCTCGTTGTTGTCATCATACAGCTCGGCGTGGGCCGCCGTGCCGTTGGCCAATGCGGCGGCGAGCACGTCGGCCCTGAAGCCGCCGCCGATCACCGAGCAGGGGCCGTTATTCTGTCCAAGATCGCTCGCCAGCGTGCTGACGATGCGCGCCGAGTCGAGCTGCGAGCCCGACAGCGACACCGCGAGCGTGTCGAGGAAAGCCTTCCTGGCGAGGGCGAACGCCGCCTGCGGCACTTGGCCGGCTTCGAGCGCGCCTGCCCACGCGGCGATCTGGTCGATGCTGTTGCTCATCCTATTTGGCTGTTTCCATCTGAATCACATTCCACGACGCCGGTGCCAGCCTTGCCTCGACACTCTCGCGCTCGACCCGGACGGCCGTCAGCGGCTTGGGCTTCACCCGGTTGGGATCGCCCTTGGTGTTGGTGGCCTTCAGATCGGCGTCGACAAGCTGGAGCGCCTGCTTCGCCGTGAGTCCGTCGAACCCACCGGCCCTCAGTGAGATCGGCAGTTCTTCGGTCAGGCTGCGGTTCAGCGCGAACAGGGTGAGCGTGCCAGCCTTGTCGTCATGCACCGCGGAGAGCTTCAGATAGGGCGCCGCCGGGATGTCGTAGTAGTCATTGATCGGGCCCTGCGGGTCGTTGTAGCGCGCCGAGTAGGTCGGGGAATCGATCTCGGCGCGCAGCACGCGGCCGCGGCCCAGGCGGCTGAAATGGGCGAAGGGATGGAAGATCGTCTGCCGCCACGCCGGCCCGCCGGTCTCGGTCATGATCGGCGCGATGACGTTCACCAACTGGGCAAGGCAGGCCGCCTTCACGCGGTCGGCGTGGTTCAAGAGCGAGATGCACATGCCGCCGAAGGCCAGCGCATCCTCCATGTTGTAGGGCTCTTCGAGGATCGGCGGCGCCACCGGCCAGCCTTCCTTGACGCGGGCGGCGCGATTGCGGCGCGTGCGGTACCAGACGTTCCACTCATCGAAGCTCAGCATGATCCGCTTGCTCGAGCGCCGGCGGGCGGCGACGGCATCGGCGATCGCCACCACCTCGTCGATGAAGTTGTCCATCAGGTCGACGCTGGCGAGGAAGGCCGGCGTGTCGCCGTCGTAGTTGTTGAGATAGGTGTGCAGCGAGATGTACTCGACGTGGTCGAAGGTGTGCTGCAGCACCGTGTCCTCCCACGCCCCGAAGGTCGCCATGCGTCGCCCCGACGAGCCGCAGGCGGCGAGCTCGATCGAGGGATCGACCCACTTCATCATCTTGGCCGCCTCCAGCGCGATTCGGCCGTACTCGTGCGCGGTCTTGGCCTCCATCTGCCAGGGGCCGTCCATCTCGTTGCCGAGGCACCAGAACTTTACGCCGTGCGGCTGGTCCCAGCCGTGCGTGCGGCGCAGCTCCGACAGTGCGGTGCCGGCGGGGTGGTTGCAGTATTCGACCATGTTGCGGGCGGCATCGCCGCCGCGCGTGCCGAGATTGACGGCCAGCATCGGCTCGATGCCGGCGGCGCGGCACCAGTCGATGAACTCGTTGGTGCCGAACTGGTTGGTCTCGGTCGACATCCAGGCGAGATCGAGCCGGCGCGGCCGCTCGGCGACGGGCCCGACTCCGTCCTCCCAGTTGTAGCCCGAGACGAAGTTGCCGCCGGGATAGCGCATGATGGTGGGCTGAAGCTCGCGCACCAGATCGAGCACGTCGCGTCGGAAGCCGTGGGCGTCGGCGGTGGGATGGCCGGGCTCGAAGATGCCGCCATAGATGCAGCGGCCGAGATGCTCGAGGAAGGCGCCGAACAGGCGCGGATCGGTCGTGCCGATGGCGAAATCGCGGTGCAGGCGGACGGTCACGTTACGCATGGAAAGCGGCTCCAGTGGGCGGGACTTCGGGAGAGAGCACGGAATTCTTAAGCAGCTGCGAATAGGGATGCTGCGGGTTGTCGAGCACGGCGCGCGCCTCGCCGCTTTCGACCACCTTGCCATGGCGCATGATCAGGATGCGGTCGCTGACATAGTAGGCGGTCGCGAGGTCGTGTGTGATGTAGATGATCGACACGCCGCGCCGCTCGCGCAGGCCGCGCAGCAGGTTGACGATCGAGGCGCGCAACGAGGCGTCGATCATCGACACCGGCTCATCGGCGACCAGCAGCGCCGGCCGCGAGATCAGCGCCCGCGCGATCGCCACGCGCTGCAACTGGCCGCCCGACAGCTCGTGCGGATAGCGGCCGCGCACCTCGCCGAGCGACAGGCCGAGTTCCCTGAGAGCCTGATCGGCGGCGTCGCGGATGGCGGCCTCGCCCTCGATGCCCGCCATGCGCCGCGCCGTGGCGAAAAGGTAGCGGTCGAGACGCTTCATGGGATTGAAGGCTTCGAACGGATTCTGGAAGACCGGCTGGACCTCTTTCATGAAGGCAAGCCGGGCCCGGCTGCCATGGATGGTCGCGAGATCGCTGCCGCGGAAGCGGATGGCGCCCGTGCTGGGCGCCACCATGCCCAGGATCATGCGGGCGAGCGTGGTCTTGCCGCTGCCTGATTCACCCACGACGGTCAGGATCTCCGGCCGGTCGGTCTCCAGCCGCAGGCTGACACCGTCGACGGCCGTGACCCGGCGAGCGGCGATCAGGCCCTGGCGATAGACGCGGCTGACATCCGCGACCTCGAGCAGGGCGCTCATGCCGCGCGCTCCGGTTCGGGATGGAAACAGGCGACGCGATGGCCGGGCGCCAGCTCGGCCAGCGGCGGTGCCTCGCGGCCGCAGAGGTCGGAGGCGTGTGGGCAGCGCGGATGGAAGCGGCAGCCGGGCGGCGGATCGGCGAGGTTGGGCGGCGAGCCGTCGAGACCCTTCTTGGGCGCCGTGTCACCTAGCCGCGGCAGGCTCGCGATCAGATGAGCGGTGTAGGGATGGCGCGGCGAGCGGAACACGTCGGCGGTGCGGCCCTCCTCGACCAGGCGGCCGGCATACATGATGCCCAGCCGATCCGTGAGATTGGCGTGCACGGCCATATCGTGGGTCACGAAGATGATCGACGAGCCCAGCTCGCGCTGGATCTCATGGATCATGGCCAACACGCCCTTCTGGACGACGACATCGAGCGCCGTCGTCGGCTCGTCGGCGATGATGAACTCGGGCCGGCAGACGGTAGCCAGCGCGATGGTGACGCGCTGACGCATGCCGCCGGAGAGTTGATGGGGGAAGGCGTCGAGCACGTCGGGCTCGAGGTGCAGGCGCTGCAGATGCTGGCGCACGACTTCGAGGAACTCCGCCTTGGGCCGGCCGATGTGACGGAAGGCGAAGTCGAAGAAGGTGTGCCGCACCCGCCGCACCGGGTTCAGCACGTTCATCGAGCCTTGCATGATGTAGCTCAGATGCTTCCAACGGATGTCGCGCAGCGCCTCGCGGTCGGCGCGATGGATGTCGATCTGCCGGTCGCTGAAGCGGAACACGACCGAACCCGCCAGCACCTCGAGCGGCGGCTGGATCGCATTGGCGATGGTCTTGATCAGGGTGGTCTTGCCGCTGCTCGATTCGCCGGCCAGACCATAGATCTCGCCGGCTGCGATCGAGAGCGAGATGTCGTCGACGGCCCGCACCTCGCGGCTGACGCCGTAGGCCTCGGTCCGGTACCAGGCGCGCAGGCCGGAAACGGCGAGCACCGGTTCGCTCATCCGCCGCTCCGGCCAAGGCGGCTGCGCGGATCGATGTACTCGTTCATCGACACGGCAAGCAGGAAGAGCCCGATGAAGGCCAGGATCACCAGAAGCACCGGGAAGAAGATCCACCACCAGATGCCGGCGACCAGCGCCGTGTGCTGGTTGGCCCAGTAGATCAGCACGCCGATGGTCGGCGTGTTGATGTCGGTGAAGCCCAGCACCGACAGCGTCACCTCGAGCCCGATCGACCAGTTGATGTTGTTCATGGTGGTCGAGAACACGATCGGCAGGACGTAGGGCAGGTGCTCCTCGACCAGGATCTGGCGCATCGACATGCCGGAGAAGATGCCGGTCTCGGTGAACTCCCGAGTCCTGAGGCTGAGCGCCACCGAGCGGATCAGGCGCGCATCGTAGGCCCAGCCCAGGCACGCCATCATGAGCGCCAGCAGGCCCCACGACATGTGGTCCTTCATCACGAAGTAGAACAGCACCAGGATGGGGAACAGCGGGATGACGATGAAGGTGTCGTTGATCGACATCAGCGCCCGGTCGACCAGGCCGCCCGAGTAGCCGGCGACCAGCCCGATCACCAGGGCCAGCAGGCGGCTGATCAGGGCGACGGTGATGCCGAACAGCAGCGTGTTGCGGATCGAGAAGGTGAGCAGCCAGAACAGGTCCTGGCCGCGCGAGGTGGTGCCCATCGGATAGGCCCAGGATGGCGGCACGTCGGGCGGCACCACGAAGCTGTCATTGGGCGGATAGGGCGAGAAGAACGAGAGCAGCGCGAAGCCCAGCACGATCATCACCAGGACCAGGCCGACCGCGAACTGGCGGTTGAAGCGCAGCAGGTCGATCAGGGTGCGGCCCATGCTCAGCGCGCCTTCACGCGGGGATCGAGCAGCGGGTAGGCGAGGTCGATCAGCAGGACTGCGACCGACACCGCCACGATCGACACCGTGGTGATGCCCAGCACCAGGCTGTAGTCGCCGACATGCACCGCCGAGACCAGCAGCGTGCCGACGCCGGGATAGCCGAACACCTGCTCGGTGATGATGGCGCCGTTGAAGATCGAGCCCAGCGACATCGCAAGCCCGGTGACCTGCGGCACCAGGGCATTGCGCATGACATAGGAGCCGAGGATGCGGCGGCGCTCGACGCCGCCCAGCTCGGCATAGGCGACGTAATCCTCGGTTACGACGTTGGAGACCAGCGAGCGCATGCCCATGAACCACCCGCCCAGCCCGACCAGGGCCAGCGACAGCACCGGCAGGATGGCGTGCGCCGCGACGCTGCCCGCGAACTCCCAGCTCCAGCCCTGGACCATGTTCATCTGGTAGCCGCCACTGATCGGCAGCACCGGCCAGAGATAGCCGAACACGATCAGCAGCAGGAAGGCCACGATGTAGTAGGGGATGGGATGGAAGGTCATCGCCAGGATGCCGGCGAAGCGCAATGCCTTGCTGCGCCGGTAGTAGCCTGCGAGGCCGCCTAAAAGGTTGCCGAGCATCCAGGTCAGCAGGGTCGAGACGACCAGCAGCGCCACGGTCCACGGCAGCGCCCGGCCGATCAGGGTCGAGACCGGCGTCGGAAAGGCCGACAGCGAGGGGCCGAAGTCGCCGAACGCCACGCGGCGCCAGAAGGCGACGTATTGCTGGCCAAGGTCGCCTTGCAGGCCATAGAGCTCGCGCAGCGACTGGCGCATCAGCGCGATCGCTTCGGGGCTGGTGCTGCCGAACTGCGTCGCCGCCGCGATCGACTGCTCGACCGGATCGATCGGCGTCGCATGCGTGACGATGAAAGCGATGTTGATCCCGATGAACACGACCAGGGCGAACTGCCCGAGGCGCGTGAGGAGATAGAGCGGGTAGCCGGTCATTGCCGGGAGCGCGCGACTCCAGTCGCGCTCATGGGCTGCATCAACAACAAAGATGCGCCACTGGAGTGGCGCGCTCCCGGCAAAGATACGATCACGGCTTCGGCTTCAGCTTCACCATCATGTACTTGGTGTTGGCCCAGTTCGGCACCGGATCGGTGTAGGGCGCGGTCGCGGCGTTGGGATAGCCGGTCCAGTAGGTGTCATCCATCACCGTAAAGACGTTGTAGGACATCAGCGGGATGGTCGGCATCTCCTGCACTGCGAGCTTCACGTATTCGCGGTTCAAGTCGAGGCCCTTGGGGTCGTCGAAGCCGGTCTGGCGGACCTGCTCGATGATCTTGTCGAGCGCCGGGCTCGACCAACGCTGCCAGTTGCGCGGCGGTTGCGGCTTGCCGGGCGGGGCGACGAACTGGGAGTGCCAGCTGTCGAGGAAGAACGACAGGTCGGGATGGCCGCCCCAGGTCTCGACGCTCCAGGTGATCATGGCCTCGAAGTCGCCGGCCTGGCGGCGGTCGATCATGCTGCCCTGGGCGACGACGGTCGAGGCATCGATGCCGAACTGCCGCCATTGCTGGGCGATCATGCTGCCGGCGCGGGTCATCACCGGCCGACTTTCGCCCTCGACCATGAGCTTGATGGCGAACGGCTTGCCGTCGGGCATGAACCACTTTTCGCCCTTCTTGGTGAAGCCGGCGCGCTCCAGCAGCTCGGCGGCAGCCTGCGGGTTGGGCTTCCACCAGCCGCGGCCGAACGATTTGGCGATGTCGTCGGCGCTGGCCGGAATCTGGTCGCCGAGCGAGGGCCTGAGCGAATCGGCGATCTGCTTGCCGATCGTGGGATCGTACGGCTTCAGCTTGCGCTTGCCGGTGTCGATCTCGAAATCCTTCAGCCACGCTTCCAGCGGCGCGTGATAGACCTCGGGCGCCGAACCGGTGGGCGGCACGCCGATCGCCGAGATGGTCGCGGCGCCGCGGTACGACGCCATCGACACCGCCTTGATGTCGATCAGCAGCGCCAGCGCCCAGCGCACGTCGCGGCTCTTGAACATGTCGTTCTGCGCGTTGAGCACCACCGCCGGCAAGGTCGGATCGGGATGGGCATAGGGAAAGCCCTTGAACCAGCCGTGCGAGGTCTTGCTCTGCTTGGCCAGGGTGAACATGCCCTCGGGCGAGACGTCGTGGATGATGTCGAGCTCATGATTGAGCTGGGCGATGACGCGCTTGTCCGGCGGGCCGGGATCGAGATAGGCGACGTACTTCGGGCCGGGCTCGCCGAAGCGCGCGACCGACGTGCGCTGCCAATCAGGCCGCTTCTGCCAGATGAACCACTTGCCGTTGGGATCGAAGGAATTGAGCGTGTAGGCGCCGAGCGTCACTGGCGGGTTGAAGTCGAACTTCAGCGGATCGGCGACCTTCTCGAAGACATGCTTGGGCATCATCCACATGGCGTTCCAGCGCACGGTGAAGAGCGCGTGGAAGCGCGAGTTGGGCTTCTTGAGCTTGAAGATGACGGTGCTGTCGTCGGGCGCGCTCACCTCGGCCACGTTCACCTGCACCGGTGCGCTCCAGCGCAATCCGTTGGTCTTCAGGTGGGTCTGGATGGTGTACAGCACGTCGGCCGTGCTGAACTCGACGCCGTCGCTCCAGAAGATGCCCTTGCGCAGCTTCACCGTCATCTCGGTGAAGTCGGCGTTGTAGATCGGCTTCTCGGCGGCCAGCGAATTGTCCCACACGCCGTCGACCCCCTTCTGAGGATCGATGTACCAGAAGGTGTCCATGCCGAGCTGGTGCAGGCCGGTCGACTGCCCGCCGGCGTTGATCGCCCAGATATTGAACCAGCCCGCGTTCTTGATCGTCCCTTCGGGATTCTCGACGATCAGCGTTTCCTTGCGCGGCAGATTGGAGATCGTGTTCTGCGCGGCCGCTTCGCCGGCCAGGCAGACCACGAACAGGAGCGTCGCGATGTAACGCCAGATGCGCATCGTTTCCCCCAAGTACGCGGCGCGTTGTGGGTGCGCCGCATTTGGAGGTGACGCTAGTGACGCGCGCCCTAGCCGTCAAACGGCCGGGCGCGCCGTTTGTCTCTAGTTCGTGGGCTTCTTGCCCTGCTTGTAGTTGGCGATCGCGGCCTTGAGCTGGCGGTACTCCGTGCAGCCGAAGACGCAGAGCGAATCGAGCCTGGCCAGCATCTGGTCGGCCTCCGCCGGCCGGTCGAGCATCAGGTAAGCCTCGCCGAGATACTCGTTCGCACCGATATGCTTGGGATCGATGGCGAGCGCCTGCTGATAGTACTGCAGCGAACCGTTGGGATTGCCGCTGGAGCGCGTGGCGTAGCCCATCAGGTTGTAAGCGTCGGCGTTGCGCGGATCCTTCTGCACGACCTGCTGCAGCAGCGGCATGGCGCCCGCGTAGTTCCTCTGCTGGATCATCGCCTTTGCCTGGGCGAAGGCGGGGTCGACGGGCTTGCTCACCGCCTCGGCTCGCGGCGGGTCGGCACCGCCGCCGGCGGCGAAGGTCGCAATGGGAAGGCCAAGAGCGAGTATGGCGACTGCAGCGAATACGGTCGGGCGCATGGTCTACCTCCTCAGGTTGATGGATTCTCGCGCGCGGCGGCGGGGCGGCAACGAAATTCTCATGACATTGCCGTGAGTTGAAGGTCGGCAACTCGTTTCACTGCGCGTACAGCAAGGCGGCCCTGTCGGCCGCGGATCTCGACGTCGTGGCTGGCATGGGCGCCAAGATCGATGCCGGCGCGGTCGAGCAGTTCCTGTGAAACGACCAGCTCGACGGCGAATTCCTTGGTGAGCGCCTCCAGGCGGCTTGCGATGTTCACCGTATCGCCGATCGCCGTCAGGTGGGTGGCGCGGGCATAGCCCATCTCGCCAACGATGGTCGGTCCGGAATGAAGGCCGATGCCGATGCGCAGCGGCTGGTCGAGATCGCCCGAAAGCGCCTCATTGAGGTCCTTCAGCGCCTCGCCCATGCGCCGCGCCGCATCGAGCGCCTGGCGGCAGGCGACCTCGGGCTCGGTGCTGAGACCGAACAGAGCCATCACGCCGTCGCCGATGAACTTGTCGAGACGGCCGCCGGCCGCCTCGATGGCATGGCCGGTGGCGCGGAAGTAGCGGTTGAGCAGGAACACCACGTCGTAGGGCAGCCGGCCTTCGGAGATCGAGGTGAAGCCGCGGATGTCGGCGAACAGGATCGCGATGTACTGCTCGCCGCCATGCGCCTGGGGTTGGCGGCGATAGGCCTCGACCGGACCGGCAGTGGCGGGCAGCAGCGGCGTCACGCGGTAATGGCCGGGCGGTGGCCGCAACTGGCAGGCCAGCCGCACGTTGGGCGGCGCACCAATGCGGGCCAGCACCTTCTGCTCGTCGGTCGAGGGCGGCGGCAGCTTGGCACGATCGGCGCCGCCGATGCGCACGCGGCAGGTCGAACAGCGACCGCGGCCGCCGCACACCGACGCGTGCGGGATACCGGCGATGCGACTCATCTCGAGGATGGTGAGGCCGGTCGGCTCGGCGATGCTGCGGCGGTCGTCGTAGTCGAGGCGGACGACGCCGGCGCGACGCTCCCACAGGTCGCGCAGAGGCCTGGCGCTCAGCACGCCCATCAGCAGCACCAGCGCGCCGATCTGCAGGTCGCGCGAGATGGCGTAGAGATTGTCGATGCCGGCCTGGGTCGGCACGTTCACGCGCTCGAACAGGTCTTGCAGGAAGCCCGGCTGTTGGGCGAGCTCAGCGACGTCGCGCAAGGCGATCGCCGCGCCGACGATGCCGCCGACCGGCACCAGCAGGGCGAAGGCATAGAGCACCGGCAGCCAGGCCTGGTACCAGGGCCGCAGGCGCCAGGCGAAGTGCAGGCCGATGCAGGCATGGATCCAGACGACGACGGGCAGCGCGAACTGCCGCGTGACGCCCCACCAGTCGGTGGTGACCAACGAGGCGAGGACCCAGGGATATCCGGGATCGACATCGTAGAGAGTATTGGCCAGCCGCGTGCCCACGACATGGACGGCGCCCAGCGGGATGATGCTGGCGCCCAGGATCCACTGCGTCCATTCCCATGCCGACAGGCGCAGCGCGCGGCGCTTGTAGAGCGAGGAGAGAGCGAAGAAGAAGTGAGCGAACAGCGCGCCGTAGAGTACGGTCTGGCCGACGGGGTTGTGCCAGATCGCGACGAACCAGTGTCGGGCGACCTCGAGCACGCGCAGCGAGATCAGGCCGAACGTGTGATTCAGGAGATGCGTGACGACATAGAAGAACAGCAGGTAGCCCGACCAGAGTCGCAGCCGGCCGACCATGGCGCTACTTCAGGAGCGGCAGCACCGCTTCGGGCGGCCGGCCGATGGCGGCACGCTTGCCGGAAACGACGATCGGTCGCTGCAGCAGGACGGGATGGGCCACGATCGCTTTCACGATGTCGGCCTTGCTGAGATCGGTCTTCTTCTTCTTGAGCGCCTTGAACTCGGCCTCGCCGTCGCGGATCAGCATCGTCGGATCGCCGCCAACCATGTTCAGCAAGCCTTCCACCTCAGACTTACTGGGCGGCGCCTTGAGATATTCCCGGATGCTGGGCTCGACGCCCTTCTTCTTCAGCAGCTCGAGCGTCTCGCGCGACTTGCTGCAGCGCGGGTTGTGCCAGATGGTGATGGTCATGTTTGCCCCTCAGTCATCCTGAGCGCAGCGAAGGATCTCATGCCTGTAGCAAACGGCGATGAGGTCCTTCGCTGCGCTCAGGACGACGCAGGTAAGCAAGGTCACTACCCTTCGTCCAGTGCATCGGGGCTCGCGGCATCGATCACCTTTTTGGCAACGTCGAAGGCGAAGCCCGCGCGGGCCATTGCGGCGAGATCGCGGGCGCGCTTGTCCTTGCGGTCCTTGTCCGGCCGGAAGGGGCCGAGACGGCGGCGCCGCGCCAGGGCAACGGCTGCCTGCCATTCGCGCTTGGCGGGATCGGTGTCGAGCTCCTCGTCGAGCGCGTCCATTGCCTGGTCGAGCGTGTCGCCGTCGATGCCGGCGTTGCGCAGCTTCTGGCGCGTCAGCCGACTCGACGTGCCGCGGCGATGCAGCGAGCGCGCCTTGGTCTGGGCGAAGGCCTTGTCGTCGATCACGCCGGCATCGACGAACTTGGCGACGATCTCGGCGATCGCCTGCTCGACATTGTCCATGATCGGCGCTTCAGCGATCCTCGCCCTGGCGACGCGGCGGTTCAGGACGCGGCGCAGGCCCTCGGCGGTGCTGGGATAGCGTTCGAGATAGAACGTCGCGGCGTTCATCAGGTACTTGGCCGTGATCGGCCGCGCCGGACGCTTCATCTCAGCCGCCATCGCACAGCCACGGAGGGGAATGACCACCATTGCCCGCGCCGCTCGGTCTTCCACGCGTTGTATTTGCACCCGAAGTCCATCGCCTGCGCTCCCAATGACCATTGCCTTGAAGAAATGCCGGGGGCAAGCGCGGCGCGGCGCTCAATGTGCAGTTGACGCGCTCCTGCCGAGGCACCAGCCTTCCGAAAAAGTGGGTGAGATGGCGAAGCGCCGGGGGATGGCGGTCGCCGCGTTCCTTCCGACCGCGTCTGGCGAGGCCAGCGCGGCGGGGCAGGCGCCAAGTAAGGCAGGGGGCGACTATGACCGCATGGGAAAGCGACGTCTTCTCGACCGAGGACCTCGAGCACTTTGAGACCCGCGGCTACATCATCCTGCGCGAGGCGATACCGGCAGAGAAGATTGCCGCCACGACTGCAGCGATCTGGCACTTCCTCGGCATGGATCCCGAGCAGCCGGACGACTGGTATCGACCGCCGCACACGCCGAACGGGTCGGTCCCGATCCACCAGCACCAGGCTTTCTGGGACAATCGCCAAGCTCCCCGCATCTACAACGCCTTCCGCCAGCTCTGGAAGACGCCCAAGTTATGGGTCAGCCTCGACCGCGCCTCGATGAAGCCGCCCGTGAGCCCGAGGCATCCCGAATGGGACTACCCGTCGTTCCTGCACTGGGACCTCGACTTCCGAGAGACGCCCATCAAGTTCGGCTTACAGGGGGTGCTCTGCCTGTCCGACAGCACGGTCGATCATGGTGGCTTCCACTGCATCCCCGGCATGCACCACGAGACCATCGAATGGTCGAAGACGCCGCTTGAGCAGCGCGATGTCAAGGCACCGCCGGCGTGCGACCCCGCGCAGATCCGAACGATCGAGGCGCGGCCCGGCGACCTCATCATCTGGCATCGCGCCCTGCCCCACGGCTCGGGCGTCAACCGCAGCAGCCGGCCGAGGCTGGCCCAGTACATCCTGTGCGCTCCGGCCGGCTCCGTGATCTCTGACCAGCACTCGGTCGAAGATCCCAGGGTCGAGATGCATGATCAATTGCGAAGGCGGCGGATAGCCCAGTGGGAGCGACGGGTCGGACCGTCGGGCCTCGGTCTCGATCCGCGCGAACTCGGACCACCGGCCCACCTGACGCCGCTCGGCCGCAAGTTGCTTGGGCTTGACCAGTGGGAATGAACACCGCTCGGTCGAAGTCCATGCCGGACACCCGACAGGGCCCACGCAGCCGTCCGGCAGATCCTTCAGCGAGGAAACGAGCTGGGCAACGGGCCGAGCGACCAGTAGCGGCCGTGATCGAAGGTGCACTGCCCGGCGCTGCCGACCAGGAGTATCGACCAGTACCAGCACGGTCCTCCGGCCGGACCCTCAAGTTCGGCGTCGCCAAGTTCGATTCCGACGGCCTTGGCTCTGGCGCGGGCGACGGCCTTTGCCTCGTCGACAGTGAAGCGATAGCCCTTGCGGCAGGCGAACTCCACGGCGTTGACCAGAAGCGCGCCATCGGCATCGTCGGCTTGAGCTCTCTCGGCCTCCGCCCTCAATGCGGGGTCCGACTTCAAGTCGGCCGCGAAGCGCCTCATTTCAAACGAATTCATCGCCTCTTCCCTCGTCGGGTACACTTTAAGCCTTCAGGCGGGCGCAGCAAGCAGCGGCTGCCCGACCCTAGGCGCGCATCACGCGGGGGACGAATCGTTGCATGCGTAGAAGCAGGCATGGGGAGCGGATGCGCAAGTGGATAACGCGGCGGCTCGAAAGGGAACCGCCGGACACGATCGAGGACAATGACCGCCACGGGCGATTCTGGCTCAGGGGCGAAATCCCGTTCATGGCGACGCACGACTTCCCGGCGAGCAGCGAATTCCTATGGCTGCATGACGATCAACTCCATAATGTTTCCGGCCCCTACAAGGACGCCCGGTTCACCTACAAGACCAATTCCCAGGGATGGCGTTCCCGCGAGATCGACCTCGCGTCGCCGAGCAGGAAGATCATGTTCGTCGGCTGCTCCTACACCATGGGCCTTGGTCTGCCCTACGACGAGGTATGGACCAGCGTCGTCACGCAGCAGATCGAGGCGTGCCTTGGCGAGCCCGTCGAGCAGCACAATTTCGGCTACCCAGGGCGCGGCAATGACTTCTTCGCCATGATCGTTCATCAGGTCCTGCCGATCCTCAAGCCGGATCTCCTTGTCGTGCTGTTCACGCAATTCGCGCGGCGGACGCTCTTCCATCGCTTTGGGCGCCACATGGCCTTCCTGCCGAGCTACGTGGTGCCCGACTACAAGGCCGAGCACGAAGCGTTCATCCGGCTGCAGAGCGACACCCACGATTTCATGGATTTCGTGCGCCAGCACAGTCTCATCGATGCCACCGCCAAGCTGAGCGGAATACCCTGGGCCTGGCAAACCTGGGGACGCCAATCCCTCCCGCCGCTGGCGCAGCTCGAAAAGTACGTTCGGATCGACAACATGGTCGACAGCCCGTTCCCCGCATTCGGGTCTCGCGCAACAGACGACGTGATGAAGAGCGACGTCGCCCGCGACGGAAGTCATCCCGGTCCCAAGGCAAACAGGGCATTTGGCCTCGCGACGTCGCGTTTCGTCCTCGACCGCGGCCTTATCCAGAAGGGCAACCCCCGACCGCCAGTGGCTGGGACGTCGTGAGCGGCGGCGCCGCGCGCTTCATCGCCTAGCCGCGCAGCGGGATCCCCACCATCGCCTGCAGCTCGTCGATCGCGACGTCCGGGTCGCCGACCTTGATGGTGCGCATGCCAAGCGCGCGTGCGGGCTTGAGGTTGATGCCGAGGTCGTCGAGGTAGACGCAGTCCTCGGGCCGCACGCCCAGAAGATCACAGGCGTGCTGGTAGATGCGCGGATCGGGCTTGCGCAGGCCGAGCTTGCTCGATTCGACGATATGCTCGAACAGCGTCATCACCTCCGCGACGGCCTTGGCCTTCTCCGGGCTACGCGCCATGCCCGGGCCTTCACCGTTCTTCATGTTGTTGGTGATGCAGGCGACACGGAATGCCGCCTTGCAGCGGCGTAGCGCCTCGACCATCTGCGGCCGAATGTCGCCACTCAGAGACTGGAGGATGCGCCAGCCGTCGAGCGTGTGGCCATGTTGTCGCGCCTCCTCTTCGAAGAGTGCGACGAATTGTTCGAGCGAGACTTCGCTGCGCTCCATTTTCGCCCAGGCATTGGTGTCGCCGTTGCGCGCATTCAGGCCACGGATGAAGTCTTTGGGAAGGCCGAGCTCTGATTCGTAACGATTAAACGCCTCGAACGGGCTGGTGAGGATCACGCCACCGAAGTCCCAGAGGACGGCCAAGGGAGGTCTTGCATGGCTCATATTCATGGTGGTGCGACCCTGTTTACCTTGTTCCTGCCGTAGTCGGCCCTTATTTCACGCCCTCCATAGGCGACGGGTTCTGCATAGACCACCTCCCGTTCGCCATCACTCCGGATTTAGGAAGTACGGAAATGAGCGAAGCAGCGGTACAGCCGCGCGGCAACGCAGTGGCACTTTCGAGCGAGGCGGAAATGGGCGACAGCGGTCGTTCGGAGACTGGCCGTTCAGATGGGCGCAATCGTCGGGCGGCCGAGACGCGCCGCAAGATCATTGCCGCTGCCAAGGCCATGATTGCCGAGACCAGCACGGCCCCCACGGTCGTCGCGGTTGCCAAGCGGGCCGATGTCTCGGTCCGATCGGTTTTCCAGCACTTCGGGGATGTCGAGTCACTTTTCGTGACCGTCGTGGACAGCGTCCGCGCCGACCTGGTCATCCCCCCGCCGACCCCGAGCTCGGGGCCGCTGGCCGGCCGCATCGAATCGTCGGTGAGCAATCTCGCCGAGGTGTTCGACAAGGTCGTGCCGCTGCGGGTCGCCGCCGGCCAGTTCGTCAACCACCCGGCCCTGATCGAGCGGGCGCAGCAGAGCAAGCGCGAGGTCCGCGAGGCCATCGCCACGGCCTTTGCGCCTGAATTCAGCGGCCTCGACGAGCAGGCTCGCGAGGAACTGTTGGATGCCGTGGGTGCTGCCTTGTCGCCGGAGGCGTGGGCGGTGCTGCGTCGCCGCGATGGGCTGAGCTTCGAGCGGGCTACGGCGGTGTGGCGCCTCACGCTGACCGCCCTGCTGACCCAGGGCTTTGCTGCCGCGACGGAATAGCCATCCTCGGGGTCCCGATTGACTTCCCGTTTGAGATCAGTGAGTTAAGGGCCCCCGAGACGGCTTTTTACAACAGTGGCAATGGCGACCAGCCAACTTCACGAAGACTACTCGCGCGAAGAAGAGGTCAAGGCGGGCTCCGACCGGAGCTTCGGCCTGGTGTTCGCCGGCTTCTTCGCCATCGTCGGCGCCCTGTCGCTGTGGCGGCAAGGCCAGGGTTGGCATTACACGCTGCCCCTGGCGGCGGCCTTCCTCGTCGTCGCCCTGACTTATCCCCGGGTGCTCGGGCCGCTCAACCGGCTGTGGCTGAAGTTCGGTCTGCTACTGTACAAGGTCATGAACCCCCTCGTGCTGGGGCTGCTGTTCTTCGTGACCATCATGCCGATCGGCCTCGTCATGCGTGCCATGGGTAAGGACTTTCTCAGGCTGAAGCGCGATCCCGACGCCAAGACCTATTGGATAGCGCGGACCCCGCCAGGGCCGCCGCCGCAATCCATGAAGAACCAATTCTGACCTGCCAATTCTGATCTGAAAGGACCGGTTATGGGCTCCATCCTCGTCGAACTCTGGGCCTTCATGAGGGAGCGCAAGAAGTTCTGGCTGCTGCCGATCCTGATCATGATGGTGATCTTCGGTGGCCTGATCGTGCTCACCAAGGGCTCGGCGATCGCGCCGTTCGTCTACACGCTCTTCTAGTCGCAGGAGAAGGCGTTTCATGCGCGTGCTCGGCATCTCGGCCTTCTATCATGACAGCGCCGCGGCGCTGATCGAGGACGGCCACCTCGTCGGCGCCGCGCAGGAGGAGCGCTTCACCCGCAAGAAGCACGATTCGCGCTTCCCGCAGCACGCCGTGCAGTACTGCCTGGACGAGGCCGGCATCAAGCTGGCCGACGTCGACTACGTCGCCTTCTACGACAAGCCGTTCCTGAAGTTCGAGCGCCTGCTCGAGACCTACCTCGCCTACGCTCCGCGCGGCTTCCAGTCCTTCCGCATGGCCATGCCGCTGTGGCTGAAGGAGAAGCTGTTCCAGAAGACCGTGCTGCGGGACGAGATGAAGCACTGGCAGCCCGACTTCGATTGGCACAAGCGCCTGTTGTTCGGTGAGCATCATCAGAGCCATGCCGCGTCGGCCTTCTTCCCGTCGCCGTACGAGGAGGCCGCCGTGCTGTGCATGGACGGCGTCGGCGAGTGGGCGACGACCTCGCTGGCCTGGGGGCAGGGCAACAAGCTCGAGATGCTGAAGGAGATCCACTTCCCGCATTCGCTCGGGCTGCTCTATTCGGCCTTCACCTACTACACCGGCTTCAAGGTGAACTCGGGTGAATACAAGGTGATGGGGCTGGCGCCCTACGGCGAGCCGAAGTTCAAGGACAAGATCCTGGAGCACATCGTCGACCTCAAGGAGGACGGCTCCTTCCGCCTCGACCAGAAGTACTTCGACTACTGCACCGGCTTGCGCATGACGAACGAGAAGTTCGGCGAGCTGTTCGGCGGCAAGGCGCGCAAGCCCGACGAGCTTCTGACCCAGCATCACATGGATCTCGCGGCCTCGGTGCAGGCCGTCACCGAGGAGATCGTGATCCGGCTGGCCCGCTCGGTGAAGAAGGAGACCGGCGCCAAGAACATCTGCCTGGCGGGCGGCGTGGCGCTGAACTGCGTCGCGAATGGCAAGCTGCTGCGCGAGAACCTGTTCGACGGCATCTGGGTGCAGCCGGCCGCGGGCGATGCCGGCGGCGCAGTGGGGGCTGCCTACGCCGCCTATCACGGCTATCTCGGCCAGGGCCGCAAGCTCAACGGCTCGCTCGACGGCATGACCGGCTCCTATCTCGGCCCGGAATATTCCGACGACGAGATCGAGAGGCGGCTGATCGCGGCGGGCGCCAAGCTCACCCGGCTGACGCGCGCCGAAATCATCGACCAGACGGCGCAGGCGCTGGCCGACGAGAAGGCGGTGGGCTGGATGCAGGGCCGCATGGAGTTCGGCCCGCGCTCGCTCGGCGCGCGCTCGATCCTGGGCGACGCCCGCTCGCCCTCGATGCAGAAGACGCTGAACCTCAAGGTGAAGTACCGCGAATCCTTCCGGCCGTTCGCGCCGGCGGTGCTACGCGAGGACGTCGACAAGTATTTCGACATCAAGACCGACAGCCCCTACATGCTGATGGTGGCGCCGGTGAACGAGGATCGCCGCCGCGCCATGAGCGAGAGCGAAAAGGCGCTGTTCGGCATCGACAAGCTGAACGTGCCGCGCTCGGACATCCCGGCTGTGACCCACGTCGACTACTCGGCGCGCATCCAGACGGTGCACAAGGAAACCAACCCGGCCTTCCACGACCTGCTCTCGTCGTTCAAGGCCAAGACCGGCTACTCGGTGGTGGTGAATACCTCGTTCAACGTGCGCGGCGAGCCCATCGTCTGCACGCCCGAAGACGCCTTCCGCTGCTTCATGGGCAGCGAGATCGAGGTGCTGGTGGTCGGCAACTGCTTCCTCCGGAAGGAAGACCAGGACCCGGCGCTCAAGCTCGACTACAAGAACGCGTTCGAGCTGGATTAGTCATGTTCTCCCGGACCGCGCGCTTCCAGCGCGCTCATGAGCGCGCAAGATGCGCGCGGTCCGGAAGAGCATGAGAGCAGTCGTCTGCGATCGCCTGGGCGATCCCTCCGTCCTGCAGATCAAAGACGTGCCGGTCCCCGAGCCCGGCCCGTCCGACGTGCTGATCAAGGTCGGCGCCGCCTCGGTCAATTTCCCCGACGTCCTGATGCTGACGGCGGAGTACCAGCACAAGCCCGAGCTGCCGTTCATCCCCGGCATGGAAGGGGCCGGCACGATCGCTGCCATTGGCGCCGAGGTGAAGAACTGGCGTGTCGGCGATTGCGTGATCTTCGGCGTGCGGCCGGGCGCCTTCGCCGAATACGTCCGCGTGCCGGCGAGCGGCAACCTGATGCGCCTGCCGGCGGGCTGGTCCGATGCCGAGGGCTCGGCATTCCGCGTCGGCGCGACCACGGCCTATCATTCGCTGGTCCATCGCGCCGCGCTCAAGCCGCGCGAGGTGCTGCTGGTGCATGGCGCCTCGGGCGGCGTCGGCATGGCCGCGGTCCAGCTCGGCAAGCATCTCGGGGCGCAGGTCATCGCCACCGGCAGCAATGATGATCGTCTGGCGGTGGTGCGCGAGCAGGGCGCCGATCTGGTGATCAATCTTCGCACCAGCGACTTCGTGCCGATCGTGAAGGGCATGACCGACGGCCGCGGCGCCGATGTGATCTACGATCCGGTGGGCGGAGAGGTGCTCGAGAAGTCGATGCGCGCCGCGGCCTACGGGGCGCGGCTGCTGGTCGTCGGCTTCACCTCGGGCGGGCCGACGAAGCTCATGTCCAATCATGTGCTGATCAAGGGCCTGTCGATCCTGGGCGTGCGCGCCGGTGAGACGGCGCGGAGACAGGGCTCGGCCTATGCGACAGACTATGCCGTCGAGCTGCCGCGCCTGGCCGAACTCGGCGTCATGCGCCCGCACATCTCGCATCGCTTCCCGATGGAGCGCGCTGCCGATGCCTTTCGCGTCCTGATGGACCGCAAAGTTGTCGGCAAGGCAGTGATCGAGATTGACAGCGGCACGCTGTCATCCCGAGCGTAGCGAGGGACCTTTCCTGTTGCCTTAAAGGTCCCTCGCTACGCTCGGGATGACAGCTTTTACCGAGAGAACAAGATCGTCACGCGGCGATCCTTGGCGGAGGCGTCCGAGCTGCCGAGGGTCAAATCGCCGAAGGCCTCGGGGTCGGCCGCGATCACGACGTGGTTGGCAGGATAGCCGGCATCGATCAGCTCGGCGGCAACGGCTTGGCTACGCTCGCGCGACAGCTTCTCGTTCAGCACCTTGTTGCCGAGCTTGTCGGTGTGCCCGACCACGCAGAGCGACGTGACCTGGCGGTCCTTGGCGGTCTTCACGGCCTCGGCGATCTTGAGTTTGTCATCGGGCCGCACCTGCGCGCTGCCGAGATCGAACAAGACCCATACCGGCTGCGGCTGGTTGGCGCCGCCGCCGCGCTCGCACGATCCGACCGTCTGGCCGAAGGACGGCGCGGCCGCGACCAGCACACCGCCCACGACCAGCAGGCCGAGCCTGGTCATTTGAGATCTCCCTTGAGGGCCAGCTCGACGAAAGGCAGTCGATCGTTGCCGAAGAACATCATGTCCCCCACGAAGCTGGTCGGAGCGCCGAAGACGCCGCGCACCACCGCTTATTCCGTCGTGGTCTTCAGACGATCCTTAACGTCCTGATCCTGGATGCGGTTCCCGATTCGCATCGCATCGAGCCCAGCCTCCGTCAATGCTTTGGCGACCTCGCTCATTTCATTCAGATTACAACCGTCGACCCCATCGCCTTGGAGACACCGCCCAGCAGGCAATCGCCTCGACCTGGGTGTCGGCGAGGTAGGAATAGGGGCTGCCGTCGTCGAAGTAGAATTCCAACGTGCGGGTCATGGCGGCTCCTGCTTGCTTGTCGCGAGCCTGCGCTGCTTCTAGCCTTGTCTCAAGGAAGTTGAGGGACGGGACGCATGAGCCGGGTTGCAGGCAAGGTGGTGCTGGTGAGCGGCGCCGGATCGGGCATCGGCCGTGCCACCGCCACATTGCTCGCCAAGGAAGGCGCGACGGTGATCGTCACCGACATCAACCGTCCCGGTGGCCTCGAGACCGTGCAGCAGATCGGCGGCAAGGCCCGCTTCGACGAGCATGACACCGCGAAAGAGGCCGACTGGAAGCGCATCATCGACGGCGTGTTGGAGCGCGAGGGCGCGCTGCATGGGCTGGTGAACAATGCCGGCATCTCGGGCCCGTTCCCGGCGACCTTCGAGACCGAGACGGTGGAGCAGTGGCAGCGCATGCTGTCGGTCAACGTCCAGGGCGTGTTCCTGGGCTGCAAGTATGGCGTGCCGGCGATTCGTCAGTCGGGTGGCGGATCGATCGTCAATACCTCGTCGCTGGCGGCGTTCCTCGGCACCCCGGACCTCTCGGCCTATGGCGCCAGCAAGGGCGCGGTGCGGCAGTTCACCAAGACGGTGGCGATCGACTGCGCGCGCAAGGGCTACAAGGTGCGCTGCAATTCGGTACATCCCGGCATCATCCTGACACCCATGGGCAACTCGGTGATGCCGAGCGACAAGGCCCGCGAACGCGCCCGCCGGCGCATCCCGATCGGCGATTTCGGCGCGCCCGAGGACATCGCCTATGGCATCCTCTATCTGATTTCCGACGAATCGCGTTTCGTCACCGGCACCGAGCTGGTGATCGATGGGGGCATGAACGCCATCTAGGGCTTAGCATGGAGACGGCAATGCAGCACGCCGACCAGGTCGCGTATCTCGAGCGTATGTTGCGTATGGTGCGTACCAACACGCGGGATGACGGCCCCGGCATCATGCACACGCCCGTCGAGGGCTACTACGACCCGGCGCGCTTCCAGCGCGAGGTCGATCTGCTGTTCCGCAGGTATCCGATCGTCGTCGGCTTCTCGAGCCAGCTGCGCAACGCCGGCGACTTCGTCGTCCACAACAACACCGGCCAGCCGATCCTGGTGACCCGCGGCACCGATGGTGTGCTGCGCGCCTTCCTCAATGTCTGCCGCCATCGCGGCGCCGCCGTCGAGCAGAAGCCTTGCGGCGCCAACAAGCGCGCCTTCGTCTGCGCCTATCATGGCTGGAGCTACGACCTCACCGGCCGGCTGGTCGGCATCACCGACGGCGCGACCTTCGGCGAGCTCGACCGCAACAAGTACGGCCTGAGGCGCCTGAAGCTCGCGGAGAAGTACGGGCTGGTCTGGGTCGTGCCGACGGCTCTGGAAGACCATGAGGACGCGACCCTCGATATCGAGGGCTATCTCGGCGCCATCGCTCCGGATCTGGCGGGCTGGGACATGCAGGGGTGGGAGCTGCACAGCTCCGAGCCGCTCAGGCCGCGCATGAACTGGAAGCTGGTCATCGACACCTTCCTCGAGCTCTACCACTTCCGCTACCTGCATCCCGGCACGGTCTATCCGCTGTTCCTGGACAACATCGCGACCTACGAGCGCATGGGCACGCACATGCGGTGGGCGGCGGCCAAGCGCACGCTGACCGAGCTGGAGAGCCAGCCCAAGGAGAGCTGGCGCATCCGCGATCATGCGATCGTGTTCTATTCGCTCTTCCCCAACACCGTGCTGACCTACACCCAGGACCATTGCGGCGTTTTCTCGAGCTTTCCGGTTTCACCCGATGAGGCGGTGCTGCAGGTCTCGGTGCTGGTGCCGCCGGAGGAGAAGGCCGCGAAGCCGGAGAAGTACTGGAAGGCCAATGTCGACCTGTTCGCCAACGCCCTGGCCGAGGATCTCGGCATCGGCGAGACCATCCAGAAGAACTTCAGGAGCGGCGCCAACCGCCAGCAGACCTTCGGAAAGTTCGAGAAGGCGCTGGGCTGGTACCACCAGGAGGTGGCGGATGCGGTGGTGGCGGCTGACGTCGCGGGTCGCCGCCTCTCCTGACCTCCGCTACTTGATCGTCACCTGATGCGTGACCTTCTCGCCGTCGGTCACGGTGAGCTCCCGGAAGCCGAGCAGCTTCAAGAGGTCGAAGAACGTCGCATCCTCGGCCACCGTGCGCTCCTGGAAGAAGGGCGAGAGCCGCGACATGGTCGTCATGTTGGCGAGCAGCGCGCGCATCCGATAGACGGTGTTGAGCTCGCCCTGCTGCATGCCGACGATGATCATCTTGTCGGCCTTCTCGCCCTTGGCGAACACGGCGTAGGGCACGCGATAGGCCGACTGGATCGTGCCCTGGGAGACCACGGTGGTGAACTGGATGCGCTGGGCGCGCTCGACACCGGCGATGGTCTGCAGCTGCGATTCGAAGGTCTCGGTCGAGGTCGGCTTGGGATAGTAGTAGCCGATGTAGCGATCCTCGGTCGGCGCGGCAGCAGCCTTGGGCGCAGCTGCGGGCTTGGGCGCCGGCTGGGCCGCCTGCTGCGCCGAGGCCGGCAGGGCGGCCGCCGTCACGGCAAGGGCCAGGCAGGCTGCGAACGTCTTGATCATGTCCGTATCTCCGCGGTGCTTTCCACTAGAACAACGTATAGCCGCCATCGATGACGAAGTCGCGCCCCGTCGTGTACCCGGTGGCCTCGCTCGCCAGATAGACGGCAATCGGCCCGAAATCGGCGCCCACGCCCCAGCGCCGTTCGGGGATGCGCGGCATCACATTGCCGGCAAACTTTGGATTGCCGAAGGCGTTGGCCGTCATCTCGGTCTCGATCCAGCCCGGCAGGATGGAATTGACCGAGATCTTGTAGCGCGCCAGCTCGACGGCCAGCGCCCGCACCATGGCGCACACGCCGCCCTTGCTGGCGCCATAGTGGCTGGAGCGCGCCGCGCCCTCGATCGCCGCCGTGCTTGCCATGGCGACCAGCGAGCCGCCCTTGCCGCGCTCGACCATGTGCTGGGCCGCCATCTGGAAGGTGAAGAACACGCCGTCGAGATTGACGCGCATGACGCGGCGCCATTCCTCGTAGTCCATCTCCAGGATCGAGCCCTTGCCGCGACCCGAGACGCCGGAGTTGGCGACGCAGTTGTCGACATGGCCCATCACCTTCAGCGTCTCGGCGAAGCCCGCCTTGACCTGGGCCTGGTCGCCGACATCGACGATCTGGGTATGGACCTTGCGGCCGTGGCGCTTCAGCTTCTCGGCCGAGTCGGCGTTCTTCTTGGGGTTGGTGCCCCAGATGCAGACATCGGCGCCGGCCTCGGCCAACGCATCGGCCATCCCGAAACCGATGCCGCCATTGCCGCCGGTGATCAGCGACACCTTGCCCGTGAGATCGAAGCCCTTATAGGCCATGGAACGTCCCCCTCATGTTCCTCTCTCCCCCTTGGGGGGAGAGGTTAGGTGAGGGGGTGATCAGACACGGTGCGCGTCACCCCCTCACCCAGCCTCTCCCCCAAGGGGGAGAGGAGAATGAGGGAGGATGAACACGAAACGACAGGTCAGTTCAACTTGTCGGTTTCGACCAGCACAATCTCGGAGTCCTCGACGGCCTTGAGCTCGATCTCGGCCAGATCGACCACGGCCACGCCGTCGCGCGCGTTGGCCGTCACCGGCGAGCCGTCGGTGCCGCGCACCTCGATCTTGCCCTTGGCCGGCACGAGATAGGCGGGCCTGCCGTCAAGCTTCTGGCGGATCGTCTGGCCCGCCTTCAGCGTGCCGGCATAGAGCGCGCCGTCAGCATAGAGCGGGATCGCGCCGTCATGGCCGCGGCCCGAGGCCAGTGGCACCAGCTTGCCGTCACGGCCCTCGGCCGGGAACTGCACGGTCTCCCAGCGCGCCGGCACGCCCTCCTTGTTGGGCAGGATCCAGATCTGGAACAGCTCGGTTTCGGCCTGCTCCATGTTGTACTCGGCGTGCTGGATGCCCTGGCCCGCGCTCATCACCTGGATCTGACCCGCCTCGGTGCGGCCCTGGTTGCCCAAGTGATCCTGGTGGGTGATCGCACCTTTGATGACGTAGGTCACGATCTCCATGTCGCGGTGAGGATGCGGCGGGAAGCCGGACTGCGGCGCGATGCGGTCGTTGTTCCAGACGCGCAGCGCACCCCAGTGCACGCGCTCGGGATTGCGGTAGTCGGCGAAGCTGAAATGGAAGTTGGCCTTCAGCCAACCGTGGTCCGACTTGCCGAGCTTCTCGAAGGGTCTCAGTTGAATCATGGTTGTATTACCTCTTGCCGCCAAAATGGCCCGTGGCGGCAAGGGATCAAGTTTCTGGTTGGTGACCGATCAAGTGAGGGCCAGAAACCGCCGGGCATTGTTGAACAAAATGCTGTCCAGATCGGCCTCACTGAGGCCGAGATTGCCCGCCCGGCGGGCTGGCTCTCGATCCATGATCGAGAACGGATAGTCGCTGCCCACCATGAGCTGGCTGATGCCGTACGAATCGATCAGGAACCGCAGCGCCGTCTCGTCATAGACCAGCGTGTCGTAGAACAGCTTGCGCGCGATCGACCGCGGCTCGTCCATGGCGGCCTTGATCGGCGCCATCGCCGACCAGGCATGCTGCATGCGCGGCAGCACCTGGCCGAAGGCGCCGCCACCGTGGCTGAAACCGATGCGCAGGCTCGGATGGCGCTTCATCAGGCCGCCGGTGATTACCGAGGCGATGGCGAGTGCGGTCTCGCAGGGGAAGGCCACGACCTGCTCCAGGTTGGCCGGCCCGACCAGCCGGTCCATGCCGGCCGGCCGTAGCGGGTGCACGAAGATCGCCGCGCCCAGCGCCTCGGCCGCGGCAAAGAATGGCTCGAGCGAGGGATGGCCCAGCGCCATGCCATTGACGTTGGTCGCGATCTCCACGCCCTTGAGACCGAGCTGGCGCACGGCGTGCTCGAGCTCATGCTCGGCGGTCTTCATGTCCTGCAGCGGCACCATACCCAGCCCGTGAAAACGGTCGGGCGCGGCGCGCACCATCTCGGCGATGGTCTCGTTGACATGGCGCGCCAGCAGCGACGCCGGCCCGGCCGGCAGCCAGTACGACAACAGCTCCGGCATCGGCGACAGCACCTGCATGCCGACATCCATGCCCGGCATGTCCGCCGTGCGCCGCGGAACGTCCCAGCAGGCATCGGTGATGGCGCGATAGTTCTTGCCGCTGATGATCACCTGGGCATGGCAGGCCTCGGTGTGCTTGATCGACGGCCAGGGCAGGCCGGCGAACTCCGGCCGCTCGTTCGGCAGATGCGCCGGCACGACATGGGTGTGCACGTCGATGGCGCAGCAGGGCCCGCTCATTGCTGGCTCTGCGGCACCTTCAGCCGCAACCCGTCGAGCGCGTCAGTGACCTGCAGCTGGCACGACAGGCGCGAGTTCGGCTGCACGTGCGGGCAGAACTCGAGCATCGACTGCTCGCTGCTGTCCTTGGCCGGCAGGCGGTCGAACCAGTCGTCGGGCACGTAGACCATACAGGTGGCACATGAGCAGGCGCCGCCGCAATCGGCATCGATGCCGACAATGCCGTTGCGCACCGCGCCCTCCATGATCGACTGGCCGTTGGCGATGTCGATAGCGCGCTTGGTGCCGTCGGGTTCCTCGAAAACGATCTTGGCCATTGCCTGTCCTTAGTTCCTCATGTCTTTCATTGCCACGCTCTCGTTGCAGAGTCGCGACGGATCGATCCTGGCACGCTCGGCGATGAGCTGCTTGGACATCATGAACTCCGGCGCGCGATTGACCGCGTCGACGGCGATCAGCGTTCCCTCGCGCAGATAGAACACCGCGAAGGAGCGACCCGAGTCGGGATTGCCGCGCACCACGGCCTTGTCGTGACCGGCCGACAGTCCCGCCATCTGCATCTTCACGTCGTACTGGTCGGACCAGAACCACGGCACCTGAACGGCCGGTGGCTTCTTCCCGCAAATTGCTGCCGCGGCGATGCGCGCCTGCTCCAGCGCGTTATGGACCGATTCGAGGCGCAGGCGGCGGCCGGCCAGTTCGTGGTGCTGGCTGGTGCAGTCGCCGATGGCGAAGATCGATGCATCGTCGGTTCGGCCCTCGGCGTCGACGACGATGCCGTCCTCGACCGCCAGGCCGGCTTCGCGCGCAAGCTCGACATTGGGCACCGCGCCCGCGCCAACGACGACGATGTCGGCATCGTATTGGGCGTCCTCGCAGACGACCCGCTTGCCGTCCAAGCCGCGCACCATGGCACCGGTGCGGATGGTCACTCCCTCTTCGGCATGCAGCCGGGCATAGAAGTTCGACACGACAGGTCCGACGCCGCGTGCCATGAGGCGCGGCGCCTGCTCCAGCACGGTCACGCCGACCCCGAGCTTCACCGCGACGGCCGCCAGCTCCAGCCCGATATATCCGCCGCCGATCACGACCAGCGACTTGCCCGGCGCGAGGCGTGCCCGGAGCGCGTCGACGTCGGCGATGTTGCGCAAATAGAGCGCGCCCGGCAGGGGCAGCTGGCGCGGCCGGCTGCCGGTGGCCAGCACCAGGGTCGAGTAGGAGAGCCGCGAACCGTCGCCCAGAACGACGGCCCGGCCCGGCCGGTCGATGCGCTGGGCGCGCTGGCCCAGCAGCAGGCGGCTGCCGGCTTTTTCGTAGAATGCGGCCGGCTTTAGGTACAGCCGGTCGAGCGCCAGCTCGCCTGCCAGGAACTTCTTGGAAAGCGGTGGCCGCTGGTAGGGCAGGTGCGGCTCGTCGCCCACCAGGCAGATCTCGCCCTGGAAGCCGTCCTGGGCCAAGCTGGCCATGAGCTGGCTGGCGGCCTGTCCCGCCCCGATGATCACCAGTGGATCGGCCATCGCGGTCAAAATCTAACGTTTGTTCGGTATTGTTGTTGCCCCGGAAATGCGCCAGAGTCCAGGCACTGAAAAGACGAAGGAGGAAATCATGGACACCATCCTGACCACTCCGCAGATGGTCGTCGAGGATCCTCAGAGGCACCTGTTCCGCGTGTCGCGGCGCGCCTTCACGGATCCGGCGGTGCTGGAGGCCGAGCGGCGCAACATTTTCGATCACTGCTGGCTCTATCTCGGCCATTCCTCCGAGATCGCCAACAATTGCGACTTCATTACCCGCAATGTCGGCGGCCGTGAGCTGATCTTCAATCGCGACCGGGCCGGCGCGGTGCACGCCTTCCTGAACACCTGCCCGCATCGCGGCGCCATGGTGGTGCGCGAGAAGAAGGGCAACGCGCTGTCGTTTCGCTGCTTCTATCACGGCTGGTCGTTCAACGTGAACGGCCGCTTCGCCTCGCGCTTTGATGAAGGCAACTACGGCAAGGAACATTACGCCGGAGGCTGCGCCGATCTCGCCCAGGTGCCGCGGCTGGAAAGCTATCGCGACTTCTGGTTCGTGAACTTCGACCGCAACGCCATGTCGCTCGCCGACTATCTCGCCGGCGCCAAGGAGTACATCGACCTGGTGGCCGACCAGGCCGAGGCCGGCATGGAAATCGTGGGGTCGGGCCAGCAATACGTCATCAACGCCAACTGGAAGCTTCTGGCCGAGAACAGCATCGACGCTTTTCACGGCTTCCCGGTGCACAGCACCTACTTCGACTACCTGAAGAACATCGGCAGCCTGCGCATGGACTCCGTCGGCTCGGAGTTCAAGGCGCGCGGCATGACCAATCTCGGTAACGGCCACGCCGTGATCGAGTACGCCTCGCCGTGGGGTCGTCCGATCGCCCGCTGGGTGCCGTCATGGGGCGAGGACAAGCGCGAGCAAGTCGAGCGGCTGCGCAAGAACCTGATCCAGCGCTTCGGCGAGGAGCGCGGGCTGCGCATCGCCGAGTTCAGCCGCAACATGCTGATCTTCCCCAACCTGGTGATCAACGACATCATGGCGATCACCGTCCGCACCTTCATGCCCGACGCGCCCGACAAGATGACGGTGAGCGCCTGGGCGCTGGGCGCGCGCGACGAGGACCACGAGCTGCGCAAGCTCCGCCTGTTCAACTTCCTGGAGTTTTTGGGCCCGGGCGGTTTCGCCACGCCCGACGACCAGGAGGCGCTGGAGAATTGCCAGCGCGGCTACCGCAACATGCGCGAGGCCGGCTGGAACGACATCTCCAAGGGCATGCCGCGCCAGGGCCCGCCGATGAACGACGACGAGGAGCAGATGCGCTGCTTCTGGCGCCAGTGGCGCGATCGCATGGGGAGCGTGCCATGAACGGCGATGTCGGCCTTGGCGGCCTGCAGCGCGATGCCGGCCTGCGTGCCCGCATCGAGGATTTTCTCTATCTCGAGGTCGACCTTCTGGACGAATGGCGCATCGAGGATTGGTTCGCCCTGTTCGCCGAAGGCGCCACCTACGAAGTGCCGCCGACCGGCGAGGCCGACGAGAACGATCCGGCGACGTCGCTGTTCTACATCGCCGACGACTACGTGCGCCTGCGCGAGCGGGTCGGGCGGCTGACCAAAAAGGAGGCGCACTCGGAGTTCCCGCGCTCGCGCCAGCGCCACATGATCAGCAACGTGCGCATCACCGGCATGAATGCCGGCGTGGCCGACGTCACCTGCAATTTCGTGACCTACCGGGCCAAGCGCGGCGTGGTCGACACCTACTACGGCAAACACCTCTACCGCATCGACTGCGGCGTCGAGCCCTTCCGCATCAAGTCCAAGCGCTCGGTGCTGGGGATGGACATGCTTTATCCGGGAAAGCTGACTATCATCATCTGATGCAGACCGAGGGCCAGACGGCGGAAGGCAGGATCACCAAGGCGGACAGGACGCGGGCGCGCCTGATCGAGGTGGCCACCCGTCTGTTCCAGGAGCACGGCACCGCCGAGGTGACCGTCCGGCGCATTGCCGCCGCCGCCAAGATCGAGGCCGGCAGCATCTATTATCACTTCTCCTCGCGCGACGAGATCCTGCGCGCGGTGCTGGAACGCGGCGTCGGCGATGCCCGCGACGAGGTCCTGGCCGCGATTGCCGAGGCGGGCGCCGACAGCTCGCCTCTGGTCCGCCTGCGGGCGGCCCTGGCGGCGCATCTCAAGTACACGCTTCGGCACCACTTCTCCTCACGGCTCAAGGCGATCCGGCACCTGCCCAAGCGGCTGCGCGACCATCACATGCAGCAGGAGCGCGACTATGCCGCGATCTTTGCCGGCCTGCTGCGCGAGGCCCAGCGCAAGGGCCTGCTGCGCGGCGGTTTCGATCCCTCGGTGGTGCGCATGCTCGTCATGGGGGCGCTGACCTGGGTCGCGGAATGGTACGACCCCAAGGGCCCGCTCAGCCCCGACGAGATCGCCGGCGAGCTGATGGGTATCCTGACGAAAGGGATCGTGAAGTAACGGCCGCCGGAAGGCGCCTCCAATTTCCACTTCAACTCGCCCTTCATGTTCCTCTCCCCCGCTAGGGGGAGAGGTTAGGTGAGGGGGAATCGACGGATGTAACCCCCTCACCCAGCCTCTCCCCCTATCGGGGGAGAGGAGCATGAGAGAGGACGGCGAACGTGAGATGGAGCGCGTGCTCGATCTTTACAGAGTCGCGCCGGCTTTCGGTTCCCAGGCCCAGTAGCGTGCAATGGCGCCGGCGTCGACGCGCAGGTCGGTGCCGGTAATCATAGAGGAGTCGTCTGAAGCGAGGAACACAGCGGCGCGGCCGTAGTCGGACGGCAGCGGCAGCTTCTTCATCGGGATGCCCTCGCGGAAGGGCTTCATGACGCGATCGATGCCGTCGGGCTTCTTCACTGTACGGCCCCAGCGTGCGGCGCGCTCGAAGGACTCCGACGGGTCGGTCGCGGTCGGCGTCAGGCTGTTGACGCGGATCCCGTGGCCCACCAGTTCCATCGCCGCCGAGCGGGTGAAGTTCAGGAGCCCGCACTTCGAGGTCGAGTATGCGATGTTGCCCGGCTCGCCCTGGTGGCCCGCCGTCGACACGATGTTGATGATGGTGCCGCCCTTGCCCAGCATCGCCTGCGCTGCGTACTTGGTGAACAGGAACGCGCCGCCCAGGATCACACCGCTCTGCTTCCTGAACTCATCGTAGGACATGTCGAGCACGCCCTTCTTGTTGAAGAAAGCGGCGTTGTTCACGAGGATGTCGATGCGGCCGAATTCCTTCAGCGCCGCCTCGATCACGGCCTTCACCTGTGCTTCGTCCGTAACGTCACACACCAGCCCGAGCGCGCGGCCACCGGTCTTCTTGATGTAGTTCGCGCAGTCGTTGGCATTGTCGGCTCGGGCATCGACGGCGACGATCGCCGCACCCTCTGCCGCCAGCCCCTCGGCGATGCCGCCGCCGATGTTGGGGCTGGTGCCCGTGACGAGGGCGACCCGGTCCTTGAGCTTCATGGATCGATCCTCAATTCGCCAAGTTCAGTTCGGAGGGGCGATCAGGAACGCCTTGGACGAGTTGAAGATCCAGGTGTCCACGAAGCCCGTCTCCTTGGGCTTGCGCCCGAGCTCGCTCATGGCGCCGGCGAGGCACATCCAGTTCAGGATCTCCTGCTGGCCGCTATCCTCGACGGCGGCGCCGCTATAGCCGCGCCAGGTCTGCCAGTCGCAGTCGCGTAGCGCGTCGTACATGTGACGGTCGGCCGGCGTGTCAGGCCACAGGAAATGGTTCTTGGCCGTCAGGAACGCATGGCTCCAGCCCGACGAGGCGAGCAGCGCCACGCGCCAGGGCGAGGCGGCGAGCACCCGCGCCGTCGCCGCGCCGAGGTCGAACAGGCGCCGCGGCGTCGGCGCCGGCGGATCGAGATCGGCCTCGTCGACCACGCGGTCGAACACCGGTAGCCCGCCGCGTTGCGCCAGAACGCGCCGCCCGTAGCAGTTGATGGCGAACGGAATGATTGGATAGCCAAAGCCCGCGCGATGATAATCAAGATACATGATCGCGTTGGTGAAGGCGTGGCCGAGCGGATGATGCAACGGCTTGTAGGCATAGGCCGTGTCGAAGCCTTCCTCGATCAGCTTCGTCGCCAGCATCTTGGCGGCAATGCGGTGGCCCGGCAGCTCGTAGGTCTTGTCGGTCTCGCCCCACACATTGCCCGGCGGCGAGGCGAACTTGAAGCTCTCGTAGGCGCTGATGCAGTAGGGCGGCACCACGTCTTCCTTGAAGTTCTCGTATTGGTCGTCACCCCAGATCAGCACGAAGTCGGGCTTGAACGCGTCGAGCGCGGCGCGTGTCTTGTCCATCCACGCCACGAGATCGGCGCGATGGCGCGCGGCCGATGAGGCGCCCTCATCGTTGCCCCATTCGGCGCGCATCGGCTCGGGCCAGCCGGCGGGCGTTCGCAGCTCTGCCGGCAGCTTGGGGTTCTGCAGCATGCGCTTCAGGATCCACGCCATGCGCTCGTCGGGACCGTGCAAGGGCGGGTAGTGCGAGATGCCGAGGGCAAGGATGTCAGCCATGACGTTTCCTAACAAATGGTAGAATTTTTGTTTACAAGCCGGACGGACTGTTTTTAACTCCCGGCATAGCGGCCCGTCGAGAGGCCGTTGAGATTTCGGGAGGAAACGATGCGCGCAACGACGATGGCGTTGGTCGCGGCTGGGCTGCTGTCGGCCACGACGGCCGAGGCCCAGGACAGGAAGTACGGGCCGGGCGTCACCGACAGCGAGATCACGATCGGCCAGAGCGCGCCGCTCAGCGGACCGGCCTCGGCCTTCGGCATCTACAGCCGCATCGAGGAGGCCTACTTCAAGTCGCTCAACGAGGCCGGCGGCATCAACAAGCGCCGGATCAAGTTCATCGTCCTCGACAACGGCTACAGCCCGCCCAAGGCGCTCGAGGCGTCGCGCAAGCTGGTCGAGGAGGACAATGTGCTGGCCGAGGTCGGCACCGTCGGCACGCCGACCAACTCGGCGACCCAGAAATATCTCAACGGCAAGAAGGTGCCGCAGCTCCTGATCTCGGCCGGCGGCAGCAAGTTCAACGATCCCAAGCAGTATCCCTGGACGGTGCCGTTCTATCCCTCGTTCGAGACCGAGGCGGCCGGTTTTGCCCGCTATGCGCTGAAGGCCGAGAAGGCGTCCAAGATCGGTGTGCTCTACGAGAATGACGATTACGGCAAGGACTTCCTCAAGGGCCTGAAGAAGGCGTTGGGCGACGATTACAAGAAGCTGGTCGTTTCCGAGCAGAGCTACGAGCTCACCGATCCCACCGTCGATTCGCAGGTCATCAGTCTCGCCGGCTCGGGCGCCAACGTGTTCATGAACTTCACCACGCCCAAGTTCGCGGCCCAGGCCATCCGCAAGGCCGACGAGCTCAAGTGGAAACCCATGCAGTTCATTGCCAGCCCCGGCAGCTCGGTGCAGGCGGTGTTGAAGGTCGCGGGGTTCGACAAGGCGACCGGCGTGATGACGGCGCAATATTTCAAGGAGCCGGGCGATCCGGCGTGGGACAAGGATCCCGAGATGCAGGGCTACTTCGCCTTCATGAAGAAATTCGCGCCCAACGAATCGCCGCTCGATGCCATCGGCGTCTCGGGCTACGTCAATGCCCAGATGGCCGAGCATGTCCTGAAGGCGGCCGGCAACGAGCTGACGCGGGACAACCTGCTCAGGAAGGCGACGACGCTGAAGGACGTTACGCTCCCGCTACTGCTGCCGGGCATCAAGCTCAGCAACACGCCGGAGGACTATCGCCCCTATCACGGCTTCCAGCTTTCGCGCTTCGACGGCAAGGGCTGGGCGGCCGTCGAGACCGTCAAGGCCGACTGAGCGGATGTCCGTATCCGAGCTTCTGGACGAGCGTCCCTACAGGCGTCCGCGCGCCGCGAAGAAGAAGCGGCGCACCCAGGCCGAGCGAACCCAGGAGACGCGCACCCGCATCCTCGACGCCGCCGTCCAGGTGCTGCGCCAGAAGGGCTACGCCCATTTTCGCACGGCCGACGTCGCGAAGGCGGCGGGCGTGTCGCGCGGCGCCCAGCTGCATCACTTCAAGACCAAGGAGAAGCTGGTCTACGCCACCATGGAGCACGTCTTCCACAACGTGCTGGTGGCCAGCGAGAGGCGGGCGCGTTCGCTCAAGCGCGGCGACGACGTGCTGGAGCATGCCGTCGACGATGCCCGCGAGTTCTTCTTCTCGACCCCGTTCTTCATCTCGCTCGACATCGCCACCTCGATCAACAAGGCGAGCTTCCGCAAGCAGCTCATGGCCATGGTGCGCAATGCCCGCTTGCCGGCCGAACGTGCGTGGCATCAGGCCCTGGTCGCGCGCGGCATGCCCGAGCCGGTGGCCGACGACGTGCTGTGGCTGACGCTCGGCCTGGTGCGCGGGCTTGCCGTCCGCATGCTGTGGCAGAACGAGCCCGCCCGCTTCGACCGCCTGCTCAAGCTATGGCGGGGCATCGTCGAGAAATATGTCGACGGCGTCGCGAAAACGAAGGTGTCATCCCGAGCGTAGCGAGGGACCTTTCCTGTAGCCGTAAAGGTCCCTCGCTGCGCTCGGGATGACAATATCCGTGGAGGAGACAATGCGCGGATTGATGATGGATGCGCCCCTGCTCGTGACGTCGATCATCGAGCATGCGGCGCGCATCCACGGCACGACGGAGATCGTGGCGCGCACGCCGGAAGGCGGCATCCATCGCACGACCTACGGCGAGGCGCACAGCCGCGCCAAGAAGCTCGCCAAGGCTCTGCAGGCGCTGGGCGTGCGGCCGGGCGACCGTGTGGGCTCGCTCGCTTGGAACACCCACCACCATTTCGAGCTGTTCTACGGCGTCTCCGGCTTCGGCGCCGTGCTGCACACCATCAACCCGCGCCTCTTCGAGCAAGAGCTCGTCTACATCGTCAATCACGCCGAGGATTCGTGGATCTGCCTCGATGCCGGCACGCTGCCGATCGCCGAGAAGTTCGCGGCCCGCACGCCCGGCGTGAAGGGCTGGATCTACATGAGCGTCGATCCCGAACCGCCGCAATCCAGTCTGAAACTCCTGTCCTACGAAAAGCTGCTGGCCGCGCAGGACGACGACTATGCCTGGCCGACCTTCGACGAACGTCAGGCCTCGGTGATCTGCTACACCTCGGGCACCACCGGCCAACCCAAGGGCGTGGTCAACACGCACCGCTCCACCATCCTCAGCGCCCTGATCATGAGCACGGCCGACATGATCGGCGGCTATCGCTCGGGCGCGCGCGAGGCGGTGATGCCGATCGCGCCGATGTTCCACGGCAACGGCTGGCAGATGGTTTATACCGCGCCGCTCAGCGGCCACACGCTCGTGCTGCCGGGCCGCAACTTCGAGCCCGACAAGCTCTACGAGCTGATGGCGGCCGAGCGGGTCACCATGGCGGCCTGTGTGCCCACCGTATGGATGACCCTGGTCGACCATCTCGACCGCAACGGCCTGAAATTGCCGGCGATGCGAGCCGCGCTGGTCGCCGGCACCACGCCGCCGCGCTCGCTGGTCGAGGCCCTGGAGCGGCGCCACGGCATAGAGGTGGCGCATTGCTGGGGCATGACCGAGGCGCTCGGCGTCACCAAGACGTCGATGCCGCCGGGTTACATCGACCTGCCGTTCGACAAGCGTGTCGACCAGAAGCTGCGCCAGGGCCGCGTCGCCTTCTCGACCCAGCTGCGCATCGTCGACGACGACGGCCACATTCTGCCCAATGACGGCGTGGCCTTCGGCCATCTGCAGGCCAAGGGTCCGCTGGTGACGGGCGCCTATTTCAAGCAGGAGGCGCCGACCTCGGACGGCTGGCTGCAGACCGGTGACGTGGCGAAACTCCATGCCGACGGCACGGTCGAGCTGGTCGACCGCTCCAAGGATGTCATCAAGTCGGGCGGCGAATGGATCAGCAGTGCCGCCATCGAGGGCGCCGCCATGGGCCATCCCGCGGTGGCGCAGGCCGCGGTCATCGGCATCGCCCATCCGCGCTGGCAGGAGCGGCCATTGCTTGTGGTGGTGCGGCGCCCGGACAAGCAGGTGAGCGGCCCCGAGCTGATCGAGTATCTGCGGCCGCGCATGGCCTCGTGGTGGCTGCCGGCGGATGTGGTGTTCGTCGAGGCATTGCCCATGACGGCCACCGGCAAGGTGCACAAGGTGACCTTGCGCCGGCAGTTCAAGGATTACGTTTCGGTGGCGGCAGCGTAGGGAGCGTCCGATGGATTTCGAGTTGCCGGGTGAAGACCATCCCAAGCGCCGGGAGATCCGCGCGTGGTTCGAGGCCCATCTCCAGCCGTCGGCGCTGGCATTGGCGCAGGCGGGCTTCGTGGTGCCGCATTGGCCCAGGCCCTGGGGTCTTGAAGCGGATGCCGAGCTGCAGCTGATCATCGACCAGGAGATGAAGCGCGCCGGCGTGCATGTGCCCAGAAATCCCGTCGCCATCAACAACTGCGCCCAGTCCCTGCTGACGCATGGCACCGAGGCGCAGCGCCAGCACTTCCTGTGGCCCGCGCTGTCGGGCGAGCACACCTGGTGCATGCTGTTCAGCGAGCCGTCGGGCGGCTCCGACCTCGGCAACCTGCGCACCGTGGCACGCCGCGACGGCGACCACTACGTCGTGAAGGGCCACAAGATCTGGACCTCGCTCGCCCACAAGGCGAAGGTCGGCGTGCTGGTGGCGCGCACCGACCCCGACCAGCCCAAGCACAAGGGTCTGTCGGAATTCCTGGTCGACATGGATACGCCCGGCATCCGCGTGCGGCCGATCATCGACATGTCGGCGCACGACAACGAATACAACGAGGTGTTTCTGGAGGACGTGCGCATCCCTGCCGACCGCCTGCTGGGCAAGGAAGGCGAGGGCTGGGCGCTCTGCACCACGCAGCTCCAGACCGAGCGCGTGGCGCTGTCGCGGCCCGGCGCCATCTGGGGCCACGGACCGTCGGCGCGCGAGCTGGTCGAGGGACTGGCCGAAATCGGCGCGCTGGAAGACGGCGCCATGCGCGACGAGGCGGCGCAGGTCTATGTCGAGGGCGAGATCCTGCGGCTGCTGGCCTATCGCTCGCTCAGCGACCGCATGAACGCCAAGGCGCCCGGGCCCGAGGGCGCTATCCACAAGATGCTGGCGGCGCCGCACGGCCAGCGCGTCGTCGATCTCGCCAAGCGCAGCCAGGGCGCGCGCGGCATGATCGCGGGCGAGAAGCCCTTCCCCTCCCAGCTTGCCGGCCCCGACGAGTACGACGACTGGGACCACGCCTTCTGGTTCAGCCAGGCCGTCACCCTGGGCGTCGGCACGCAGGAGGTGCTGAAGAACGTCGTCGCCGAGCGCATGCTCGGTCTGCCGCGCGATCTCGATCCGAGCGCCAAAGAGCCGTGGTCCGAGACGCGACGCAAGGCGAGCGGAGGCTGAGCCATGAACTTTGCCCTGAGCGAAGACCATCTGGTGCTGCGCCAGTCGGCTCGCACCTTCCTCGAGAAGGAGATCTCGCTCGCCCGCGTACTGGTGCCCGGCGCCACCGTGGATGACGCGGGCTACGACGCCAACTGGAGCAGGATCGCTGCCATGGGTTGGCCCGGCCTGGTGATCGACGAGGCCCATGATGGCCTCGGGCTTTCCTGCATCGATCTCGCCATGATCCTGGGCGAGATGGGCCGCTACCTGACACCGAGCCCGTTCCTCGGCACGCTGTTCGGCGCCTGGGCGCTGCAGAGAGGCGGCTCGGAGGCACAGAAGAAGCAGTTGCTGCCCGGCATTGCCGCCGGATCGGTGAAGATGGCGCTGGCTGTCGCGGACTCAAGCGGTGCGGCCGACCCGCCTTCGCGCGAGGCGACGGCGGCCAAGCGCGGCGAGTCGTGGCGGCTGACCGGAGCCAAGTCGTTCGTCATCGACGCGGCCGCAGCCGATTGGTTGATCGTCGCGGCGCAGGACGAGCTGGCCGGCCAGCGCCGCTTCTTCCTGGTCGAGCGCGCCCAGGACGGTGTGCAGGTCGACCTGCTGCCGTGGCGCGACGTCACGCGGCAGGTCGCCGATGTGCGCCTGAAGGATGCCGTCGGCGAACCGCTCGCCGCCGACGATGCGGTGCTATGGCCGTGGCTGCGCGATCGCGTGCTGTTTGCGCTGGCGACGGAGAGCGCCGCGGGCGCCCAGCGCGTGATGGAGATGACGGTCGACTACGCCAAGGAGCGCAGCGCCTTCGGCCGGCCGATCGGCTCCTTCCAGGCGATCAAGCATTCGCTGGCCGACATGTTGGGCCAGGTCGAATGCTGCAACGTCGCAACGCTCTATGCCGCCTGGGCACTGTCCGAAGGCGATGCGCGCGCTCCTCTGGCGGCGGCGATGGCCAAGGCCTACACCAGCGATGCCTACATGGCGGTGTCGCAACGGAGCATCCAGATCTTCGGCGCCATTGGCTTCACCTGGGAGATGCCGAACCATCTCTATTTCAAGCGCGCCCGCGCCAATGCCGAACTGTTCGGCAGCGCCCGCACGCAGCGCGCCCGGGTGATCGAGATGGTGGAGAAGAAGGCCGCCTGAAACTGTTGCATCATGGGCACCGGTGATTACGCTAGCGCGCCATGCAGCCCGACTTGCTTGCCCTTCCCGACCGCGCTCTTGCGGAGCGGATGCATATTCTGGAAGTGCGCACCGACGATGAAGATCCGTCGTTCGACCACTATCACCGCTTTCGCAATGAGCTGTCGCGCCAGGCCTGGCAGGCACTGACCGAGGAGCTCGACTGCGACCGCGGGCCGCTCGCCGAGGTGGGCGTGATGAGCTTCCCGCTCGAAGAAGGCCTGGCGAGTCGCCTTCTGCAGGCCCTGCTGGCTGCTCCGCGGGTCAAGATGCGGCGCAAGGACTTTGCCCCGGGCTATGTCAGCACCAGCGTGGCGCAGTGCGACTATCTGAACAGTTCTAACGAGTACCGTAAGCTCACGCCCGTCTCCCAGGCCCTCCTGCGCGAGTTCCTGGCAACGGCCGGCCCGATCATCGAGCGCACGATCGCCCATCCCTTCCGTATCGCTTCCACGCGCCAGTTCCAGCTCATTCCCAACCGGCCGGCGGCCGACCGGCATCTCGACGGCTGGCCGGTCGCCATGCGCAAGATCTTCGTGCTGCCCGAGGGCTGCGGCACGCGCTCGAGCACCACCTGGTTCCGCCGCCGCGACGGTGTCGAGTTCACTATGGAGAGCGACAAGCCGATCTGGGTGTTGTTCGAGAACAGCGTCGTGCTGCATGCGCCGATCTCGGGCGTGGCGCTGCGCCCGACCATCGAGTTCGACATCGTGCCGGCGCGCCAGACCAGCTTCGACCTCGTCGATGCGGGTCTGGGCGGCTGGTATCCGACTTTTCCAACCGAGAAGGAGCTCTTCTCGGGTACGCGGCTCGCGCTGGAACGCTACCTCGCCGAGGTGCCGGGCGGGGCGCCGGTCGATCCGTGGCTGACGCGCGTCCGCAAGTCCCTGATCGGAGCGAGGGCGAAGGCGGCCTGACTATCGGCGCTTGTTGTGCACCAGCAGGGCAAGCCCGACGCCGAGCACGATGGCGGCCACGAGCCCGAGCGCCATGGCGACGTAGCCTGTGACCGACAGCGGCGCGTCCGGATGCCAGCCGACGTAAACGAAGCCGACGCCCAGGCAGAGCGCCAGGGTCAGTGCGCCGATCGCGCATAGCGGCGCCATGCGCAGCTTGGTTCGCTTGGCCACTGTGGTGTGCTCCCGCTGATGACCCGTCGATCTTCACCATCCCGGCGTCTCTCGCCTAAGACCAATCGGTGGCATATCCTGCGCGCATGTCTGCACCCATCGCGCGCGAAGCCGCCTGTTGCTGCGGCCAACTGCGTATCCGCACCAGGGGCGAGCCGCGCATCGTCTCGTCGTGCAATTGCCTGTGCTGCCAGCGGCGCACCGGCGCAGTCTTCGGATCGGCCGCCTTCTTCGGCCGCGAGCAGATCGTCGCCACCGAGGGAGAGGCGAGCGCTTTCCGCCGGCAAGGCGACAGTGGCGCCGGCCTCACCTTCCACTTCTGCCCCAAATGCGGCTCGACCGTCTTCTGGGAGAACGAACGCCTGCCCGACATCGTCAGCGTCGCCGTCGGCGCCTTCGCCGACCCGGCCTTTCCGCCGCCCGTCCGCACGGTGTGGACCCGGACGAAGCATGCCTGGGTCGGCTTTCCGGACGGTATTCCGCATCATCCGGAGAACCCGGCAGCATTGGTGCCGCGCTAGAGACCATTCCTCCCCAACGAAGTTGGGGAGGTGGCGCCGTCATACGGCGACGGAGGGGTCATGAGCATCAATACGGTTGCTCATGACCCCTCCGTCCGCTTCGCGGACACCTCCCCACGCAAAGCGTGGGGAGGAAGCGCTAAGCCTTGAGCTCGTTCTTGTAGACGACACCGTCCTTCATGATGAGCTTGAGGTTCTTCTGCGGCTGCAGCAGGACGCCGATGTCGCTGAGCGGATCGCCCTCGACCACCAGCAGGTCGGCGCACGCGCCTTCGGCGATCACACCGAGTCGGCCCTTTTCCATCAGCAGCTCGGCATTGACCGCCGTCGCCGAGCGCAGGATGTCGGCGGGCTTGTCGAGGTCCCGACGCATCTCGAACTCGCGCAGCTGGCACTTCTGCGCCTCAGGCCCCCACAGGTCGGTCCCGAAGCCGACCGGCACGCCGTGCTTGCGCGCCCAGCCATAGACCTGCCGGCCGCGCTCGATCGTGCGCTTCAGGTTGTCGACGATGCTTTGCGGCAGGTGCTCGTGGTCGGCGCTTTCGACGCGCTGCACCAGGGAGATGAAGGTCGGCACGTAGAAGGCGCGATGCTCGGCCATCATCTCGACGGTCTGTTCGCTCACGAAGTTGGCGTGCTCGATCGAGCGCACGCCGGCCTGCAGGCAGCGCCGCACACCCTCATCGGTATAGACGTGCGCCATGACGTAGGTGCTGCGCGCCGCCGCCTCTTCGACCGCGGCCTTGAGCTCCTCGGGCGTGAACTCGTAGCGCGTGGCATGGCCTTCGGCGGGAAACACGACGCCGCCTGAGGCGAACAGCTTGATCTGTGTGGCGCCGCGGCGCAGCTCCTCGCGCGCGGCCTTGCGCACCGCGTCGGTGCCGTCGGTGATCACGGACATGACCGAGAACGGCCCGACATGGCCGCAAGGATCGGTCTCCTCGTCGGGCGTGCGGAAGTCCGCGCCGCCGCCGGTCTGGGTCAGCGCCCTGCCGGAATAATAGAGGCGCGGTCCGACGATTTGCCCTTCGGCCAGCAGGCGCGCCGTGGCGTGATCGGCGCCGCCCGCTTCGCGAATGGTCGTGTAGCCGTCCATCAGGCAGTTGCGCAGGTAGTTGGCCGAGGCGATGGCGATGTCGGCGGCGGGATTGGCGATGTTCTTGGGCGTGAGCGAGAGCCCGGTGATGTGAGCGTGGGCGTCGATCAGGCCCGGCATCAAAGTGCGGCCGGCGACGTCGATGACTGTAGCCGCACCAGCTTGAATCGGTTTGGCCGATATCGCGGCGATCCGTCCATCGCTCACCAACACGTTCAAGCCACGCTGCAACTCGGCAGAGCCGTCGAGGACAACGTGGGCGTCGATGAGAAGCGTCTGCGACATGGCGGAAGTGTAAGCTATTGTGGCGCAATGAACGACACGTCATCGGCCCTCGTCCTGTTCTCCGGCGGCCAGGATTCCACGACCTGTCTTGCCTGGGCGCTGTCGCGCTATGAGCGGGTGGAAACGATCGGCTTCGCCTACGGCCAGCGGCACGCCATCGAGATGGAGGTGCGCGAGCCGGTGCGGCGGCGCATCGCCGAGCTCAACGCCGACTGGGCCCGAAAGCTCGGATCCGACCGCGTCGTCTCGCTCGACGTGCTGGGCCAAGTGAGCGTCAGCGCCCTCACGGCCGATCTGCCGCTGGCGACGCGGCCGG